>JGI20133J14441_1001812_pt1 | contig 16295 bp, 19 predicted proteins | sample RS3BMetagenome_FD_14441 | JGI IMG/M metagenome (IMG submission 14441)
TTGCCACAGCCAGTCCAGCCGTCAGCGTGCCGCCAGCCAGTTCTATAGGAGGACCAGCCACTGGCGCGTCGACTCTTACCGGAGCAACCATTACCTGCCCACAGTGCGGAGCTCAGAATGCGGCAACCGATATGTTCTGCTCTGCCTGTGGTATGAATCTGGCCGCGGCGCAGCCACCGACGGTGCCACAAGCACCGTCGCCGCCGCCAGCGTCTGCTACGCAGACTCCCTATCAACAACCGACGCCTCCTCCTGCTCCCGTAGCCGTTGCCGCGCGCCTGGTGGTTGATAGCGACAATTTTGTCTTTGACCTGCCCAACAAGAACGAGGTGCTCGTCGGTAGGGAAGATCCAGTGAGCAATGCCTTCCCCGATCTGGATCTGACCCCCCATGGAGGAGAAGAGGGAGGCGTCTCGCGCATGCATGCCAAGATCATCCGTTCGGGTTCACAATTCTTTATCGAGGATCAGAACAGTACGAACTTTACTTTTTTGAACCGACAGCGACTCCAGCCTAAGACACCCACACCGCTCAAGGATGGAGACGAGATTCGGCTCGGCCGAGTCGTGCTGCATTTCCGCACGAGCTAGCTACTTCCGTACCATCGGTATCCTGCCGGCCGGGGCGCAGGCATCTTGCCCGCGCCCCCCATGCTGTTTCACAGCAGTGCTGTTCCTGAAAAGATGCGCTACAACTATGTTAGAGGATGCGTAGAGCGAGACGGGCATCTTACCGGCGAGATCCATCCCAAAAGACTCTTATAATTAATCCCTGTCTGATCTGCCAGCCAGCTACTTAAGCTGGCCTGCTTCGTTCTACCAGACATAGCGGCAAAAGGTACGTGTAACAGGGAGGAATAGGGATGGAACAGCGACAATCCTGGCAGCGGTGTCTTCGGCATAGGCCACTCAAACTCCAACTTATGGCCGCAGGACTTGCATTGCTGCTCACTGCCTGCGGAGGCGGCAGCAAGGGATCTCGCGCATTGACCGCGACAATAGCGCCAACAGCTACAACGATACCAACACCAACGCCAGCTCCTACGGCAACTATGACACCGACCCCCACCCTGAGCCCTGCCCAAATCGCGGCGCGGTTCAAGGCTAGTACCCAGCAGGTAACCGTTGCAGACATTGCTAAAGATCCTAATTTCTATCAGGGCGCTAATATCCAGTTTGGCGCAATCATCTTGAACTTTGTGCAGGATAGCAGCGGTGACACCGTTGGAGCCAACGTTTATGACCCGAATGACGAGACTTCTGTCATCCAGATTGTGTTCTCCCCGTTGCTGGATATCACACAAATCAACAGGGGCGATGTCATCAACGTGTGGAGGCAAGGACTTGGAGCAGCAAGTGGCCAGAATGCCTTCGGCGCAAACATCACGGAAGGCGTTGTGCAGGAGTTTTACCTGCATGACGAAACCACCGGCTACTCTGATGCGCCATAGCCAGTAACAGCATCTGCTGGCCATGGGGAAGATGCTATCTCCTCCAGGGATCAGCAGTGCATCAAGCGGCCGTTTCTGCTAGCTGGTCTAGTTGCCACCATTCCGTCTGGGTGCTCTCTTCAGCTTTTATGCCGTTTGCGCTACCAGCTTATGGCATCCAGCCGGTCAAGCCAGTCACGCAGCACCAGGATGAATGCATCGGGCTGCTCCAACATGACGAAGTGACCGGCATCGGGAATGCACCGTAGTTCTGCCCGTGGGAGATGTGTTGCCAGATACTCAGCGTATTTGATAGGGGTGAGCCGGTCATCTTCGCCACAAATGACAAGTGCAGGCACAGCGATCTTCTCCAATTCGGCCATTACGTCAAAGGCATTGCATGCAGCCAGATCGCGGTGAAAGACCCGGCCAGTCACTGGCGCACGATCGCGCACCCAGCGCTCGATCTGCTCCGGCGTCGTGCGTGGCGAGGCGCCAAATCTTATCATCTCCTGGCTTGCCCGCTCCGGATCAGCCGCTGCGCCTTCCAGAAATGCGGGCAACACCCGCAGCCGCGCCCCGGTGCCAATGAGTACCAGGCCGGCGAGGTCTACGCCGTGATCCAGCCCGAGCTGGAGCGCAATCGCCCCTCCCAGCGAATGGCCTGCAACCACCGGGTAGCTCAATCTGGCATGTCTGATCGCTTGCCAGACATCTTCTGCATAGTCTACCACCGACAGCCTATCGGGCCCCTGCGCAGCTGCACGCGCCCCATGTCCAGGTAGATCTACGGCAAGAACCTGCCGTGGCGCCAGCGCAGCGACTACGTCTCGCCAGATGGCGCTGCTCTCTCCAGAGCCATGCACAAATACAAGCGGATGGCTATTCTGCACCATGAAAATCTCCTGTAAAGAAAGGAAACTGCATCGCAAAGGACATCCTTGCTAAACCATTTACTCCACCATGCGCAGCTTGCAGGGTGTCGGGTCGATATTGACGAGCAGCGGGCGCACAAAGCTGCTCATGGCCACCAGCGCCTGCCCTGGTGCGAGATTCGGCAGCCGCTGCCACAGTGAATCGTCAATGACGCCTAAGGAGCGCTTAAGCCGGCTGATAACGTTCGCATCACTGATCTTGTGCAAAATATAGTTATTGATCAGCCCCAGGACCTCATCGGGCAGGTGTTGCGGAAGCTGCGTCACAAAGACGAGGCCCAGCCAACGCTTACGGCCTCGCCGCGCTATGCGCGCAACTTGCTGGAAGAGGACCGGCATTTGCTTGATCCGCTCGCTGGAAAGAAACTCGTGGGCCTCCTCGATAATTACCATGACGCGGCGTTGCAATTCACCCTGCTCGGCACGTCGGTAGTTATCGTCTTGTGCTCGATGGAGGCCACGCAGCAGCTCCGCGATGACCAGGTTATTGATCTGGGGTGAATCCGTATCGCTCAGATCAATGATGCTCACCTGGCCAGGTGTTGTCAGCGCTTGATAGTGAATCGGACCGGAGCTCGGATTATCAAAGATCTTTAAGTGCAGAAGCTGGGCCAGCCTACCCTGTACAATACGCCAGCTTCCTGGATGCCCTGGCAAATCCACAGATTCAAGCACTTGAACAATCTGATCTTTTGCTCGTCCGAAATCCTGATTGCGGAAATGGATCTGCGATTTTTCACCAGAAATAAAATCGGCGCAGGCACACACGATATCGTACATGTGCTCGATCTTCATAGAAGGGTAGCCAGTTTCCATTTCATCTAACTCGAGCAGCTGTTCGCGTTCCTGAGCATTTTTGGGGAAAATTTTCAGTTCACGAAGAAGCCGCTTGGTAATGTCATAGGCTTTCTGGTAGCGCAGCTGCTGAGCATCGTTCAGATCCAGTACTTCCATGACCAGATAAGGAGAAAGCTGGGAGAACTGGAGCGAAAAAGCGCTTGCGCGGTGTCTATCCGGGCAGGTTGTCTCTCGGCCAAAGAGGTGATAGATGCGCACATTACTCACGCCATGGGGCACTTTCCCACGCTTTTCGAGCGCGGTGAGCATAGTTGGATCATCTGTCGGTTGATAGATTTGCGTATATTCGCCCTCAGTATCGATCACCACCGTTGCGATGCCCACTTGCTGGAATCCAGCGGTCAATCCCGAGACGGTAGTAGATTTCCCGGCTCCCGTGGTCCCGAGGATGCCCAAGTGCCTTGGCAACACAAATTTTTTGTCTGAAGGAATCGCCGCAGTGATGCTTTCATAACCAACCGGCACGCCCAGCATAATATCACCGTCCAGATGCAGAACGCTCGTTGTCGCCCGCGGATCCAGGACGAAGACCGGGCTATTGGGAAGAGGCCGGAGCCGTGGTGGTATCAGCACATCATTGAGCTGCTCGCCGAGGAGCTCAACCTGTACACGTCCATGATAATGGGGCATAAAGATGCCGCCGCGTACTGTGGTCGTAACCATGATCGGCGCATCGCCGCGCAATCCATCGGGTTCAGCAAAGGGGCCTTTGACCACGATGCCCAGGTAGCAACGATTATCTGGCAGGCTATGAACACGCACCAGCGATTGTGAGGGCAGCTTGTGAATTTCCTCTCTGGGCAGGAGCACCGTGACCGTATTATCCTCGCTGGTGGGAAGATCGAACATGGTACGACCCACGGAACCATGGTACTCTGGTGGCTCGTGCCATTCGCGCCCGGCCTGGCCGATATCGTCGTCAATTTGTTTAAGCACTTCTTCCGGTAGCGGGCTTCCGAAGCGCTGCTGATCTCTTATCTCATCTGTTTCAGCCATAGTTGTGCTCCTCTCATGAACGTCGCGTTTCACGCTCGCCAAGATAGCGGAATGGCACGCCTGCCTCAGTATACGCTTGCCGGATCGCGACGTTGAATGATTCTGGTCCAAACGTCGATCGGCAAATTGTATCAGCCAGATCGATGAGCATTGGAAAGCCTCGATGCTCCTGCAAAACGCTATCAGCCATGACGATGAGCGCTGCCTCATGGGCATAATCACGATGGGCATAGAACAGATACGGCGGTGCCGTCCCCGACGCACGATAAATCCCAATGACAATCTGTGGCCCAACCTCCTCTACAAAAGCTCGGGCTTCACGTTTAAGACCAGTTGGGAGATGGCCCTCAACAATATCACGCATCGTCTGTAGTGGCGTATCAACGATGGCATATTCGAGCGGATAGAGTGCATGGCCGAGCGTCAACAAGACGCGGTTGGCGGGCGCGCTGGGCACGAACACCCAGCGGCGATGGTTGATCAGCAACTCACGCCAGATATCCATGCTTTGGCGCAGCAGGGGCATATCGTGGTCAATCACCAGGCCACCGCCAGTCAGTAACTCATAGGGGATGGGATTTCCATGGCCCATACGCCAGCGTGCCTGCGATTTGTACAGCAGAATGGCACGTTCAGCATAGGCCATGATGCCCCGCCGACTCAGCTCGCTCAGCTTATCGCGGGTGTCCTGAGCATCAGCACTCTCCCGCTGGCGGCGGCGCTCGAGCAAGGCTATTACTTCAGCTACTGGATCAAACCCACTAATACGGAGGTCGCGCCGGTATAGACGCTGCACCCAAGTCCCCTGATCACCCCGATATGAGACAAGCGAGATACCGATCTGGGCGATCGTGATTGGAAGCGTGTCATGGATCTGGCTAGTGCCATCGCATGCCTCAACACAGCCGTTAAAGAGCAATCCCCGATGAATGCGTTCCAGCGTTGCCACGTTGGCCTGGTAGCATCCAGAGCCGGGCGGCGCACCAGGCCGATTAAAGATGTGAGGGAATAACTCTCTGCGGATCCGCTCACAGATGCGGTCTTCTTGCTGAACAGCCCTGGCAACCTCCTGCTCAAGGCGCCGGTACATGGTGAGCAGGTCTTCGCCTAGACGCCAGGTATCGAGGTTAAGAGTGGCCTGGAAGGACTCTCCGAAAGCAGCCTCAAATGTATTTCCTTCCAGGCTCAGAATATTTTCTGGGTCAGGAAGGTCAGGCTGGTCATCATCAGGCGCTTGCTGGTTGGCCATGGCACTTACCTCGTGACCGTCCGCCGGCATCTCTCTATTACTATTCCCAGCCTAATAGCGTTATTCGACAGAGAAGATGCTCTTTTTTCTGCAAGGGCAGCGCCACCACTGCTGCTCCAAAACTCACCACTTATTTCACGGCTCGTCGGGGGCAGAAATTGCCATCGCCCTTCCTAGAAGCCAATCACGAAAGCCTGGTCCACCTTTCAGTTGGAGTAGGAAGCGAGCGTACGATGCGGCAATGGGAGCCGGTAAACCATACTTTGTTACCAGGATTGTGGTCAGATAGGCGAGCCGGGCATCAAATGTTCTCGGCACCGAGGGATGGCGAAGCAGATCGAGGAGGGACTGAGCAGGTGCAAGCAATTCGAGTGCCAGCCGGTCCGCACGATCTTCCACATCAAGCACAATAGGTGCTGGTAGCCCCTCATCAGGCCGTTCCATGAGATGGCTGAGGACACCTAAGGGAGCATCAGCCAGCACGGCATACAAGCGTTCTTTCAGTGTCGGAGGGCGCTGTCCGTCGAGGACTGGACGGATGGATTCGCCGAGAGCAGCCAGTGCCCGCTGGCGGGGAGCATGATAGTCGAGCAGGAAATGAGCGGCCTCATGGGCCAGGGTAAAGCGTCGCTCGTCAACCGGATCAAGCGCATCAAGCAAAATAGTGCCATGATTCTTGTAGGCAAGAAGACAACCGCGAAGCCGTCGGTTATATTCTGGAAGACGATGCACAATGCCAGCTTGCTGTGCCCAGGCATGGGCATCCCTGACTCGCAGAGCAGGAATCAGGCGAATATCGAGAGGTAAGGCCCAACAGAGTGCTTCTTCGATGTCACAAGGATATTCGGGCGCCTGTCCAACCAGGAGCCAAAACTCCTCAGCGACTTTCTCGATCAGGTAACTATGATGCATCAGGCGGTTCATCCTGGCTGCCCTCTCTCTCCTCACGATCCCGTGCGGCCAGGAGCAGCGATGGGCCAGCACCCGATAGCTGACCTAGCGCCTCCCGCGATTCCGCAGCACGGATCAGTCGGGCCAGCTTTATAGGACTGGCCTGCACATAGCTGGCAATACGCTCCACATCCTGACGAAAATGCGGTGCCTGCCGCGGTCGCCGGCACAATGCCAGCCGTGGCAACATTCCAGGTGGGCAGTCTAAGAAGGTGGCCAGTCCGGTGTCATCCAGTCCTTCCTGTTCCTGATAAGCAGCGATCAGGCTTGCCAGGAGATCCGGGCGTTTGTGAGCTAAGCGAGCCAGCCGGGTAAGAGATGGTTTATACTCGTTCATTGAGATTCTCTCCTAATCGTCGCAGCCGCTTGGTAATCCGGTCCTTGACCCGCTTGACCTGTCGCAGCCGCTCGCTCTTCGGCAGATCGCTGATCCCTATAGTTTAGCATACGGATCTGGGTCGCGCACGCGATCACTCAAGAGCTCAACTATCTGCCGCTCAACTGGATCTGGAAAAGCCGCTTGAATAGCCTTCCATAGCTCCGCTGCCTGGACATGATCCAGCAAAGTTTCCATATCCCAATCCACGCCCCCTTCCTGATCTCCAAATGGCGTATCAGCTATGGCTACCTGATGTTTCAGGCGTCGATGTTCCTTTGCACGGGCATTTTGGAAGTCCCGATAGGCAACCATACTAAGATAGCTTTGCAAGCTTGAGCGATCCGGGTCATAGCGCTCGGGAGCATCATGGTAATCCAACAGTGCCTGGCCGACCGCCTCCTCAACCAGCACCGGATCGGCGGTAGCACCGGCACGCGCGCATGTGCTGTGCACTAAAGATGTATAGAGCCACTCGGCAAGCTCTGCAAAAGCTGTTGGATCATCGCGCGCCAACAGCCGCTGATGGAAGGCATACTCTTCTTGCGTTGCTTTCATCGTTTTGCTCCCTCACCCTATATCATGTTCCTATCTTCTGACCGCCTTTCGACACCTCCTAACTTTAGGCACTGTTTTGCATCGCCCCTGGCAGCAGGAAACGCTGCTTTCTACCCTCCCCGCTTTTACTCTGGCACCTTCTGGAAGATGAGCACATACTCGGTGCGCATGCGTTCTTGCATCCCCATATATGGCATGAGACGACGCCGGTCATTGATTGTGCGGTCACGCTGGAACACCAGCTCGAAGCGCCATGGCCCCGGCAGCCGGATATCCTGGGCCATGTGCACAAAAGCCCGATGAGTAGGGATTGGCATTTTACGGATGTTTGAAGGGCAAACGACCAGTGCAGCATGTCCGCCCGGTCGCAGTACCCGGCCAATCTGGCCGAGGACCCGCCACATATCGGCAAAATAGCGTTGGACCACGCGCCCTTTCTGGTGATCGCGTGCGCTGATGTCGGTAACGATCTGACGCACCAGCGGGATCTGCAGGACCTCCTCGGCGCGTTCCCCCTGATAGGAGCAGGCCGCCCGATCGCTGCCGATGTAGCGACGGCCCAGGAGGCGATAGGCTTCCAGGTCGATAGCGAGGACATCGGCCAGCCACGCGATCGCCAACGCGTGTGCGCGGGTATAATCCAGGGCATTGCAGTACGGAGGGGACGTGAGCACCAGATCGACCGTTGCATCCGCAAGTGGCAGTGTGCGGGCATCATCGCCCACGATCTGTGCGGCAGGTGGCCGCTGCATCTGGGAGAGTAAGCCTACGAATCGGTCCATCTGCGCTTGCATGCGCACGAGCCGCTGGCGAAAGCGAGCCAGGACATCAGGAGGAGTGGGATGTCGCACATGATGGGGGCGGGAATGCACAATGTCCCGCGCGTTCGCCACACTGGTGCGGGCGAGGATCAGCGAGGAGAGCGCCACGTAAAAGAAGCGCTTGAACTTCATCGGCGCAGGCAGTGCGGTAATGGCCCCTTTGATGATGGCCAGGTGCGCGGCGACTTCGGGCAGAAACCAGTAGTCGCGACCGGGAAACGTGGGCAGAGCCAGCGACCGGTGCCCGCGGCGGTACTGGTCGCAGTGCGCTTCGACCGTGGAGAGCACCCATGCGCAATACCGGTGGAGCAGTTCTGGTGGCAGTGGCGTGGTCTTCACCCGGCAGAGCAGCCGTGCCAGGGGGTCGATCTCCACTCCCAGGCCCTTACGCCCCAGGAGCTGCGCCTCGACCAGGGTTGTGCCACTACCGGCCAGCGGATCCAGGACCCAATCCCCTTCGCGGCTCCAACGGCGAATAATCCAATTGGCTAAGGGCGGTGGGCATTTGGCCGCAAAGGGGTGCAGACCATGAGTCGCATAGGTGGTGGGATCATGGGGAAAGTCCAGGTCCGGTTCATCGTCGCAGAACTCTGCTGCTTGCATGGTACTGGTTCCTCCAACAGACCAGGCAATCTGCCTCTGCCGGGAAAGCCTTGTTCCCAGGAGCTTGCTGCCATTGTAGGGGAAGCAGGAGCAAAATGCAAGGGCTCTGGCCGTGGGGCAATGGTGATAATGCCAGTTTACAGGCAGGCGAAGACCCAGCTCTTCCTGTTCTTTGTGGTGCAAAGCGCTCTTTGCAAGGGCTGGCGATGGCCAAAAAATATAGCTTGCTCGTGATTAATTGGGATTCAAGTCAATCATGATATAATAAGGGTAGCAAAGCTGATAGAACACAGGTTCGCGCCAGCCCGCAGTAGAGGGAACAGAGATGTGGATTCCTCGCCGTTTATAACGGATGAGGATGAGAAAAAAGGGCTCTGAGGGAGTGCTCATCCTCTGTGCTCTCTACGGTTCAGGTGTATCGTCGTCAAGGAAAACCCGATGGCCGATCGGCTGATTTCACCACAGGTACATGATGAAGATATCTTGACTGAGGGCAGCTTACGTCCGCGCCGCCTTGCCGAATATATTGGTCAGGATAAGGTCAAGAGCAACCTGGAGATCTTGCTCGCGGCTGCCAGGAGGCGTGGTGAGGCAGTAGACCATGTGCTAATGTACGGACCGCCGGGGCTGGGCAAGACCACTCTTGCCAATATTATTGCCGCCGAAATGGGTGTCAACATCAAGACGACGTCTGGTCCGGCAATCGAGCACGCTGGCGATCTGGCATCGATTCTCACCTCATTACAAGCTGGCGATGTACTCTTCATTGATGAGATTCACCGTCTGAGCCGGGCTGTTGAGGAACGCCTCTATGCAGCTATGGAAGATTTTGCGCTCGATCTGATTATCGGCAAGGGACCCAGCGCCCGGAATCTGCGTCTTGCGCTGCCTCGCTTCACTATTGTCGGCGCGACAACTCGAATCGGCGCCCTGACCGCGCCACTGCGCGACCGTTTTGGCGTGATCTATCGTCTGGACTACTATGATATAGCGGCCCTTAAACAAATTTTGCGGCGTTCCGCCCAGATCCTCAAAGTTCCAATGGATGATGCTGGCACGCAGGAGATTGCCCGCCGTTCGCGTGGCACGCCACGCATCGCCAATCGTTTGCTGCGCCGCGTACGCGATTTTGCCCAGGTGCGTGCCGATGGCCGGATCACACAGCAGGTAGCACGAGATGCATTGGCTGCTCTGGAGATTGATGAGGCCGGGCTGGATAACATGGATCGCCAACTCCTGCTCACAATAATTCAGAAATTTGATGGCGGCCCGGTCGGTCTGGATACGCTTGCTGCGAGTATCAGCGAAGAGGCTGAGACAATTGAAGATGTCTATGAGCCTTACCTATTACAGCTGGGTTTTATCGCTCGCACACCGCGTGGGCGCGTCGTCACACGATTAGCCTATGAGCACCTCCACGTGCCCCTCAATCCAGAGGGGCCGGCAACACTCTGGTCAGGGGGTAGCCTGTCCTGATGCCTGAATCCTGGCGTAGCGAAGATTTCGATTATCCATTGCCTGAGGAGCTGATCGCTCAGACACCTATTGAGCCACGCGACGCTTCGCGGCTGATGGTGATCCATCGGGCGACCGGTCGCATCGAACATCGTATCTTCCGTGATATTGGTGACTACCTGCAACCAGGAGATCTGCTTGTCGCCAACCAGAGCCGGGTCATTCCGGCACGGCTGCATGGCCGCAAAAAGGAGACCGGCGGTTCCGTAGAAGTACTGTTACTGGAGCCACGGCCAGATCACGGCACGAACTGCTGGGAGGCGCTGGTGCGTCCCGGTCGCCGTATCCGCGAGGGTCAGACGCTGGCTTTTGGCGCCGGTCTGGAGGCAATAGTTGTCAAGCGGACACCAACAGGCGGTCGCGTGCTTTGTTTCACTGCACCAGACGGTAATGTCACTGCTGCACTGGAACGGGCTGGTTCGGTTCCATTGCCGCCCTATATCCATGCACCCCTCGCCAATCCAGAACGCTACCAGACAGTCTATGCGCGCGAGCCAGGTTCGGTAGCAGCACCAACAGCCGGCTTGCACTTTACTCCCGAACTGCTGCACAGACTGCAAGCGCAGGGAGTGGGTATCGCCTTTGTTACCCTACATATTGGTCTGGATACATTTCGGCCTATGGAGGCAGGCGGCCTGGAGGCTCACAAGATGCACTCTGAGGAGTTCGAGCTGGGACCAGAGGCTGCGGCGCAGATCAATGCAGTGCGTCGTGCCGGCAGGCGGATCGTCGCTGTCGGTACGACGGTTGTGCGCGTGCTGGAGAGTGTGGGCATGCTGCAAATAGCCGGGAGTGAAGATGAAGTGCAGCCCTATCGGGGGCGAACAGGGCTCTTCATTCGCCCGGGCCATCGCTTCCGTCTGGTAGATGCGCTGATCACTAATTTCCATCTGCCACGTTCAACTTTGATCGTTCTGGTCAGCGCTTTCGCCGGTCGTGACCTGATCCTGCGTGCCTATAACGAAGCCGTGCGCGAGCGCTACCGCTTCTATAGTTTTGGCGATGCGATGCTTCTCCTCTGAAGATCCGCCCATTTCATCTGAAGATCCACCCATTTCATCGTGCTGCTGATCAGCCGGGGACCTAATCGCTGCTTCCAGGAAAGAGCTTTAGTGGATGCTCGCAAAAACCGAGCTATAATTAGGGATGATCTCGAAATCGTTCAGCGGCCAGTAGACCAGCACTGCCCGGCCGATAATATCCTGAGAGGGGACCGGCCCCCAGACGCGGGAATCAGAGCTATCACCCCGGTTATCGCCCATCACGAAATACTGGCCAGGCTTCAGCGTAATGTTCGTTGGCTGATAGGGATCAGGTGCCGGATTAATATATGGCTCTTTCAGCATGTGCCCATCGACAATTACCATACCTGTCTGCGTAACCTGTATGTGATCGCCGGGGATGCCGATCACGCGTTTGATGAAGTCCTGGCTTGTATCTACGGGCCATTTGAACACGATAATATCGCCGCGGTTTGGTGGGTGAAAATAGTATGAGGCCTTATCCACGAGAATGTACTCATCATTATGGAGGGTGGGCTGCATGCTCACGCCATCCACACGAAAGTTCTGCACCGCGAAGCGAATTACCAGAAACATAAGAATCGTGAGGACGATCGTCTCCAGCACCTCACGCATGAACCGGAAACGTCGCAGACTTTTGACGGCCTCCTCACTCTGCTGATCGATCACCTGGCACCCCTTCGCGTACGGGATCCTGAGCAAAATCACAGGGGAGGTATTCCCACGCTCGATGTCTGTAACCCGGCATGAGCATGTTACCCATATTGCACCGTTACTCTGTATTATAACATAGCGCAAGGAGATGAAAATGCAGGCTGTAAATAGACTCTCATCCCGCAGAAATGCCTCCCCTTTCGCTGAAAACTGATTTCAAAAAAGGGGAGGCAAAGGAACATTCACTTATTCCTTTTCCTTACTCTTACTATCTATTCCCCTGCGCTATTCCGCTGTGCCTGGGCGCCGAAGTGGCACGCCGCTCTCTGCCGCAGCCCGTGTTGGTGCGTCGAGGCGCAGCCCCAGTCCATCGGCCAGCCGTGTCAGGTGGTTGAAGAGCCCCACGATATGCGCAACTTCCAGGCAGGCGCGGTCATCGAAGCCCAGGTCACGCAGTGGCTGCCAGTCTTTTTCAGTCATACGCGTTGGCGTTGCGCTTAACTTTTCCGCCAGGGTGCACAACGCCCGGTCTCGCGGCGAGAGGTCAGGCACTTCGCGCCAGCGTCGCTGCTTAATGGCCTCAACTAATGCGGGGTCTCCACGCTCGACACGCAGAAACTCTGCGTGTGATACCGTTCAGTAGTGGCAGTCCTGGGCCGCCGCCGCCACCGCCGCCACCATCTCGCGCTCTCGGCGCGTCAAGAATCCTGGTTCAAACATGACCTGGGCAAAGAGTGAAAGCATAGCTGGGCCAATGCGATCATGCGCCATAAGAAGCCGGCGCATTGCTGAAATGAAGCCGAAATCGTAAGGAAACGGTTTATTCCGTGGCATCTGCGCCAGGACTTCCTCTGAGCTGGGGAGCGAAACCCAGGCTTCTTTTTCCGGCTGCTCTGTCATCACGATATCTCCTCTGATCTCACAATCTGGTGGCTATAGTCCGTACTGATTCTCGAGATGGCCCTTCCATTTTTCGCGCTCTGGCGCAATTCACTGCCTGTGGCAGATAGCTCTAGTATACTATTAAGCCCTGAAGCTTGGCTAGAGGTCCGGGGCAATCTATAGACCTCTAGCTTGCCTTCCTGGCTATTGACCTCTGCGGTACAATGAGGAAAGGTGACTCGTCTTTTTGTGATAATATTGCTGCTCGTTTGTTAGGAGCGGAGAATTGCGCAAGGTGCTACTCATCGGGCTGGTGGTGGTAGTTGTGTTGACCCTGATCGGATATTTCGCTGGTCAGGCACGAAACCACGCCTCTTCCGAGGTCAGTGTATCCACATCTCAGAATGCAGCGATGCAAAATGCGCCAATTGACTGGGCTGCACAGGCCTTTGCTCTCCGCTTCTGCGATGAGTGGCTCACATGGGGGCCGGCTACCGCCGATGCAACCGAAGCCGCAGACCACGCCACGCGCATCGCTCCTTTTCTGGCGGCGGATTTGCGTGATACAGACCCGCAGGCCGGATGGACACCTTCATCCACTGTCAATGGGCAGGCAGTCCAGGTTGTCTCCATTGCCGGCTATGCGGTTAATGGCAATTACCAAGCTGTCGAGTGCCAGGCAAAGGTAATTCCCGGAGGGAGTAATGGCGATGGCCGCTGGGTCTACTGGTGGATTCGTCTGGCCGGCGCGCCCAACAGCGGCAGTTATGCGGTGATCGCTCCTCCGCAGCCAGCTTCTGGTGCTATGGTGCGGAGCAATGCTGCCATAGCCCTGCCCGACATGGGGGTCTCTGATGCTCAACTCTCTCCAGATCAGATGGCTGCGATCCAGCAGGAAGTGCTCGAACCGTTCTTTCAAAGTTACATCAATGGCGATGGGCATCTGGGGGCTTTCATTGTCGCTGGTGCGACCATTACTGATCTGCGTGGGCAGGGGCTTGTGTTTGTCTCGCTAGATGCTCCGGTATTCAGTCGGATAGCCAATGGCCAGATTGTCGCCGGCTGTGTTGTGCACATCCGCGATCTCACTACTGGCGCTCTTTTCGCACCGCAGTATCGCGTGACGCTCATCCAGCAGGCTGGCCATTGGTTTGTTGCGGCATTATCATAATACCCTGCCAGTTTTCGACCCCATTTGCCCTCGACCATGCCTGCATACAGTTGAGGGCTGACAGGATGACTGCGAGAAGGAGGATGAAATGGGACTGGTAAACTATGGAATCGAGATTGCTGGCGGTATTGTCACATTGATCATCCTGCTCAACGCTGCCCGCGCTATGGCGCGGCATAATCAACGGACCGCCCTGGTTGAGTTCGTACTAGCAGCCGCCATTGTCATCCTGATTGCCAAGTTTCCTGACCAGTTCGCTCAGGGCGTACAAACTGTTTGGAATATTATGATTAGCAAGCTTTCTCAGTAGAGACACCAGTGACCCCATGAGTATGGAGGGAAGTCAGGGTGCGAAGCGAGAAGAAGATAGCGCCATTGGGCGAAGAAGACGGCTATAACTCCGCGATAGAATACGGAGTGTATCGGCGTGTCCAGACACGCCCAACCTACATCTATCAACTCTTCGGGCGCATTCGTCTGCCACAGCCAGTACAGATCCCGACGCTTCTGGCCACGTTGCTGATCGGCTCCTTGCTGCTCGTTATCTGGCTGGCATTGCCCATTAATATGACTGGCGCTGCCCTACCCATCTTTGTCTTCATTGTCGGATTAGCTGCTGTCGCCTTTGAGAAGCTGCACTGGGATGGGCGCCGGGCTGATCGCTGGCTAGCTGCTGTGATTCGTTGGTGCTTCTCGTCCCACGAATATGTGCGCTTTAAGCCGGCCCGCACTGCTCGCGTACGGCAGATCAATAGCGCTTCCGGCTGGAGAACGCCCAGCCGTCCAGTATCACCAGTTATTCTGATCCGCCAGAAGAAACGAGGGAGAGTTCATGTTCGGATTTGGCGCCGAGGATAGATCTCCTTACAAATACTATGAGGCCAATCTGCTCTGGATGGCAGATAATCGCATCCTCGCCGGTTATGTGCTGCCCCTGGTCAGCTATGTCTATCTTGACCAGCTAGCCCAGCGCCGCGTCCACGATGCTGAAGCCCATCTATTCTGGCAAACTCTCCGCTGGTCACAGTGGCATGGGGTCAATCGCAACTATTCAACTGCTGCCTATGCGGAAAGCTTGAGAAACGATCTCTTCACCACACGCCATCGTGCTGCCTGGTCACGCTGGTGCGCGGAAGCTGCGCAGCACCTGGGCGAGCACATGCCGCAAGAGCGCGAGGTTTATCTGATAGTCGAGATTCCATTTCGCCCGATGCTTGCTTTTCCGAACCGTGCCATTGCTATCGATGGCCATGAGAGTGCAGGTCCTGATGATCTGGATAACCTGCCGGCATCCTCCGGTCTTTTCTCCGCTGAGCGGAGAAGAGGATGGGGAATGAGATGGTGGCGCTGGGGCACCGAGGCAGCACGACGCTTCACCGGCCTGGCTGATGAGATTACCCAGGAAGCATGGAATCAGGCGTGCGAGGCAGAATGGCCTATCTTCGCCGGTATCCAGCGCTCCATCCCTCAGGTGCGCCGCATGGACACACGCGACTGGACCTGGCTGATCCGCCGTGCCTTTTACCGGGGCATCGGCGAGCCGCCGCCCCGCAATGTCTGGACGCCCGCGCTGATGGCCTATCTAGATGACCAGGGGCAGGTACGCCTGGCACCACGCAAGAAAGAGCTATCCGCCCTCTGGGCCGGTCGCCTTCGCGACCGCCTGGGCTCTATCGCTATTACCCACGCTGATAACCAGGTGAGCTACCAGCGTTTTGCCGTTGCTGCTATGCTGCCGCCGCGCGTCACTTCACCTGGTATGGAATATCTCCATATGCTCAGTGACCTTCCCTTTCCGGTAGATTGGTGTTTGCATGTCAAAGCGATCCAGAATCGTGAGGCGATGGCGGTCGTCCGCCGCGAGCAGGAACGTTTACAGGATCAGGTGCAGAACATCGATCGGGCGGTGCTTCCTCAGGCGCTCATTGCTGCCGCTGACGATATCGCCCATATGGAAAGCGTCTACAGTGATCCCAGCGGTGAGCCGCTGGTAGAGGCATGGCTGACCTTCATTATTGCCGCCCCCGATCCCAAGCTGCTCCGTCATCGCGTTGAAGCTCTGACCGACCGCTACCGGGGCTTGCTGGATCTTGAGTTCCCTCATGGCGAACAGTACCAGCTCTTCTTGCAGACCCTTCCTGGCATGCCGGTGCTGGTAGATGATTATTCGTTGCCAATGGAGCCGGGTGCACTGGCTGCCGGTGGTCTGCGTACCACTGATCGTGTTGGTGACTATACTGGCCCATTTATTGGCTGGACTGTTGCCACAGCGCGG
>JGI20133J14441_1001814_pt1 | contig 16290 bp, 8 predicted proteins | sample RS3BMetagenome_FD_14441 | JGI IMG/M metagenome (IMG submission 14441)
TCTCCGCGTGGGGATAACGCGCCCCCTGCCGTGACCTTCGGCCCGTTCGGCAGGGCCGAGCGCTTGAACTGGCTCTGCGCGAAAAACCGCCGCAGGAAGACCGAGAGCCAGTGGCGGATCTCGGCCAAGGTGTAAGAGCGGCGGCGTTCCGGAGGAAACCCCGCGGGCCAGTTGCCGCGGCCGGCATCACCCCAAGCATGCATGGCCAGAAACGCGATGCGCGAGGGCCGGAAACCGTACCGAAGAACATAATAGAGGTTGAAATCCTGCAGCTCGTACGGCCCCACGTGCTGTTCCGTGCTTTGCGGCCGCTCGTTCTCCGCCACCGGCACCAATTCGGGAGAAATCTCGGTCTCGAGAATGGCCTGCAGAATGTCGGAAACCTCCGCGCTGAACTGCCCGGACTGAATGACCCAGCGAATCAAGTGTTGAATCAATGTCTTCGGCACGCCGGCGTTGACGTTGTAATGCGACATGTGATCGCCCACGCCGTAGGTGCACCAACCCAGCGCCAATTCGGACAGATCCCCGGTGCCGATCACCAGGCCGTTGTGCTGGTTTGCCAAGCGGAACAAATAATCCGTGCGCAGCCCGGCCTGCACGTTCTCGAAGGTGATGTCATAGACCGGCTCACCGCGCGCGAAGGGATGCTCGATATCCTCGAGCATGCGGCGGGCCGCCGGGCGAATGTCGAGCTCGCGATAGGTCACGCCCAGCGCGCGCATCAGCCGCATCGCGTTGGTCTTGGTGGCGGCGCTGGTGGCAAAGCCGGGCATGGTGTAGGCCAGGATATCGGTGCGGCTGCGGCCCAGCACATCGAACGCCTTGGCGGTGACGATCAGCGCCTGGGTGGAATCGAGCCCGCCGGAAATGCCGAGCACGGCGCGCGGAATGCCGCTGGCGCGCAGGCGCTGGATCAAGCCGGCCATTTGAATGTTGTAGGCCTCGTAACAGTCTTGCGCTAGGCGCTCGGGGTTTTCCGGCACGAAGGGAAAGCGCGCGATGCGGCGCTGCAGCCCGAGATCTTGCAAGGGCGGCTCCAGGCGAAAAGCGATGCGTCGCCAGTCTTGGCCGGCAGGGCGGGCGCGGCGGCGGTTGTCCTCGAAGGTCCCCATGCGCATGCGTTCCTGCCGGAGCAGGACGAGATCGATATCCGCAACCGCCATTTCCGCATCGGCCGGAAAGCGCTCTGTCGCCGCCAGCAGCACCCCGTTTTCGAAGACCTCGGCCTGGCCATCCCAAGCGAGATCCGTGGTGGATTCGCCCGCGCCCGCCGCCGCATAAACGTAAGCGGCCAGGCAACGCGCCGATTGTGATTGGCAGAGCAGCCGGCGGAATTCGGCCTTGCCGATGGTAATGTTGCTAGCCGAAAGATTGGCCAGCACGGTGGCCCCGGCGAGCGCGGCCTCGGTGCTCGGCGGCAGGGGAACCCAGATATCCTCGCAGATTTCCGCATGCACGATAAGGCCCGGCAAATCCTCCGCTTCGAACAGCAAATCGGTGCCGAACGGGGCAAGAAAGCCGCCGACGCCGATGTGTTGGCTGACAATGCCATCGCCCGAGGCGAAGTGACGGCGCTCGTAGAACTCGCGGTAGTTCGGCAGATGGATTTTCGGCACCACGCCCAACAGGCGGCCTCGGTGCACGGCCAGGGCTGTGTTGAACAAAGCGCCCTGATAGCGCAGCGGCGCCCCGATCAGCAGCAAGGGAAAAAGGTGCCGGGATTCCAGAATGATTGTCTTGGCGGCGTCTTCGACAGCATCCAGCAGCGCGTCCTGCTGCACCAGATCGCTGATGGCGTAACTGGAAAGGCAAAGCTCGGGAAAAACGGCAAGCGCCACGGCGCGATCATGGCAGGTCCGCGCAACGGCGAGAATGGCGTTGGCATTGGCTTCGGGGTCGGCGAGGTTCGTTGGCGTGGTGCAGGCGGCCACGCGCGCAAAACCGTGCCGGTAAATGGACCGAAACGCGGCGGATGCAGAAGCAGCAGAACCTTGGCTCACCGCGGAAAACACTCCTCTCTGCCCATTTTATCCGCCCCTAGCTCAGCGCTGCGAACGTCTTGCGACTTTCGTGAAAACCCAACCCGCCCCAAAGACGGAACAGAATTGGGAAAAGGTCGGGTTGATATGTTGTGAAGCGGATCGTGCATTTTCATCCCAAAAACGAACATAACAACCCCCATTTGCAAAAGCCAGGGCGGAGGTGTTTGCGACCAGTTGCAAAAACAAAACCATCTATGCGCCGTCATTCTGGACCACCAGGCCGAGCTCGAAGAGCCGCCGGCGATAGCGCGCGACCAGCTTTTCCATGGAATAGAGGGTGCGAACACGCGTTGCGCCATTCGCGGCGCGCCGCCCTGCTTCGGCGGGATTGGCCACCACCTCGCGCATGCGCTCGGCAAGGTGATTCTCGTCGATCTCTGCCCAATAGCTGCCTTCCGGGCAAAACAGAAACTGCCCTTCTTCGATGGGCGAAGGTGACCAACGGACGGGGTATGCGGTTTCTTCATCACAAAAGTCCCGGGTACCGGAGTAATCCGTGCAAATCACCGGCCGGGAAAGAGCCATGGCATAGGCTGGGAAGTAACCGAAACCTTCCGCCCGATGCGGCGAGACGAGGCAGTCACACGTGGCAATGAGCGCCATCAAGGTTTCAAACCTTACGGTCTCCGTAATGATTCGAATGCGTTCGTCAAACGTTGCTATTTTCTCAATCTGTTTGAGTTGTGCTTCGCTATCTCCCCATTCAATCTTTGCATAGTCGGTCGTTTTGATGACCAGGTATACACGTTCATGCGCGGACGGGAACGCCGCCTGAAATGCCCGCACGGCCGCGAGGAAATTCTTTCTGGCCAAGCCTGCACCGAGATCACAGCAGAGGAGAAAGCAAAATCCGTCTTCCGCAATCCCCAATCGCGCCCGCTCCAACGGCACAACCGAATCCGGCAGTTGAATCCCTTTCCCCATATTCAAGACAGGGCACGTGCTGTGTTTTGCATATGCCTCGCGAACGAATTCCGAGGGTACCCAAATTTCGTCAAGCAGCTCTATTCCGAGCATATGCGCTTGCGGAAGTTCTTCCAGCTCCCAAAGCAAAAAGCCGATTTTGAATGAATCTGCAACGCGTTTGGAGCGCGTCGCCAACAGCGCTTGCGGGATACTGTCTGCATTCAGATGGAACAACGTGATATCACGCGTGAGAGAAAGTCCTCTCAAGGAGACGGGAGAGGCATAAGGCTTCTCCCAGGTGCGGCTTTCGACATCAAATAGAATGGGCGATATATCGAGCTTGGAAAAAGCTTGCACCGACATCCGCAAGTTTTCGCCCAAGCCCGCAACAGTACGAGGAAAGCCCGCAATCACCAGCGCCGGCGGGGGACTGATCTCAGCGGGCTGAACGGGGCTCTGCAGAGAAGAAAATTCTGCAAATTCCGGATACTGGGCTGAGATCCGGTTTTTGAACCACTCCCGCACGGTACGCGACTGCCATGCGTGGAGATCTTCTTTGCCGAGCTCTGCGGTTCCGACCGCGCCTGCCAGAAGGAACTCAAGCCTGCTCAAATTCTCCTTGCGTGAGCCGATGTGCTGCTTGAAATATTTTCTCATACCGTTGGAAATAAGAGGGCCGATGACGGGGTCGTTCAAATAGGTCAATATTATTTCGAGACCGAAAGCGACGCGATGCACCGGATTGCTGAGATCATACCGCGCTCGGTAGCGCGGCTCGATGGCAGAAAGTCGTGCAAAAAATTCCGTGATCGGGATGCCGGTTTTGGGGGTTAGCGCATCGTTTGCCATAAGCGATGCCTTTACATTCTCGGGCACCAAACCCGTGGTTCGGCATCGCTTGCTTTGCAGGTATTCGACCCAGAGCAATCCGAGCTCCACGGGATCTGCCAATTTTCGCGTGTTGACCAATACTTTGCCGTCGAAGAGCACGCTGAATAAAAGCCGCGAGAGCGAAACCGGCGATAGCCAAGGGTCATAAGCGGATGAATTGAGATATAAACGCAACTCATTCGGAATCGGGAGCTCGCCGGAGACAAGCGACGGAGCTTCAAACAAATACCACTTGATGAATTCGAACAAATTGGAACTCTGCCGCAGATCCCACCGCTGCGGCGGGCGCAGCGCAAAATAAAGATGCAGCATAAAACGGCTAACCGGAACCGCCTTGCTGAGATTGGGAGAGGTTTCTAAACTGTTGAGAATTTGAAAAGCAGGATGCGTGCCAAGCGCTGCCGGATTTAAAAATAGATCGTCCTCCGGCCACTTCGGTTCCGCTCTTCGGGTTTTCAAAGATAAAACCAGCGGATGGGACGAAAAATCGAATTCGGCCGCAACGGCGGAAAGCAACGCGACATCTTGCGCCGTCTCCGCATCGTCGTCGGCACGCAAGGCCTGCGCTGCTTGCTCCTTGGCGAGCTCGGAAAGCTGCGCCCAGGTCAGGCGCCGGTCGGACTCGATGCGAAACGTAAAACCGAACGGCTCTTGGCCGAGATCGGCAAACCAAAAAACGTTTTCCACAACAAGATCCAGCACTGCGACGTATCTGCCGGATTCCAGCGCGAATGTGGGAACCTCGATTTCGAACCGAGCGCTTTCATCCATTGCCAGCTTTGCCGCCGCTACCGTGCCTCGCGCCCATGCCAACGGCTCCTGAACTAGCAAATCGCGAATCTTGCCGCTTTCCGCCACCCGATACACTCTGGCGCCAAGCCGAACTTGATCATCCGCATCGGCTGTGAAATTGAGCACATTGGCCCCGACATTGGTGATCGTACCCTGCAGAAGAAGATAGCTTCCGGCCTCGATATCCGGATCATAATGCGCGAGATTCAGACGATAGCGGAATTTGGCCCGATCTCCGGTATCGGCACAGCGAAAACGAAACCAATAGGGTTTTTGCCCCAAATCGGCAAACCAGAAAGCAAATTCAATAACCAGATCGAGCACCCCGACATACTCGCCGGGATCGAGCGCTGCGCTGGGGATCTGGATCTCAAAAGGAGTCTGCTCATTGGCCAATAGCAGAGGCTTTTGCACGCTCCCGCGGACATCCAGAAGCGGGGAAGGGAGTGGCTCGGCACTGTCGCCGCTAACGGCATTGGCCGGATAGACGCGCGCGCCGATCCGCACATCGTGTTCGGTGGCAAAATTCAGGGCATTGCGGCCGGTGTTGGTGATGGTACCACGCAGGCGGAGGACACTGTCGACCTCGGCATCGAGATCGAACGGGGCAAGGTCGAGGCGATAGCGATATTGCGGCCAGACTTTCGGTGGGACACAGCGGAACCGAAACCAATAGGGCTTCTGCCCCAAATCGGCGAACCAAAAAGCGTGCTCGACAACCAGATCCAGCACGCCGATATACTCGCCCGGCTCGAGAAATGCCGTGGTAATACGGACCTCGAAAGAAGATTGTTCCTCGGTCAACAATAGGGGTTTTTGCACAATGCCGCGTGTATCGAGAAGCGGCACTGCAGCCGGCACCACGCCATCACCCGCAGCAGCCTGCAGCGGATAGACGCGTGCGCCGATGCGAAATGGTGTTCCGTGGCGAAATCCAGAGCGGTGCGGCCAATATTGGTAATCGTGCCCTGAAGATGAAAAAAACCTCCGGACTCCACCTCCGGTTCAAACCGCGCCAGCGTGAGGTGGTAGCGATAGTCTGTCTGTTCTTGAAGCGTCTCGCTCATCAATTTGGTTTAAACGTGCCCGTCAGGTTGGTTGCCGGCAAAGATGTTCGGCGTTAGCGCGCGTCATGATACAATCTATAGTTGCATTCTGTTTTTTCCAATGCACGCGAAGAATGGTCTGGTGCCGCCTCAACCCCGCGCAAACGTCGTCCAACCGTCCCCTCCCTGGTTGCAAGTTGCCGTTCGTGCCCTGCGCATGCCGCTCCACCTCTCACGCGTTATTTCCCCATAATGGCTCCTTGGCGGTTTTCTCAATTCCAAGCCCAAACATGATGGTACGAAGAACCTCAGCAATCTATAACACTTTAACAATATAATACATCGCCGTCAAAGAGATTTAACGTTGACTTAATTTGGCGCGCAAGGGTTGACAGTTTACGTGAAAACGTTTATAAGCGGTTCACAATTTCGTCAAGGTGTTAAGAGATGCGGGGGGAGTTCGCTGGGAGTGAACACGCGCAACTGAGACAGCGTTTGCGTTTTTGCTCCGGAGATAACGAGAGTGAATGCCGTTTAGGGCCGCCTCGTCAAATCGTCTCAAATCGTTAGTTACCCATGCAGGAGAAGGAGATGGTCGAGAATTTTCTGCCGCGATTGTCCGTGGTCGGGCTGGGGAAGCTTGGCGCGCCCATGGCGGCAGTGCTGGCCTCCAAGGGGTTTGAGGTTGTTGGGGTTGACCTAGAGCCGCGCCATGTTGAAGCCATCAATGCGGGGAAGGCTCCGGTGGTGGAGCCGCAATTGGAGCAATATATTGCAGCCGCCGGGCACAGATTGCGGGCCACGCACGACTATCGCGACGCCGTTCACAATTCCGATATTTCCTTCATTATTGTGCCCACGCCGACCGGCGCGGATGGCGCCTTTTCCAACCGCTTTGTTTTGTCCGCGGTGACGGAAATCGGCAAGGCGCTGCGCACCAAAGACGGTTTTCACAATGTTGTGATCACCTCGACGGTCATGCCGGGCTCCACCAACGGAGAGATCCGCAAAACGCTTGAAGAGCACTCTGCCCGGAAGGTCGGGGTCGACCTCGGGTTGTGCTACAGCCCAGAATTCATCGCGCTCGGCAGCGTCATTCATGATATGTTGAACCCGGATTTTGTTTTGATCGGGGAATCCGATCCGGATAGCGGGGCGATGTTGGAGCGGGTCTATCGAAGGGTTTGCGAAAATGCTCCGTCTTTCCGGCGGATGAATTTGATCAACGCCGAAATTTGCAAAATCGCCGTGAACACCTTCATTACCACCAAGATTTCGTTTGCCAACATGCTGGCTGAAGTGTGTGAGCGGTTGGACGGCGCGGATGTGGACGTGGTCTGTGCCGCCGCGGGAACCGATAGCCGAATCGGACGGAAATATTTCCGCGGAGCGATCGGCTATGGCGGGCCGTGTTTCCCGCGCGACAACCGCGCTTTTGTAACGCTTGCCGAACGTCTTGGCGTCGTCTGCGACTTGCCCAAAGCCACCGATAAAACCAATGATCATCAAGTTACGCGCTTGCGCTTGGCAATTGAGCAGCATGCCAAACCCGGCGATCGGGTGGTGGTGCTTGGGCTTTCCTATAAGCCGGATACAAATGTCGTCGAGCAAAGCCAAGGAGTGGCGCTTGCACGCCAACTGGCCGATAGCGGGCGGTTTGTCACAGTTTATGATCCACTCGCCAACCCAACCGCCGAGGCAGTGCTCGGCGATCAAGTCGTGTACGCGGAAACGCTGGAAGAAGCCATCGAAGCAGGCGAGGTGATCGTGATCACCACAGCGTGGAAGCAATTTGCCAAGCTTGGCAATGACATTCTTTCCGACAAATCCTTGCTCATTATCGATCCTTGGCGGGTGGTAGATCCCAAAAGCCTAAAGAGCTCGATGCAAGTGATTTATCCGGGGCGCGGGAGCCTGAGCGCTGAATCAGGCATCACCAAGCAAGCGGGGAGGGAAAATTCGTTATGATGAATCTTTCCGAAGCGGTGTCTGCCAACACAGAACCTGAAGCCGACATCGTTACGGTGCAGATGTTTTGGGACCGGCGGCCGTGCAACATCCGCCATTCCAACAAAGAAGTCGGCAGTATTGAATATTTCAACGAAGTTGAAGCCAGAAAATATTTTGTCGAGCCGCACATTCCTGAGTTTGCTGAGTTTCCGCGTTGGCAGGGGAAACGCGTGCTCGAGATCGGCTGCGGGATCGGCACGGATGCGGTGAACTTCGCGCGCGCTGGCGCCGATTATACCGGAATCGAACTGTCAGAGGCGAGTCTTAATCTCACCCGCCGGCGTTTTGAAGTCTTCGGTCTCAAGGGACGCCTGATCGCCGGCAATGCCGAAGAGGTCGACCGTTTGGTAGAGCCTGCCTCGTTCGACCTTGTTTATAGCTTTGGCGTGATTCACCACACGCCCAACCCCACCGCGGTCATTGCCGGCATCCGCAAAGTGATCAAGCCCGATGGGGAGTTGCGCATTATGTTGTATGCCAAGAACTCCTGGAAGGCTGCTATGATTGCGGCCGGGTTCGACCAGCCGGAAGCGCAATCCGGCTGCCCGATTGCGCGCGTTTACAGCGATGATGAGGTTCGCGATCTGCTCAAAGGGTTCAAAATTATTTCGATAACACAGGATCATATCTTCCCCTATGTGGTGGAATCCTACGTGAACTACGAATATGAGTTGCAGCCGTGGTTCAAGCAGATGCCGCACGCCATGTTTCGTGCGCTGGAGAAGGCTTTCGGTTGGCATAAGCTGATTGTGGCGACGCCGGAATAAGGAATGAAGGTTAGGAATTTTGGGAAGCTTTGTAGGCGAGAAGCGTTGGCTGTGTCTGGGATGTTGTTGACCGGCCTGGGGAGAAAAGAACCATGGATCGTCGGGTAGCGTTGGTTTGCGGTGCAGGTGGTTTCATCGGATCGCATTTGGTTAAGCGTTTAAAGCGCGAAGGTTTCTGGGTACGTGGCGTGGATCTCAAATACCCGGAATTCTCAGAAACGGAAGCCGATGATTTTGTTATCGGCGATCTTCGAGATCCATATCTTTGCCGAGACGTCGTTGATCGCAGTTTTCATGAAATTTATCAACTGGCAGCCGATATGGGAGGGGCCGGGTTTATCTTCACCGGCGAGAATGATGCGGAAATTATGCATAATTCCGCGACCATCAACCTCAATATTCTCGAGGCTGCTTATCGCAGAAATTGCAAGCGTATTTTTTATTCCTCCTCTGCTTGTATTTATCCCGCCTACAACCAAGAGGATCCAGACAACCCGATTTGTGTGGAATCTTCGGCTTACCCGGCCGCACCCGATAGTGAGTACGGCTGGGAGAAACTGTTCAGCGAGCGGCTTTATCTCAGCTATCAGCGCAACCGGGGGATTACGGTACGCATTGCGCGCTACCATAACATTTTTGGACCCGAGGGAACCTATATGGGTGGCCGCGAGAAGGCTCCGGCAGCGCTTTGCCGAAAGGTTGCAGCAGCCCCTCCCGATGGTGAGATCGAAATTTGGGGAGATGGTCATCAAACGCGCTCATTCCTCTATATCGATGAGTGCATCGAAGGCACGATCCGCCTGATGCGCTCCGATTTTACCGGCCCGGTCAATATCGGATCGGAAGAAATGGTGACCATTGGGCAATTGGCGAAAATGATTATGCAAATTGCGGGAAAACAGCTCCGTATTCGCTATGTTCCAGGCCCGACCGGAGTACGCGGACGCAATTCGGATAACCGATTGATCCGCGAAAAACTGGGATGGGCGCCAAGCCAACCGCTCGTGGCCGGGCTGGGAATTACTTATGAGTGGATCAACCAACGCGTGGGCTGGAAAAGCAATCAATTGGCGTTTGCGTGAAGAGCGAGTGGGTGCCGATCCGCCTTTCCTAAATTCCCGGCCCAGCGTAGGGAGATGCGAAACTTGGGAGAACTGAGAACAGTGACGCCGGTGCTTGGATTGTTCTCAGAACGAGTGGTTTTGAATCTGGCCGGGCTGCTGCCAGCGATCGTTATGGCTTCCGCTCTGCTTTTGTCGAACCCGGCGCATGCGCAGCAAGCTGTAGCGTTGACGGTTCGGGGTTGCTCCCATCAGCCCCAAGCTTGGTGCCTTGAAGTCACGGCCGGAACCACGCAGCGCGAGTTTCAGCTCTCTCCAAACCGCGCGGCCCATGCCGTGTTGTGGGGCACCATCGGCAATCATTTTCCCGGATCTCTCCCTGCGGCCTACGTTTATTGGGAAACCGGAGCGCCTGAAGGCGGGGTTGCACCATCCATCGCGCTCTCGATCTTCGACCTCAACGGCGCCGGGCTTGTGGCACAAACGGTTGCGCCTGGCGCGGATCCATCGCGGAATTTTGAGGCCTATACCATTCACGATACCTATTTCGGAATCGTGCGGGGACCGCAAGGAAAAGAATACCCGTTTCTGGCGCCCGGACAACGCTACCTGAACAAACCTCATTGGACTTATCTCTGCATTTTCGATCCTACCGCGATTGACAGCCTCAACCCGTCATGCGGACGCGGGTTTAAACCCTATAACGCAACCTTCCCCAATGCAGAAAGGCTTGCCGGCTTTCGCCACAATGGCGGGTGGATCCAGGATACCAACAACGATGGATGGGATGACATAAATCTCCCGTTTCTGCACGGATATATTCTTGTCATTGAAGGAAGAACCGGCGCGCATATCGCCTTGAACCACATCGAACCGGCAAAATCAGACCCTTATTATGCGGTTGATCCGGTTTTTGATTCGGGCCGTCTCTATGGGAGCTACACACCCTTCACCTCGGTAGAGGGAAAGCAAGACGTGCTGATCGCTGCCGGCAATCCGGTCGGCTCGTTTGACGATGTTGATTGCAATGTCAGTAGATATTTCGCAGTCCTGGAGACGGAAGTGCCCAATGATCCGCAATCGCGGCGTCTCAAGTGGTCGGATTATATCTCGTTTATGAGCACCATTTTTCAACATCCTCCTCATGCGACAGGGGCGGAAGCAGTTATCGCGCGCCCGGGTGATTTCATCAACAAATGCGTACATCGGATCTCCGACTCAGTTTTTCATGCAGGGCAACGCCTGATCACGATCTACAATTATTTTACCCAAGTTCCTTTGGTTCCCGAGCCATGCCTTGATCTGAGATTGAGAGAGTGGAAAGAGCATTTTCCTCCCGCCCTAATGAAGGCGTGGCGAGCGTGTGCCGATAACACCGGGCTTTCTATGACGGGTACTTGGTCTGCGCAGGTGCTGGATCTTGAGAATGGCAGAGGCATAAATCAATGGCCAAATGCTTACTTTTGGGATCGGGTCTATCATTTCGTTCCGGGACAGCGCGAAGTTTTTCTGGTCGAGCCGATGCCGAACAAGGTGCGGTTCGACCAAAAAGGGTATAACCCCCAACCACTTATGGTTGCGGGAATTGATGCCAATTTTCGCTGGCAACGGTTTGGCGCGTTCCCCGTTGCCGGACGCCCGCGTATGCAACCCTCTACGCCATATCAAATTCCGATCGGTATAGGGTTTGGCGCGAGCTGGCGCGATGTGTGGAGCGTTGTCACCAGGCCGCGCCCGGATGGTTTGGTGGATATTCAATTGCAGGATGGCCGTTGGATCGGCTATTCTTCTGCACAACACACATTCGTCGTACAGCCTTAAATGAGCCTTGAAATGGCGCACTTCGGTCATAATCCGAAATTCACCGCCTGTCTCGGTAGCCCGTACGAACAATGATTTCCATTGTCCTTTACGGCCGCAACGATAGTTACGGTTATAATCTCCACAAGCGTGCAGCGCTTAGCCTAAATTGCATGGCCGAGGTGCTTACGCACAAGGACGATGAAATTCTCTTTGTTGATTACAACACGCCGGATGATTTTCCGACTTTTCCCGAAGCCATTCAGGATACGCTCACCGATCGCGCCAAGCGCGTGCTGAGAGTGTTGCGCGTGCGCTCTCGGCAGCATGAACGCTTCCGCAACCGGACGCATTTGGTCGCTTTGGAACCCGTTGCACGCAACGTAGCGGTTCGCCGATCGAATCCGGCCAATCGTTGGATCTTGTCCACGAATACCGATATGATTTTTGTGCCGCGCAAGCGGCGCGGGCGTACTTACAAAAGTTTGAGCGAAAGCGTACAGCCTCTCGAAGACGGGTTCTATCACCTCCCGCGCTTCGAAATCCCCGAATCGCTTTGGGAGATGTTTGACCGCCGCGCTCCGGATTTGGTCATCGAGACCGTTCGCGCTTGGGGAGAAGCATTTCATCTCAATGAGGTGGTGCTCGGGCCAGAAATGATAAGATATGACGCGCCCGGCGATTTTCAGCTGATGCTCCGGTCGGATCTTTTCGAGATGTGCGGCTTTGATGAGCGGATGATTCTCGGGTGGCACGTCGATTCAAACATCGCCAAGCGTCTGTTCTTGCGCTACGGCCGCGTGGGCGACGTTTTGTCGGAGTTCTTTGGCTATCATTGCGATCACACAAGGCAAGTAACCCCAGCACATCGACCCGGCGCGGTTGCAAATGATATCGATACGTTCGTTACTTCCGTTGCTGACCCCAAGCTGTCGTTCCAAGCAGATAGCTGGGGAATGCCAGAGGAAGTGATTGAAGAAATCAGGCTTAAGGATTTAAGCAGCCTTTATACCTTCGCTCTTCAATCGGCGATCGGCGAAAGCATGCGCGAACCGAGCGAATTGCGCTACACTCCGGATGCTTACGATCGCATCGATTACGATCCGAAGCATGTCCTGCCATTCCTTGCGGATATTTTCGTCAACTATCCTCGTACCACCAAGCTCGGTTGGTTTGGATCCCGACGCGATCTTTTAGACATGTTCTGTATAACCTGGCGAACACTCGGTTATTCCGAGCCGATTCTGCTCGATGAGCAAGCCGATCTGGGAAAGAAGCTCCCGGCGACCGTAAAACGCGCGAGCCGCCAGCATATCTCCGAAGCGGCAGAGGTATTCGTGTTCGATTTCGGACTCCCGAAAGAGACAGAATCCAAGCCCATGGCAGAAACCGGTCCTGCCTCCGCTTTAGCCGCGGTGGTCTCGGGATTTCGTGCCATGGCCAGAGCGGAACATCGCCGATTGGCAAATGGCGGCGCCCTGCCGCGCCGATTTATTACCATCAACGCCATTCATAACCGGTTTGAACCGCTCGTGCGCGAAACCATTGCAGCAGCGCAAGCGCCGATCGCCACACGCATGCGCCAGGGATATTTGCTTCCGCCCATGCCGCGCAAGCTACTTGCGATGATGCAGGTTGGAGGAGCTGGGATCCGAGACGGTACCGTTGTGCGTAGTGCAGCCAATATTCCAGGCTACATTGTTTATGGGCCGCCTTTGCAGCTTCTTCCGGCAGGCCGTTATCGGCTGCGCATGGAAATGGAAGTCAGCGATGATGGAAATGCGGATCCGCCAATTATTTGGCTTGAGGTCTTAACCGGGCCATACTTGCTGGCGCATCACCTGCTCAGCGCGTTGGAACAGCAAAGTGGAATCGCTGAAATAGTCTTCCGAATGGAGGAGCCGATCGACGACGAACCGGAAGCCACAACGGAATTCCGGGTATTTACGGACGGCCGGGCGGAAATTTGTCTCAAGGAGCTATCTCTGGAACCCATTGCCTTGAACGCGCCAGGAGAAGATGCCAATGCATTCGATTGGCTAGTGTTAATGAAACCTTCCAAAGCAGGTCAGAGAGTATTCGATCGTGCAAACAACCGGATAAGGATTCAGGCTGACCAGGGAAGGGTTGGTTATGTGGCGTACGGCCCACGCTATCCATTTACACCTGGGGTTTATCGGTTACGCTTTCGACTTGCCGCGACGGAACAAGTTCCCCTCTTAGATGAGCAAGAACTTGGACACGTGGATGTGTTCATTGGGCAAAATAAGTTAAAACACGAGATATTTACGATGCGTATGCTGCGCGCCGGCGAATTCCACTTTGTTGTAGAAGTGCCCGCCGTTGAGCAAGCGGATCTTGCTTCCAAACGGGTGGATATCCAAATTTGGACGAATGGCAAGGCAAGCTTCGATCTTGTTTCTGTTTTCGCAACCAAGATCACGGCGAAGCATCAGGCGCAAGCCGGCGCGATCAACGGCGTTGCCTCTCTTACCAATCAAGCAACTCCGCCGCCACAGGTCGGCCTGGTGTCGAAGCGCGCTGCCCCGACCGATGCTGCTGCCCAATGGTATCGCTATTGGACTGAGCGATTGGAGCTATCCGCACGTTCCGCAGCCTCCTGGCAGTATTGTTTCGTCATGCAGGTGCTCCATGAGCGGAATGTCCTGCGGCTTGGCAAACGTGGATTGTTCCTGGGTAAAAATGCCGAAAATCTCCTCAAATGGGTCGAATCGTTCGGCACGCGGATGGATCGATTGAGCCTGGACAAGCTTGCTGCGTTCAGCATTCACCTTCGCGATGATGTCTCTGAACCATCTGTCTTTTTGCCTCCAATTCCAAAAGAGGAAGATTGGGTCAAGGATCTTCGAAGAAGGCTTGGTACATACGATTTCGTGGTTTCTGTTTCGGAGCTCTCCGCAGGCCCCATGGCTGAGGAGATGGTATTCGGGGCGCTTACCACTTCCGCACGGTTCCTGCACCAAGGCGGCGTCATGGTTCACACCTTGGCGTTTGCCTCTGACAAAAGCGGAAGTCAGGAGCCCCAACCACGCGCGTGGATCCCCGGTCGCGAGCAAATGGAAATCCTCGCCGCGCGGCTGAGTGTGTTGGATGTTCACTTCGCCGGGCAGGAGTTGGCCTCTGATACATCTTCCCTTGCTTTCGAGGAGAGAACCGAAAGACGCCATATGATAAATAGCGCACGTAAACAGCGCAAAACAACTTCCCGATCTCGGGTTTCCGGCAGCCACGCGGATGAAGCTTTTTTGATGACGTTCGGGCTGGTTGCAGAGCGCATATGGTAACAAAGGATACTACAAAAATCTTGCTAATCTGCTTGAAGTCCTCTATACAGAACTGGTTTCCGGATAGGGGAATGGAAGAAATCGACTATTGTGATCAACCTCGCGAGGAAGGGTAGAAACTATGGCTGAAGACAGGGGTAAAACCGCGGAATATGATTGGTCTTGGGGATACTTTATTTATCGGATCGCTTACGATATCGCAAAAAGCGAGGGGAAACAGCTGGACCAGCTGAAGCGCGCCGAATATCTCACCCTTATACGGGAAATCGTGAATGCCGTGGGAGGTGTCGAAAAAGGCTCGATAGAAAGTACCCGCTTCTCTCGATGACAAACCGGGGATCGTAAAAGCGATCCTCGGCAGGATTCTGAGCAAGAGGCAAGGGAGGACGGGCCAGGAGTAAGCTTTGCGCCGCGATTTGACAAATTGTGGGCAGCAAGGCAGTGGGCGTTGATCTGTTGCACCAAGCGCTTCTTGTTGGAAATGGGGAGGAGAGAGTTGGTCAATCCGCTCCTCCCTTTCTGTCCTTTCTGTCTTCGCAAAAGCTGCAAGATTTTCTGAAAGCCTATTCCCGGAGCATGATGAAGGGGGCTTGGGGGTATTATGCACCCACGGATGGGTTCGCCCCGTTGTCTGCATGGAGCATGACCAAAAAGCTCAGCTCCGATGCCGCAACATACCATTCCGCAAAGGCCGCTCCAGCGGAGCCTTTTCAGGAAGCCATCCAAATTCCTTGGATAACAGCGCGGGCCGGTAGGCCGCCTTCGGTCCAGTTGTCGAAAATCAAAGCTCCGCCCTTGGTTCCTGCCGGGATCACGAGAGATACGTCCTGAAACTCCGGCGTAGGTTTTGCCGAGGTTCTTGTGATCCATGCGGAAAAGTCTTCACTGACCCAACCAATCCCCATGAGGCCGGTTTCGACCTTCAGCCGCACCGTTATCACCTGCTCGGCTTTGTCAATTCCGGGAAGCGAAAAACGCAGCGAAGCGGCGTACGCCCATTGCTGAGGTGGAGTCTCCAGCGCGGTAGCGCCATGTTTGACCCAAACAACCCCAGTGTTCATGGGCTTTAACTGCCATATCGGCACAGTGCGACGAGAAGCTTCGTGTTGCTCTTCTAAGTTGCTTGTTTGAACAGTCACGAATTCCGTTGCCGCCGACGGAGGGCCCTGATCAACGATATCAATGGAACGAATAATCGCTTGGCTAGCCGATGAATAAAGGTTCCGAAAGCAGAGACTGCCAGACTTGAATTGCGCAGGCAGATCAAGACGGACTTCAACCATATCCGAGCTTGGCAGCACTTGAATCTGCCGGGTCAACATTGTTGTGTCCCCGGCATCCATGACATAAATACCGATTCGCCCCCGTTCTACCTTGAGATCAACTTTTATCGCCGGGCGTTGTTCCGAAGGAAGCAGGGGTAATACCAATGGAATTTTCAACGCTCTGCCAGCTACTTGCTCACCGGTTTTGAGTCGCCAAACATTCCCATCCTTCTGCAACATAGAACCTGAACTAAGATACTTTTCGTTGGCCCAATCCGGTAATGGAACGATTACAGGCCGCTCGGGCCAAGGTGGCGGCAGGTGTTGGAAAATTGCTTGATAATCGTCTTTGGCCGCCCAGGATTCCGGAGTTCGCCCAAGGACAACGGCTCGCGGAATATA
>JGI20133J14441_1001823_pt1 | contig 16231 bp, 15 predicted proteins | sample RS3BMetagenome_FD_14441 | JGI IMG/M metagenome (IMG submission 14441)
CCCTGGCCGGCCAAGCAGACGCCGTGGCCGCCACCGCCGCCGCCGGCTTCCCACTGACCCTCCCCCGGAGCCGACCCTCCCCCGGAGTGTCGGCCGGGTGACCGTTCCGAACGGCACATTGCCCGAGGTGGACTGAGGCGTGCCCACTACCGGCACGAGTCGGGCACCCTCGCGCGGCCATCTCCCGGCCCTACGCTTGCATGGTGGTCGTCGCCTCCGATGGCGTGAAGTTGGCAAGCACCGGCCGTCGCCACGTCCCGGCAGCCTTGAGGGCACTACTTGTGCTGGTGATCGCCGTTCTACTGGGCTACCTCGGGTGGGTCCTGCCCGACCTTGGCCGATCACTCGCCATTCCTACGCTGATCGTCTTCGGAATCGGCTCGATCGCTGCGTTGGCCATTTGGATTGTCACCGGCAGCATCGCGACGGTGATGACGGCGATCGGATTAGCCGTTGTCGCATCCGTATGGACGTTTGAGTTCTCCATGCCTGTAGCAGTCGCGTGGGGTTCACACGCCACTGCTCAGGCGCAGGCAGCACTGGTTCCGCTGGCCACGGCGCCTCGGAACGCCTTTGGTGTGGGGTCACGTCCCAGAAGAGTGTTCGGTGAAGCGGACCGGCAGCGTAGGGCCACTTGCAGCGCCCTATCGTCGCTGCGCACTCTCCACACCCGAGGGAAACGTGGTCATGTTCACCGCCACCGGGGGTCCCACCCTCGGCCTCGGCTACACGAATCTTGGAGGAGCAGCGTTTCCGGATGAGTGTTCTCGCCATCTCACCGGCGAATGGTGGATGTTCGCGGGGACTACGAGCGGAACCGGCGACTGTCCCATTGGCTACCAGTTCAACGGCGGGCCTTGACGTTCCGCTGAGGTCTCCCTGCCGACTCGGTGGGATACTTCCCTCGTGGGATCCTCCGACCAACGGCCCCGCAAGAGGCGCGAGCAAGAGCCGCGGCCGCCCGAGTCTGGTGGTCGATCTCCGATGGTACCGACCGACTCGCCTCTGACCCCCGAAGGTCAGATCGAAGGCATGGGACGGTTCGCCGACGGCTTGAAGCGCATCATCACGAACTGGCGGCGCAAGAACTAGCCGGCCAGCCCCCGCCGGGAGAGTGGCGGGGTTCCGTCATCGCTATCGTCTTGTCAGACTCCTGGGAGCGATCATGTCCGAAGTGCATCTGCGAGCAGCCGCAACCAGTGACGGCAGGTTCCTTGCCGAGATGCTGGCTGAGGCGTGCGACTGGCGCCCAGACGTCATCACGCGACCCGTGGCCGACCTGATGGGTCATCCGGAGCTCTGGCACTACATCGATGCATGGCCCAGATCATCAGACTTCGGTCTGATTGCCGCGTTCGACCAACCGGTGGGTGCCGCCTGGTGGCGGTACTTCACGGTCGATCATCCCGGTTACGGATTCATCGACGAGGCGGTTCCCGAGATATCCATCGGTGTCGCCGACGGATTCCGAGATCGAGGAATCGGCCGAATGCTCCTCGACGGAGTAATCGATGAGGGGAGGGCCCGTGGCATCGCCGGCCTCGGCCTCAGTGTCGAGCCAGAGAATCCAGCCAGGCGACTCTACGAACGACTCGGATTCCAAGCCGTCGGTGGGATTGGTGGATCGGTGACGATGCTGCTGGATCTGCAGGTGAATTCCGGGTAGCTGGGGTATCCGGTACCGCCTGCGGGTTCAGGTGATCAATTCCTCACCGGACGGTCAGCCGCCCAGGGGGAACCCGGACGCCGACACGACGCCGGGCGCACCGACCGGGCCGTCGTCGACCTCGACCGACACCGGACCGGTGGCGTTCACGACCAGGGGACGCAAGCCGCCCACGACGCCCGGGCCGAGCACGACCAGACCGCCGCCGGCGACCGTGAACGCGGCCACCGGTCGTCCGCCGGCCAGCGGGGTGACCGTGACACCGACCGGCGACGTGCCCGTGTTGTCGATCGCCAGGGTCTGCATGGTCGCTCCCGCCACCAGCGGATTGCCGGGACTACCCGGGCCGACCACCAACCACGACGGCGCGGTCGTCGTGGTTCCTCCGGTCAGCCCGGCCTGGGGCGACGCGGCGCCAGTCGGGGCGACGACACTCCGGCCGAGGATGACGGGCCCGGACGCCTTGACCGTGACGGAGTAGGGAGACCCGAGAGGCCACCCGGCGACGGCGGAGGCGACGACGGGCACCACCGAGTTGCCGGGGACGGTGACCACCTTGGGCGTGACCGTGGCCGAGGACAGGCCCACTGTGAGTTGGGCGGTCACCGGGGACGTCCCGGGATTGGCCAGCGACAGCGTGATGGACCCGCCCTGCACCGCGGTGGTCTGGGCGAACCGCCAGGTGTCGGCCTCCGTCGGCGTCCCGGACACCAGGGCCAGGCCGGATCCCGACTGGACCGCGATCCGGTCGAGCTCCGTGGCCACGATGCCTCCCGTGGTCGTCTGCACGATCGTGGCCACCACGGTCTGGTTCTGCACGTAGGCGCCGAGGCCGGCCACCACCAGTCCTCCGGGCACCAGGGTGATGCCCTGGTAAGCCTGGGGAACGAGCACGTCACCGCCGGCCGTCAGGAAGCTGACGTCGACGACCGCCTGGGCCGCGGCCGGGTTGTAGAGCGACAGGTCGAGGAGTCCGGTGGCCGTCGATCCACCCACGAATTCCCAGGTGGACGACAGCGTGGACGCGCAGGGGGCGGTGCTCCAGCCGACCGGAGAACCGATGACCATCGTCCCGGTCACCCCGCCTCCCCCGAAGACGAAGGTGGACGCCGTGGCTCCCGCGGGCAGTCCCTGGGCGGGGACCACGTCGGTGCTGCCGAGCGGTGGGACCGTCACGGTGCGGCGGACGGGTGGTGCCCCCGAACCCCCGTCGACGGTCATGACCCCGGTGGCGAGGGACCGCGTCGTGTTGGTGAGTACGACGGTGCCGGTGGCCCCGGCCCCGGCGTCGAGACCGGCACCGGTGGCGCAGAAGAACGACGAGGACCGGGCCGACGTCGGAGCCACGTGCACGCCGTCACCCGACGACGTGGGTGAGGACGGCGAGGGGGCCGGGGCCGCCAGGGAAACGATGCCGACCCCCACGATCACTGCGGCCGCCGTCACGACGGCAGCGATCCGGCCGGGAACCGGACGCAGGGTACGGCGGCGCCGGGCCACGCTGGACTCCACGGACCCGTCGGACCGGCCGCGTTGGGCCACGCCGCGGTCCGGTGTGGTCATCGGAGCACCTTCCTCTCCCGGGCCGGTCAACCGAGGTCCCCGTCGTCCATCGACCAGAGGTCCTCGAGGTCGTCGCGCCGCGACGCACGGGTCGGCGACCAGATCCGGGGCCGACCCACGCGCTCCCACTCGCGACGGAGGCGGCGGCGGTCGATCAGGGCGGCGAGCACCAGGAACCAGGCCACGACCGAGAAGACACCGGCCACCAGCGGAACGAGGCCCCCGTCGAACCGCAGCGTGGCCGTCGACGGCGTGGTCACGGTGTAGCGGGAGGCCCAACCGAACGAGTCCGACCGGCGAGCCGACGCGCCCGATGCGGCCACGAGGCGCCAATCACCGGACGGTGCGGCGGACGAGTAGACCGTTCCGGCCGCGACCGGCCCCTGGAAGGACCGGGCTGCGGTGGCTCCGGGGAGGACGGCACGGGCGTCGGGGACGACCGGTGTGGTGGGTCCGGCGGCCAGCGGCGACGTCACCGTCACCGACGCGCCCGGCCGGCCCGGGACCTCGGCACGCTGGGGCACCCACGCCGCGTTCTCGTAGACGGTGATCCCGGTGCCCGACAGCACCGGTTCGAGATCGAGTTGGCGCGCCAGTTCCGGCAGGAGGTCCGCGGGGACCGGGTAGGCGGTCGGGCTCTGCTGGTCGGCGATCTCGGGGGCGATCGAGGTCAGCACCGCCACGTAGCGCACGGCGGCCGGGGCGAGGAGGCTCCCGAGGCGGTCGGTGCCGTCGTGCAGGGCCAGGTCGACTGCGGATCCCAGCTGGGCCGCCGGCCCCGGCGCCGTCCCGTTCCACAGCCAGCGGGCATCAGGCGGACCGTTCTCCGAGGTGGCGTAGGCGAGCCCTCCGCCGACATCCCACCCGCCCTGGTTCAGGCTGCGCGGATCACCCAGCCAGAGCACCCGGAACGCCCCGGATGCCGCTTCGGCGTGCATCCAGGACACCGACTGAGCGAAGTCGTTGGTCGGCAGGTCCCATCGGCCCGGAAGCGCGGACACCACGGTGGGTACCGACGCCAGGGCCACGGCGACCACTCCGACCACCGTGACCAGCTGGCGCCAGCCGAACTCCGCCTTCGGCAGGTCACGTTCGAACGCGGCCACCCCGAGCCCGATCGACGCCGCCGTCGCCGCCGCGGCCGGGCCGAGGAGCACGAGGGGGTCGACGGCCAGTCCCCCGGTCCAACCGCGGCCGCTGATCCAGGCCACGAACCAGAACACCAGCGCGATGGCCCAAAAACGCGCCGCCCAGCGGAACCGCACGCCGCGGGCCAACACCAGAGGCGCGGCTGCCGCCACGACGAACCCCCAGGTCAGAGGTGAGTCTCCGATGGGTCCCGCTGCGAAGCGGACGACCGTCCCCCAGGTGGCGGCACCGGAACCGGGCGTCTGCAGGCCGAAGACCGTGAGGAGCCCCCGACCGCTCGAGAGGACACCGAGGAGCCACGGGAGGGTGATCACGAGGGCCACCGCCGTGGACCCGAGGGCCAACCGGAGGGACCGCAGCGTCCGGGTGGCGTCCCGGAACAGCAGCGACGACAGCACCGTCGCCAGCGCGGCCAGGACGACCACGATGATCGCCGCAGGCACGAAGGACAGGAGTACTGCCTCGAGGACACCGAGGGCCAGGGCTCCCCCCAGCCGACCGTGCCGCGACGCCCACGCGTCGCCGCCCTCCCGCACCCCGTCGACCACGCCGGCCGCCGGCACCCCCGTCGGGCGGACGAACGGATCGAGCCCGGTGGACCGGGCGAGGGTGGCCAGCACCCACGGAGCCCCGGCGTAGACGACCAGCGCGCCCCACCGCCCGAGGGCCAACGCGTTGTAGGGCAGGGGCACGGCCAGATAGGCCAGGCCACAGACGAGCGCCGCCCGCTGGGACCCGAACGGCCGCAGCAGCCGGACGGCGCCCCACGCCCCGAGGGGTAGGCACGCGAAGACGAGGACCTTCTGCGTCAGCCCCATCGCCCCCAGCAGGACGGTGCCCACCACGCCGGAGATGGCCAGGGCCGGAGTGGCCGGGGCGGTGGTCCCCACCCCGGAGGGGTGCCACCCGGTGAAGAACTGCGCGTACGTCGAGGACCAGGAGGGGAAGGGGGTGAACTGTCCGAGCGACGGGAGGCGTCCGGTCAGGACGCCACGTGAACCGATGACCACCAGGGCGGTGGCCACGAGCCAGACGCCGACGCGGACCCGACCGGTGACCCGACCGGCCTCGGTGGCCTCCGCACCCGCCTCGAGCTCCAGGCCCTCGTCGGCCGTCCCGTAGGTCTCGACCGCCACCGCCGCGGCCGCCGCCAGTTCGTCGGCGTGCGCGCCGTGGAATCCGAACTGGAAGACCCTCCGGAAGTAGGCCGACAGCCGGGCGCTGCCCCGGACCTGCAGTGGGCGGATCTCCTTGTCCCCGACCCGCCGCTTGGCCTGCAGGGTCGATCGTCGGGTCCGGATGGCACCCATCCGGCCCAGGTTCCACCGCCACGCCCGGACCACGGCGCGTGCGCGGGTCCGGTTGCCGGCCAGTTCGGCGACGATGACCTCGGCGACAGCGAGGACCACGAGCTGGGGAACGACCCTCCACAGGTGGCTGCGGGAGTAGCAGGTGAACACCGCCCGGAGCTCGTGGCGGCGCTGCAGCTCCTGCAGGGTGGCCGGGCGCACCCCGTCACCGCCCTCCGTGGCCGATTCCTCCACTCCACGGCCGTCCTCCGCTGCGTCCGGGACGGCGTCCGGTGTCCCGCCGGTGCTGCTCCCGGCACGTTCCCCGGCCTCGACGGCTGTGGCCCGTGCCTCGGCATCGAGGAGCGAGGGCTCGAGCACCCGGGCACCCGACGCCAGCACTTCGAGGTGGCGCACCCGGGAGTCGGGAGCAACGACGATCCGCGCGCCCACCACCTGGGCCCGCCAACACAGGTCCAGGTCCTCCCCCATCGCCACGATCGCCGGGTCGAATCCGTCGAGCTCGTCGAACAGGTCCGCCCGGATGAGGGTGCAGCCCCCGGGGGCGACGAACACGTCCCGCACCGCGTCGTGCTGGCCGTGGTCGATCTCGTACGGCTGGACCCGCTCGACCACGGAACCACCCTTGTCGATGCTCATGCCCACGTGGATCAGCTGCTCCGGGTCGTCCCAGCGCACCACCTTCGGTGACACGATGCCGGCGTTGGAGCGGAAGGCCTCCTCGACCATCAGGTGGACGGCGTCCTCGGCCAAGGCGACGTCGTCGTGGCAGACCAGGTAGTAGGCGGCACCGTCCACCATGGTCCGCACCTCGTTGACCGTCGCCCCGAAGCCGCGGTTCTCCTCGAACCGCCGCACGTAGGCCGACGGCAGGATCGCCGCCACCCGGACGGCCAGGCCGCCGGACACGCCGGTGTCGAGGACCAACACCGACAATTCCGCATAGTCCTGTGAGGCGATCGAGGCCAGCGTCTCCGCGAACCACGGGCCGGGATCGTGGGCGACGACGACGGCGACAACCGGCGGGGCCAGTGTTTCCATCAGGGGTGAGAGGCTATCGGGCCGGGAGGAGCGTGATGGGCGTTCGCGCCCCGGATCTGCATACCCCCTGTTCGGAGGGGGTGGATGGCTCCGGGACCGGTCGCGATTGCCGGGTGGGTGCCGGGTGGGTGCCGGGCGTTTCCTGAGTGCTTGCAAATGTATATGCTTTCGTATACAGTTGTATTCGAACACAGCGCAGGAACCTGGACGCAGGAACCGGCGCCGCGTGACCACTACGAGCAGTCCGATCAGCGAAGCAGTACGAAGGAGCACACCATGCCCGAGATCAACACCGACATCACCAAGGCGGCGAAGGACATCGCCAACGTCGCCAAGGACGCCACCTACGTCGTCATCGGCGCCGGCGTCCTCGGCTTCCAGCAGGCCCAGGTCCAGCGCCGCGAGCTCATGGCCAAGCTGCACGACCCGTCCAGCGGTCTGAACGACCGGGTCACCTCAGTCCGCAGCGACCTCACCGACGCCGTCAAGAACGTCGACGCCAAGGTCGAGGAGCTCATGGACCGCGCCGAGGAGCTCATCGAGCGTGTCGAAGCCGTCTTCGCCCCCTTCGAGGACCGGCTCCCCGAGCAGGCCCGTGACATCGCCAAGCAGGCGCACGAGCAGGCGAAGGACGCCCGCACGCAGATCCGCAACATGCGCCCGACGACGGTCGCCTGAGCGGTACCCACGTTCGCCCCTTCGTCTCCCCGGCGACCGGGCGACCGGGCAGTGGACCCAGGAGGCCCGGTCGACCCGGACCCACCCTCCTCGTTCCCCGCGAGAACGGCCCGCTCCGGCGGGTCGTTCTGCGCGTCCGGGGTCCGGCGTCCGGGGTCCGGGACGGAGCGTCAGGCGGGCGTGGCCCGCCAGTGGGCCAGCACGTCCGCCAGGGTCTGGTCGAGGGTCCACTGCGGGAGCCATCCGGTGGCGTCGGTGAGACGTGTCGGGTCGCCGCGCAGTACGGGGACCTCGACGGGACGCATCAGGGACGGATCGGGCACCAGGCGTACCGAACTGCCCGCCTGGGCCAGGAGGCGGTCGGCGATCTCCTGGATGGCGACGTCACGCCCCGAGCAGATGTTGTAGACGCTGCCGGCAGCGCCTGACTCGATGAGCATCCGGTAGGCCCGGACCACGTCGCGTACGTCGGTGAAGTCCCGTCGAGCCGACAGGTTGCCCACGGGGATCTCGGTGGCGCCGGACCGCTCGGCGTCCACGATGCGCTTGGCCAGGGCCGACACCGCGAAATTCGGAGACTGGCCGGGACCGATGTGGTTGAAGGGGCGGACCGTGATGACCCGCTGCCCGTGCCCCAGCCACGCCTGGAGGCACAGAGCCTCCGCGGCCAGCTTGGAGGCCGCATACGGCGTGAGCGGGGAGGTGGGTGACCCTTCGGTGAGGGGTAGCTGCTGCGGGTCGGTGACGGATCCATACACCTCGGCGGAGCTGGTCACGAGCACCGTCGGATCCGTGCCGCACTCGCGGGCGGCGGCCAGGAGCGCACCGGTGCCGAGCACGTTGACCTCGAGGACCCGGAGCGGCTCGTCCCACGACTGTCCCACGTGGGTCATGGCCGCCAGGTGGTAGATGGCGTCCGGGGCCGCGGCCGTCACGGCCTCGAGCAGGGCCGCCGGATCCGTGATCTCGACCTCCTGGTCGATCTGGACGACGTCGTCGCCGGAGTCACGGAGATGATCGGCCAGCCACGTGCCCACAAAGCCGCGGCCGCCGGTGATCAGGGAGCGCACGACGGGCACCCTACTGGCTGGGCGGGCCGCAAGAGCGCGGCGGTCCGCGACGGGCTGCTCCCCGGTTCCCCCACGCCCGGACCTGCGTACCCGTCAGCCGCCTGCCAGTGCGGACCGGTACGCCGCCACATGGAGGTCGGCGCTGGCCTCCCACGTATGGCGGTCCGCGATCCCGAAGCCGAGGGTGCGCCGTTCGGATGCCGCCCGGTCGTCCCCCCGACCGCCCAGGACCACGTCCAGCACGTCGGCCAGGGCGGCCCGGTCGCCCGGGGGTACGAGGAGGGCGGAGTCGCCGGCGACCTCGTCCATCGCCGTGCCACGGGTGGTCACCAGGGCCGTGCCGCAGGCCAGCGCCTCGAGAGCCGGCATGCCGAACCCTTCGTAGAGTGAAGGGTAGACCGCGGCGGTGGCCGACCGCAGCAGCGCCGGGACCACGTCATCGTCCACATACCCCGTCCGCACCACGCGGTCCCCGAGGCCGGACGCCTCCACGGCGGCGTGCACTGCATTCCCACCCCACCCGTGGCCACCGGCCAGCACGAGCAGCGCCTCCGGATGCGCCTCCGCCACCGAGGCGAAGGCCTCGACCAGGGTCGGGACGTCCTTGCGGGGCTCGAGCGTCCCCACAAACACCAGCAGCGGCCGGTCCGACGTGAGGCGGACGTCGAGGCCGACCAGTCGCTCCGCATCGGCCCCGGTGACCGGTTCGTCCGGACGGAAGCGCAGCGTGTCCACGCCGTGCGGTGCCACCACCACCTCGGCCTCGACCGGGCACCACCTCGAGAGCGCGTCCGCCGTCACCTGGCTCGGGCAGACCACCACCGCCGCTTCCCGGGCCGCCCGTCGGATCGCCCGCCGGAAGAGGACCACCTTGGACCGCTCGTGCCACTCGGGTGCCTCGAAGAAGCTCAGGTCGTGCACGGTGACGACCACCGGCACCGAGGTCCTGCGCGGCATCGTGTAGTGCGGTCCGTGATGGACCGCCGCCCCGGACGCCGCCACCAGCGGGCCCAGGCGCAGCTGCTCCCACACCAGTCGGAGCGGCCGTGGCCCGGGGGCGGACGCCCCGAGGTCACCAGGAGCCACCAGGGGGGCCCACCGGACGCGGTCGTCGGCCCGGCTCCACAGGACCAGGTCGACGTCCGCACGGGCGGCGAGCTGGTCGGCAAGTTGCACGATGTAGTGCCCGGCCCCCGCCGGACGCTCGGGGACGGCGCTGACGTCCAGCGACACCCGCAGGCTCGATCCCACCGGGTCCATCGATCCCACCGGGCCCCGGCGGTCCTCGGCGTTCACGAACCGCCCCGGCCGGCAGACACGAGTTCCCACACCTCACGGTGACGGCGGGCGATGGAGGACCACGACAGCTCAGCGGCCCGCACGGAGCCCCGCCGCACGAGATCGGCACGTACGGACTCGTCGGTGGCCACGTCCCAGAGCCCGGCGGCGATCGAGGTCGTGTCGCTCGGGTCCACTTCCCGCGCCGCGCCCCCGGTGCTCGGCAGTGGGCTGGCCACCACCGGCGTGCCCAGCGACATGGCCTCGACCGGCGGGAGACCGAAGCCTTCGATGAGGGGGACGTAGGCGAGCAGCCGGGCGGCCGTGATGAGTCCCGACAGCTCGGCGGCGGACACCGTGCCGGCCAGGATCACCCCCGGACCGACGGTGATCTGCCCACCCCAACCGGACGGACCGACCATCACGAGGGGCCACGGTTCGGGAAGTTCATCCCGGATGGACTCGTAGGCCTCGATGAGCCGTGGCAGGTTCTTCCGCGGCTCCAGGGTCCCGACGCTCAGCAGGAACGGGCCATGGACCCCGAGCGACGCCAGGTGGGCGGACGCGCCGGCCACGTCCGGCAGCGGCAGGTGGTCCGCGCCCATGGGGATCACCGTGATCACCTCCCGTGACGCTCCGGCGTCGACCAGGTCGCCGGCCACCACCTCCGCCGGCACCACGAAGTGGTCGGCCCGCTCGAGGGCCCGAATCAGTGCAGCCTCGTGCCAACGGCGTCCCCGGGGCGGATAGGCGTCGGGTACCCGCCGCCAGAGCAGATCGTGGACCGTCACTACGAGGGGGACGTCGCCGGTCTCCAGGGTGGCCAGGGAGGCGGCGTGCACGACGTCCATACCGGACGGTGCCCGCACCAGACCGTGGTCCCACGCCCGGGTGAGCAGGGGTCCCGGCAGCGCCGAGATGCGCAGTTCACGGCCCAGCCGGGCCAGCGGTTCGCCGTCCGACCCGCCGGGCGGCCGACTGGCGGCCAGCACGAGTTCGGGCCCGTCGACCGCACCTGCGGCCGCGAGTTCGTCGAGTCCCTGCAGCAGACCGACCACGTAGCTCCCGATACCGCCGGCCGCCGGCCGCCGCAGCTGCTCGACCAGCAGCAGCACGCGCAGGCGGCTCACCGCAGCCCCTCGCGTCCCGGATCCGCCTGTCCCGGATCCGCCCTGCGCGCAGGCGCGGCCTCGACGGCATCCCGGTAGAGACCGGCCAGGCCGTCGGCGCACCGCTCCCAGCTGAATCCGGCCGACCGGGTCCGGCCGCGTTCGACCAGGGCGTCCACGGCCGCACCTCCGGCCAGTGCCTCGTCGAGGCGGGCCGCCAGTGCGTCCCGGTCACCGGGCGCCACCAGCCAGGCACCGTCCTCGACCACCTCCGGGACGGCTCCGGCCGCCGTGGCCACCACCGGAACGCCCTCGGCCATGGCCTGCAGGGGCGGGAAGCCGAACCCCTCGTAGCGGGACGGGTAGGCCAGGACGGCCGCACACCGCAGGATCGCACCCAGCCGGGCATCGTCGACGTAGCCCGGACGCACGATTCGCTCCCGCACGGACGAGGCGGCCATCGCCTCGGTGAACGCCCGTGCTCCCCACCCGTCGCTCCCCACGATCACGAGGGCGACGTCCGGATGGACCGCAGCCACCTCGTCGAAGGACCGGACGAGCAGCGGATAGTCCTTGCGCGGCTCGATGGTCCCGATGGCCAACACGTAGCGGTCACAGCCGACGGGCAGGCTGACGGGGGCACCGCGATCAGCGGCGGTGCTCAGTTCCGGGACGCCGTGGTGCACGGCCCGCACCCGGGAGGGATCGACGGCGAACTCGGCGACCACCTCGTCGGCCACGAACCTCGACGGGGTGTGGATCCAGGCGCCCTCGGAGACGGCCCGCCGGATGAGGGCCGGGTAGGCCAACGTCGGCGCGTCGCACAGTTCGGGGAACCGGATCACGGTCAGGTCGTGCACCGTCACCACCCGGGCCGCCGTCCGGGTCGGTGGCACCACGAAGTTCGAACCGTGGATCACGTCCCGGGCACCCACGAACCACTCGATCGGTGGCAGCGACGAGCGGGCCCACGCGGCATGCAGGGGTCGGGCCGGCATGGGCCGATGGCCGCAACGGACGCCTCCGGGGAGGATGGGAGCGATCCCCTGCCTGCGTCGCCAGCTCACGGCGTAGGCCGACACCTCGAGATCGTCGCGGGCGGCCAGACCACCCAGCGCGCCAGCACAGAACACACCGACCCCGGTGGGACGCCCGAGCAGGGGGGTCGCATCGAATCCGACGGACAGCCGGTCGTCGGCGACGGTCGCTGGTCGCTCCGGCGGCACGGTGCGAGCCTTGCACATCCCGGTCACCCGCCCGTGACGTCACCGCCCGATGCCTGCCCGCCCACCGCCCGATGCCTGCCCGCCCGCCCCCGGCGCCCGGTACACGTCACCGGTCCAGGTAGCCTGCGCGGATGCCTGCATCGTGCGTCACCCCGCGGATCTCCCCGTGATCACCGCCCTGGCCGGTGGGGTCGGCGCCGCCCGCCTCCTGCGCGGCATGGTCGAGGTGCAGGACCCCCGGGAGATCACCGCGGTCGTCAACGTGGGCGACGACACGGACCTGCACGGACTCCACATCAGTCCCGACCTCGACACGGTGCTCTACACACTGGCCGACGCCATCAACCCCGAGACGGGCTGGGGCCTCGCCGGCGAGACCTGGCGGGTCATGGAGTCCCTCGGTCGCCTCGGCGGCGTCACGTGGTTCAATCTCGGGGACCAGGACCTGGCCACGCACCTCTACCGGACCCAGCGGCTGTCGGAGGGCGCCCTACTCGGCGCCGTCACCGCCGAATTGGCCGGTCGGTTCGGCGTGGGCATCCGCCTGCTCCCCGCCACCGACGATCCCCTCCGCACCCGGTTGCTCCTCGACGAGGGGCACGAGGTCGGGTTCCAGGAGTACTTCGTGAAGCTGCGCCACGACGTGGCCGTGCGGGAGGTCCGGTTCGCCGGGGCCGCTGAGGCCCGGCCCGGGCCGGGGGTCCTGGAGGCGATCGGGGATGCCGACCTGGTCGTCGTGTGCCCGTCCAATCCCGTCGTCTCGATCGACCCCGTCCTGGCCGTGCCCGGCATACCCGAGGCATTGGCGGCCCGTCGCGACTCCATCGTCGCGGTGTCCCCCATCATCGCCGGATCGGCCCTCAAGGGTCCGGCCGACCGCCTGCTCGTCGAGATGGGCTTCGAGTCCTCGGTCGTGGGCGTGGCCCGCTGGTACGCGCCATGGGTGGCCACCCTGGTGGTCGACGAGGCGGACGCCGCACTGGCTCCGGCCGTCGAGGCCGAAGGCGTCCGGTGCCTCGTGGCTCCGACGATCATGTCCGACGTTTCCCGGTCGGCGGCGTTGGCCCGGGTCGTACTGGACGCCGGTGCCTGACCGGCCTGTCGCCTCCGGGACCGGGTTGCCCGCCGGGGCCCTGTCCGTCGTCCCGGTGCTCGGCATCGGGGAGATCCGACCCGGTGACGATCTGGGTGCGCTCCTGGCCGATGCGCTCGCACCGCCCGGCCAGGACGGGGTGCGGGCCACCTGGATCCGGGACGGGGACGTCGTGGTGGTGACCCAGAAGGTGGTGTCCAAGGCGGAGGGACGCATCGTGGCGATCGACCGCGACGATCCGGAAGCCAAACGGCGCCTGGTCGAGTCCGAGTCGAACCGGGTGCTGCGGCGTCGGGGGGACCTGTTGATCACCGAGACGCGCCACGGGTTCGTGTGCGCCAACGCCGGGGTCGACCTGTCGAACGTGGACGAGGGAACCGCCGCGCTCCTGCCGGTCGATCCCGACAAGTCGGCCCGTCGGATCCGTGAGGTGCTCGCTCACCGCCTCGGTGTCACCGTCGGCGTCGTCGTGTCCGACACCTTCGGACGGACCTGGCGCAACGGGGTCACCGACGTGGCCATCGGCATCGCCGGGATCGCCGGGGTGGTGGACCTACGCGGCACCTCTGACGCCACCGGACGCATCCTCGAGGCCACCGAGGTGTGTGTCGCCGACGAAGTGGCGGGAGCGGCCGAGCTGGTCATGGGCAAGGACCGTTCGGTCCCTGTCGCCGTGGTGCGCGGCCTCGACCCGGGCTGGCTGCGCCCGGGATCGGTCGCCGACGAGATCGTGCGCGCTCCCGCGGGGGACCTGTTCCGCTGATCAGCCGACGTCGAACAGGTCGACCACGAACACCAGGGTCTCGTTCGGCCCGATGACGCCACCGGCGCCGCGGCTCCCGTAGCCGAGCTCGGGCGGGATGGTGATGCGACGACGGCCACCCACCCGCATGCCGGCGACCCCCTCGTCCCAGCCCTGGATCACGTGGCCGGCGCCGAGCGGAAAGCCGAAGAGCTCGTCACGGTTCCACGACGAGTCGAACTCGCCGCCCGTCGACCAGGAGACACCCACGTAGTGGACGGTCACCGACGAGCCGGACACGGCCTCGGCCCCCGTTCCTACTTCGAGGTCCTCCACGATCAGTTCGGTCGGAGGCGGGCCGTCGGGGATGGCGACGTCGGGTTTCGTATCGGAAGGCATCCTGGAACTGTAGATGGTGGCTGCAACCACCCGTCGCGATCACCGATCACAACATGGCCTGCGGTCTGCGGGCTCAACGACCCCGCTGCGACCGCCCCGCGCCACCACTCGTCGGACGTGCTCCGGCGGCACCACCTCGGCGAACCCCACCCGGGGCACCGGCTCCGGCGCCGCGCTTCTTGTGACCGGAGGGCGCCGATGCGTGGGCCGACGGCACGCCCGGCTTGGACGGGCCTCCTGGCTTGGTGGTGCGTCCCGGCTTGCCCGGCTTGCCCGGACGTCCCGGCTTGCCGGGCTGGGAGAATCCCGACGGCTTGCCGACGTCCTCACGCGGACCGCTGCCGTTGCCGGGGCTGGTGCCGGTACGGGGACCGCCGCCGTGGCGGGCGGCGCCGCCATGGCCCGGCTTGCGCGTCTTGAACGGACGCGAGGCACGGACGCCGCCGCGGTTGGCGTTCGGCGACGACTCGCGGTGGCGGTCGGGCTCCCGCTCCTTGACCACGCGCCGGGGTGGCGGGGGTCCGAGCACCTTCTCGACGGCGGTGAGGTCGAACTCGGTCGTGCCGATCGGTACGTGGAGCTCACGCTGGAGCTTCTTGACCGCGCCGGCCTTGTCGGGGGTCACGAAGCTGACGACCACACCGGTGGCGCCGGCGCGGGCGGTACGACCGGAACGGTGCACGTAGTCCTTCGGATCGGCGGAGGGGTCGAAGTGGACCACGGCGTTCACCCCGTCCACGTGGATGCCGCGGGCGGCGACGTCGGTGGCGACGAGGCAGTCGACGGCGCCACGGACGAACGAGTCCAGCGCCCGCTCCCGCTGCTTCTGGCTCCGGTCGCCGTGGATGGCGGCCGCCCGAATGCCCCGCTGCTCGAGTTGACGGGCGATGCGGTCGGCACCGTGCTTCGTGCGCGAGAAGACGATGGTCGGGCCGGCCGCCGTCACGACCTCGGCGGTACGGTCGATCCGGTCCCCTGACGACACCCGCCAGAAGAGGTGGACGGCCGCGCTGGCGTCGTCCTGGTCGACCTCGAGCTCGTGGCGGGCCGGGTCGTGCTGGTAGCGCTTGACCAGGACGTCGATGTCCCCGTCGAGCGTGGCCGAGAAGAGGAGGGTCTGACGGCCGTCCGGGGTGAGGTCGAGGATGCGGCGAACGTCGGGCAGGAAGCCCATGTCGGCCATGCGGTCGGCCTCGTCGATCACGACGATCTCGACGGAGTCCAGGCGGATGCTGCCCCGCTCGAGGAGGTCGCCGAGGCGTCCCGGGCAGGCGACGGCGATGTCGACGCCCCGGGACAGGGCCTTCAGCTGCGGGCCGTAGCCCACGCCGCCGTAGAAGCACTCGACTCGCAGCCCTCGTGGGTCGGCCAGCACCTGGAGTTCGGAGGCGACCTGGGCGGCGAGCTCGCGGGTGGGTGTGAGGACGAGCACACGGGGATGCTTCGGCTTGGCGGACTTGCCCTTCAGGTTGGCGACGGCGCCGATACCGAAGGCGAGCGTCTTGCCCGATCCGGTCGGAGCCTTGCCGCACACGTCGCGACCGGCCAACGCATCCGGGAGTGTCATCGCCTGGATGGGGAAGGGGGAGGTGATGCCGTTGGCATCGAGGGCGGACACGATGTCCGAGGGCACGCCGAGTACGGCGAAGGAAGGGGCAGAGGCAGGCATGGAGGCGCTTTCGGGCTACGGGGGAAGCACCGGAGTGTGCCTCGGGAACCACCAGGCGCAGTTGCTACGGCGCGGGTGGACTCCCACACTCTACAGGCAATCGACGCGACCGGGTGCGCAGGGCAGTCGCTCCCGCGCGCCACCGTCACACCCCCCGGCAACGATGGATCCATGGCAACAGCCACCACTGCTCCCACCTCTGCTCCCGCCTCGTCCCCCTGTCCGGCAACCGGTCCCT
>JGI20133J14441_1001824_pt1 | contig 16228 bp, 14 predicted proteins | sample RS3BMetagenome_FD_14441 | JGI IMG/M metagenome (IMG submission 14441)
CCCACCTTTCTCTAATCCTGCTTACCAGGGAGGTATACTAATTTCAGGATAACAGACACATCCCGAAGAATCCAAAGGCCTAAATGCAAGGCGGAGATCTTTCATGGCCAGGTGCGAAGACTGACGGCTGCAAGTGGCGTTCGTGCCAAGGCGCTACGACTTCACCTCGACTAATTTTAACGAGATTTGATTTCCACCGAACTTGCTCCCTATGGTAACACCAAAGGCTCTATCGATCGGTGCCGGTAGCACTGAATACAAATCTTCTTGCGTCGCAATCACCGCGTAAAGCAATATGCCACTTTTACTGAACGACGCATCTCTGAGCTCTGCGAATACCCCGAAACCGTAGGAGACGTAACTGCTTCCATTATATCTGATGCCCGGGTAATACGATAATGTACGGTATTCGGAACCATTTATGTTTGCAGTGCCGTTTTCAGCGAAAAGTCTGGGATCAAACTGCCAGCTCTTGTATGCGAGAGCCATTTTGTCTAGAACAGGGTTGTAGTCCAATATCACCGACCCATTTACGTACTCCGCGCTTGCTAATCCCCCTGTTGAAAAGGCTAGGGAGCAGATTACTATGGGACATTGTGAACTTGCCGAATAAGTCCTGTAGAGTCTTTCCTGTTGAGAGACATATCTTTCTCCAATCGATTGAGGAACATTTTCAATTATCCTTTCGATGGGAAATTGTGTCTTGTCGATATATATTTGGTCATTGCGTTGGACTGTAATTCCCGAAACGGAGAAGGGTGTCGGAGAAACCTGCGAGTTGTTCAGCGGAATTATATCGGCCACACCCTGTACAGGGAAGGATGATTGCACATTGTCCATCAGTCCATACAAGACTAGCGTGTAACTCCTGCTGAGGTCATTAGTGGTCAACCAGAAGGGCCATTCGCCAAGTGGGTATCCGTCAGGATCTTTGACGTTTGAACTCGACATGTCTATTGTCACTGTCTTGGTGAGATTCAGGGTATGGAAAGACGCTACTCGAGACCCATTAACTGAATTCCACTCAGAGTTGATGCTAGGAACGTTTGGGTAATCAATGCCGCATTCGGCTGCACCGTTGGTGAGGGTTAGCGTGACGTTGGCGAGGATAACGTTCCCTTGAACACTTAGTACCTTTATAACCAAGTAAACATCTTTCGAAATCACCTGACAGTCGGTGGACGCGTTGCTAAATGTTGCTCCACCATGCCGACTGGCCTGGCTAAGAACCGCCCTATAGCTCCCTTTGATATCCAAGTAGAAACTGTCGTTTATTACTTGACTTGGCTTTAGTAGTCCGACTCTCCTGGCATAGTCTCCACCTATGGGGTAACTCGGTTGTTGTATCGTAAGCCTGTAAACAAGGACAAGCCCAGGACCCACCACTGGTAGCGGCGATTGCTTGTTGAACTGAGCGTACAGGAATGAGATACTAGTTGCCGCACCTATGATGAATATTGTTATGAGTACCAGGATTGTTAGTGTCTTCAGATTGGCCACCTACTTCCGACTGGATGAGACTCGCTGCGTTGCTATTAAAGCAATGAGAGAAATGAGTGATATCCCCATGATTGGTGCCTCATTCAATGAACTTTGGCTGGATGCAGCTTGGTTCGCATTAGCGTGTTTCAGCCCAGGAGGAATGTCTGCACACGCGCCATTCTCAAATGAAACTGCCCCAGGGCAGTTTGAGTTGCTGGCGCTACAGTCTCCCGGCGGGTAACAGCTATTGGAGGTGGTGTAGGTTTCGTCATAGCTTCCTACATGGCCTGCGGCCCAATCGGTAGTTTGGGTAGGACCAGCATCATCTATGAGCCACGTTCTAGCACCCGATTGCCCGCTTACTTGGGTCTGGAACAACCCGCCGGCCGCGCAATCTACAATTGTGTTGCTTATGCTTGCGGCGTTCGAACCTCCGCAACAGGGATCTTTGTCAGCCGCTCCAACAGTAATCGTGTCGCCTTCTGAACCAGTTTGGGAGTACTGACAAGCGTGTGAGACGTTCGTCGTTCTTACTAATAGCAATACGAACACCGCAGTAAACATCAAGGCAAGTTTGGAATACAAGCTTGGTTACGATTGTTCATTAGGTCTTTATTAGTATTTCTATGAAATAGTGTGTCGAATAACTATGTGTGCGTTAAATCCATCTGTTTGGCTGGCAAGTCACTCCTATGGGAGTTAACGCAGATAGTCCTATTCGGAGTTATTCGACAACGCTGGTAAAAAGAGCCGATACTGTTCAAATAAGCTCACCTCCTGGAATGTCCTCGCTCCCTGATGCCATCCGAGGTGATTATACCGCAGCGAGAACAGGTTTAGGAAGACTGACAGACAGGCGCTCTTGTTCGTCCTCGCATTGATGTTGTTATGGAATCTCGCCCTCTACTTGAATGTGCTGTAGAATCTCTCGATGGAGTTTCTCTTACCGAATGTTATGTGGAGCAATCTCAGGCCGTACCTCTCCAGGGCCCAAGGGTACCATGGACCTTCATCAACCAGGTCGACTGGCTTGTTGGTGCAGGTAGCCAGGACAATCTTCACGAAGACAAGGGCGTTGATGGAGGACCTCTGGCATGAGGCGTAGACGGCGAGAAGCTCCTTCGTCTACGTATCGATTGCGCTTCAGACGAAGTGCTGCCTACCGTTCACCTTCTGCATGGTCTCGTCGATTGCAACGAATCTTCGATGCTTCCTCCGGACCTTGGACGTGATTCCCTTCAGCTTCTGGGCCCAGTGCATGCCTGGTATGATCTCCGTCTGGTACGTCATCGCTCGATAGGAGAGCCAAGCAAGATAGAGGAGACGGGCAAGAACACTTGTCTCCAGAGGAATTTTATTTCTCTTGATACGGGAATCGTGGGCGGCTTTCAGAAGGGTATCGTATTGGGACATGAAGACGCGATACCTCTCGAAGGCCGTTCATCCAGTCGTGAAAAGAAGGTTAGATGGAGAGCTCAAATTCCTTATTTGAAAGGTATCCGCCTCATGACCTCTCCAGCCCTAAGTCTTGAGGGACTCGGTTGTGTAGATGGGAGTCCCTTCCTCCTTCCTCTGAACAAGCCTGCTGAATTCAGAGGCAAGCCTTCTTGTTACAGGACCGGCGCCCCCTGAGCCGATCTTGCTTCCGTTGACGCTCCCCACTGCCAAGATCTCTGACTTTGTACCTACTAAAAAGACCTCGTCCGCTGTGACGAGCTCGAATGGTGTGATGTCCCTCTCCAGGACTGTCAGACCCAGGTCTGAGCAGAGCCTGATGATGCGCGCCCTCGTTATCCCATGGAGTATGCCTGATGATGCCGGGGGCGTGTGTACCTTGCCTTCCCTGACGACGAAGACGTTTGTGACGCTCGCCTCCGACACGAAGCCTCGCGAGTCGAGCATTATAGCGTCGTCTAGACCCACGTTGCTCGCCTCTATCTTTGCGAGTATGCTGTTTAGGTAGTTCAGTGACTTCACCTCGTGGGAAGTCGCATCGACGCTGTCACGCCTTATTGAGGATATGCACACATTCACGACGCGTGGCTCCCTTGGACCCAGAGAGCTGGCCATCGGCTCCGCTATTATGAAGAGTGTCGGCTCCTTGCACAGTGCAGGGTCTATACCGAGGTCGCCAGGCCCCCTGGTGACCACCACCCTGATGTACGCGTCCCTGAGGCCGTTCTTTCTCAATGTCTCGAGGACTGCTTCGGCCATCTGTTCGCGTGAGATGGGAATCTTCAGGTGTATGAACTTGGCAGAGTCGTAGAGCCTCCTGATGTGAGCGTCAAGCTGGAATACCGAGCCGCCGTAGGCCCTTATCCCCTCGAACACCCCGTCGCCGTAGAGGAGTCCGTGGTCAAACACGGAGATAGTCGCCTTCGACTTCTCCACGAACCTGCCGTTGACGAAGATGAGGAGTTCCTTTTCCATCTCGCTCCTCGCACAAGCCAGCCTGTTAAAACGATTGCGTCAGTGGCCAGCCTTGACGATCTTCGAGAAGACGTATGGAAGGACGCCGCCGTGCTCTGCGTACTTCATCTCCACTTGATTGTCGATGCGGGAGATCACACTGAATTTCTTTTCCGAGCCTTCCAGCCTGGCCACAACCTCGATCGATTCGTTCGGTCGCTTCATTGATGAGATGCCAAGCAGGTCGAACTCCTCCTTGCCTGTAAGCCCGAGCGTCCTGGCGCTCTCCCCGTCCATGAACTGCAGTGGCAGTACGCCCATCGCTATCAGGTTGCTCCTGTGTATCCTTTCAAAGCTCTCTGCCAGTATCGCACGGACGCCAAGAAGCCTTGGCGCCTTTGCTGCCCAGTCTCTGGAACTCCCTGTACCGTACTGCTTACCGGCGATCACCAGCAGAGGGACTCCGTGCTTTCTGTATTCTGTTGCAGCATCGAATATTGTCATCTCCCTTCCAGTGGGTACGTGTGTCGTCCATCCTCCCTCTCTGCCGGGGCAAAGAAGGTTCACAAGTCTTGTGTTGCTGAACCCGCCCCTCACCATCACCTCGTGGTTCCCTCTCCTGCTTCCGTACGTGCTGAAGTGAGCTATGTCGACCCCGCGCTCCATAAGGTACTTACCGGCCGGGCTGTCAAAGGGAATCGAGCCAGCGGGAGAGATGTGGTCTGTCGTTACCTTGTCCTCTAGGATGGCAAGAACCCTTGCACCGATTATGTCATTCTTGGCAGAGGTGGCCATCTCGCCTTCGAACCAGGGGGGCCTCCTTATGTACGTAGAGTTGTCTTCCCAGTGATACACGTCGTCCACGTAGGACACGAGTGAGTTCCAGGAGCTGTCACCCTCGAGGGCATTCGAGTACCTTCTCCTGTAGAGCGCGCTGTTGATCGAACTCGTGACAACCTCCCTGATCTCCTCGAGGCTTGGCCATATGTCAGCCAAGAAAACCGGCCTGCCGTCTGGCCCTGTGCCGAGAGGTGAGTGCTGAAAGTCGAAGTCTATCCGCCCTGCAAGTGAATAGGCAACGACAAGCATCGGTGACATCAGGAATGAACCCCTGACGAGAGGGTGGATCCTTCCGTCGAAGTTTCTGTTGCCTGAGAGTACAGCGACCGCGTAGATGTCTCCCTCCCTTATCTGTCTCTCTACTTCTGGTGCAAGAGGCCCGCTGTTGCCTATGCAGGTGGTGCAGCCGTAACCAACAAGGCTGAATCCCAGGTTGTCCAGGTAGCGGAGAAGACCAGCTCCCCTGAGATAGTCTGTAACGACTGTTGAGCCTGGGGCGAGGCTGTTCTTCACCCATGGTCTTGGTCTGAGGCCCTTCTCAACTGCCTTCTTGGCTAGCAGGCCGGCCCCGACCATCACCGTCGGATTTGAGGTGTTCGTGCAGCTTGTTATCGCTGCAATGACCACGCACCCGTCTGTGAGTTCGAAGCCTGGGCTCCTCCGCGCCTCGACCAGCTGCGCCACTGCAGTGCCTGAAGAGTAGGCCTGGGCCTGCTGCTTGGAGCCCCTGTACTGCTGGAACAGCAGCTTAGCGAGCAAGGGCACGGAGCCTAGGGGCCTCCTCTCCTCCGGGTTCCTCGGGCCAGCTATGGAGGGCTCTATCGTTCCAAGGTCGATTTCAAGAACCTCTGAGTACACAGGTTCCTGACCGTCAGCCATGAGGCCCTGCGCCTTGCAGTATGCGCTGACAAGCCCGACGTGCTCTGCGTCCCGCCCGGTCGAAACAAGGTACGCAAGTGTTGCGCCATCGACCGGCGAGAAGCCGACAGTTGCACCGTACTCAGGCGACATGTTACCCATGGTCGCCCTGTCTGGGACGGAGAGCTCGGAGAAGCCTTCCCCGAAGTACTCGACGAAAGAGCCAACGACGTTCTTCTGCCTGAGCTTCTCAGTGACCGCAAGAACCATGTCTGTCGGAGTCACACCCTCCCTGAGGGAACCAGTGAGCCTGACACCGAGAACCCTTGGGACCGGCATGTGATACGGCTCGCCGAGCATCACAGCCTCGGCCTCAATCCCCCCTACGCCCCAACCGAGGACACCAAGGCCATTGACCATGGTGGTGTGAGAGTCAGTGCCGACAAGTGTGTCCGGGAAGGCGACAGGCTCGCCTCCGGCGGAGGACGTGGCGACCACCTTCGAGAGATACTCCAGGTTCACCTGGTGGCAGATCCCCTTGCCCGGCGGGAAGACACGCATCCCGCTGAAGGCAGACTGGGCCCATTTCAGGAGCGAGTACCTCTCCGCGTTCCTCTCATACTCCCTCTTGAGGTTGAAGGCGAAAGCGTCGAAGCTGCTCCACGAGTCGACCTGAATCGAGTGGTCAATCACAAGGTCAACGGGGACCCTCGAGTCAACAAGGCGCGGGTCGAGCCCCGCACCACGTGCTGCGTCCCTCATCGCAGCCAGGTCGACTACAAGGGGCACCCCGGTGTAGTCCTGGAGAAGTACCCTGCACGGCATGAACGGAATCTCGGCACCAACACTCTTCGGCCAGGCCGCAAGGGCATGTGCTGCCTCCGTGGCGCCCGGAACCCTCCCGGAGTGGCGAAGTGCGTTCTCGAGAAGGACACGTATGGAGAAGGGGAGCCTTTCGATGTCGTGCCCCAGCTCCTTCATCATGGGCACGCTATAGATCATCACCCTGCCTCTTGGCGTCACGATACTCTTCCTGACGAAGTCCAGCTCCTTGCCAGGCGTCTCCAATCGGCCCGACCGGGTCTTGGGGTGCTATTTACGCTTGAACCTCTGCGGCAACCGGACCGTTCCCCTGGGCGTCTGCGACCCTCCTCCCCCTCAGGACCGACGGCACTATTGCCGCAGCGTTGATCGCAGAGAGCCAGAGGTAGGCCCTGCCCAGGGCCGATGCGAAGAGGTCCCTGTCAACCCCAGGTATCCCCGAGGGGTTGGAGGAGGAGATTATAGATGTGATCAGCGAGTACGGCATACTGAACGCCATTACGAGGACAGCTACGTTGAAGCTGAGTGTGAACCCGATGTTGAAGAATGTTGCTCGGAAGCCAGAGGCTATACCGCGTCTGTGAGCCGGAACAGAGCCCATGATTGAGCTCATGTTCGGGGAGCTGAAGATGCCGATTCCAACCCCGAAGACAACAAGGTAGAGGGCCACCTGAATGTAACTGGTCGACGCGCCGACTGTGGAGAAGAGGTAGAGCGAGAGGCTCATAATGGCAAGCCCAGATGTTGTGAACGGTATGTGCCCGTACCTGTCCGAAAGCCTGCCGCTGAGCGGCCCGACGGCAAGGAAAGAGATGTCGAAGGGCAGGATGGCAAGCCCAGCCTGGAGCGGCGTGAATCCCTTCACGAGCTGCAAGTAAAGGCTGAGGAGAAGGAGCACCGCGCCCCAGGAGAGGGCATTAAGCAGCTGCGCGACGACGCCTCCGGTGAACTCCCGTATCCTGAGCAACCCAAGGTCGAGGAGAGGGTGGTCGAACTTCATCTCCCTGCGGACGAAGAGCACAAGCGAGACGGCGCTCGCCGCGAGCAGAGAATAGACAAATGTGAGAGTGGAGTACCCGTATACCGCTAATGTGAGCGCCAGGAGGAAGCACGTGATGCAGAGTGTGAAGAGGACGAAGCCTAGCCAGTCCATCGGGGCGTCCCTCTCCTGCCTGGAGATCTCCTTGAGCCTCCTGCGCGCCCAGAGCGTCCCGAACAGTCCTATGGGGACGTTGATGTAGAAGAGTGCACGCCAGTCTGTGAGCGAGAGTATCAGTCCGCTGAGTGTAAGGCCAGCCATGGCGCCTGCCCTGAACGCAACCTGGTTTATCCCGAGGGAGAAGCCGAGTTCGTTTGAGGGCGTCGCGTCAGTGATTATCGCAGCGCTGTTGCTGAAGAGCACGGCCGAACCAAGTCCCTGCAGCAATCTGAAGACTATCAGCTCACTGGGCGCCTGGGACAGACTGGTCAGGAGAGACCCGAGCGTGAAGATGGCGAAGCCAAGAGTGTAGACCTTCACTCTGCCGAAGATGTCGCTCACTCTCCCAATCAGCAGGAGCGCAACAGTGCTGCCGAAGACGTACGCCTGCGTGAACCAGATGGCCTGCTCAGCATCCGCCCGGAGCGCATAGGCCACCTGCGGGAGGCCTATCACAACTATCCTGGAGTCTATCCCGGCCATCAGAACACCAACTGTCGTGACCGTGAGAACTGTCCACTTGTACTTCATGGTGGTTACCTAGATGCCTTTGTCTTCTTCCACTGCCTGCATGACCTTCCGCAGAGCCGCGAGCGTAGACCTGAGCTCCTCTTCCGTGAGGGGAGAGCCGAGCCCCCTAGCGTACTGTCTGAACCTGGTCGAGATGCTCCTGAATATCCTCGCTCCCAGCTCAGTCAGCTCCACCATGTAGAGGCGCCTGTCCGAAGGGTCCCTTCGCCTCCTCACGTACCCCTTTCTCTCCATTCTGTCCACCAGGCCTGTGACGTTTGCTGGTGCAACGAGCATGAACTCACCGAGTCTGTTCATCTGCATGGGGCCGTGCTTCCCGAGTGCGAGCATCACGCTGTACTGTGAGAAGGTGATCCCCTCCTGAACCAACCGAGCATTGAGCTTACGGAGTGCTGTCCTGTAGATCGTCCTGATCGTCTGCCAGAGCTCCAGAGCTTCGTCCCTGTCCGACAAGCTATGCGGCAGGCACGTGTAGGCTACTTATACGTTAACTAGTTTATTGTCAAGTTCTTAACTACGGGCAAAAGTTCAATTAAGCGGGCCTCTAACTTCAGGGCTGATGGAAAGGAGGCCCAACAGGCTTGCAAGGGAGAAGAGCCCTTACCTGCTACAGCACGCCTTCAACCCCGTTGACTGGTACCCTTGGGGAAGTGAGGCAATCCAAAAGGCGGAGAGGGAAGGAAAGCCGATACTCCTGAGCATTGGGTACTCCACATGTCACTGGTGCCACGTGATGGAGAGGGAATCATTCGAGGACGAGGAGACAGCACGACTGATAAACGAGAACTTCGTTCCGGTTAAGGTAGACAGGGAGGAAAGGCCAGATATCGACCAGATATACATGACGGCTGTGCAGGCGATGACTGGGCAGGGCGGATGGCCCCTGACCGTCTTCTTAACCCCGGAGCTGAAGCCCTTCTACGGGGGGACTTACTTCCCGCCGGAGCCGAGGTATGGTATGCCGAGCTTCAAGCAGGTTCTCGGCCTCGTCTCAAGGCTCTGGAGGGATAGGAGGGGGGAGGTACTCCAGAGCGCCTCTCAGGTGATGGAGGCGCTACAGAGGGAGTCGGCCCAGGGAGGCCCAGGCAGAATCGAGAAGAGGCACATGGAAGAATGCTTCGCGTCAATAGCAGCCTCCTTTGACGAGGAGTACGGGGGCTTCGGCACAGCGCCAAAATTCCCGCTCCCCACATACATCATTTTCCTGCTGAGGTACAACTACAGGAGTGGGAAGGAGCTGGCGAGGAGTGTTGCAGTGAAGACGCTTGAAGGCATGCTCAGGGGAGGTATAAGGGACCACCTGGGCGGTGGTTTTCACAGGTACTCGACCGACAGGGGCTGGCTTGTGCCCCACTTCGAGAAGATGCTTTACGACAACGCGCTGCTGGCGCGAGTCTACATGGAGGCCTTTCAGGCAACGGGAGAGGCGAGCTTCCTGTCAGTGGCGGAGGAGACGCTGGACTGGCTATCGAGGGAGATGGTGGGTGAGGGAGGGGCGTTCTGCTCCGCACAGGACGCCGACACTGTCGAGGGGGAGGGGAAGTACTACACGTGGACGGTGGGCGAGGTGATGGAGGTGCTCGGAAGGGAGGAAGGGGATGCATTCTGCTACATGTACGGCGTATCGGAGGCGGGGAACCACGAGGGTAGGTCTGTGCTTCACCTGGCGCACACGCCGGGAGAGACGGCTAGCAGGTTCGGTATGCAGCGGGACAGACTTGAGTCGATGGTGCGGAGATGGAAGGGTGAGCTCTACCGGAGGAGGCTTGAAAGGCCGAGGCCGCAGAGGGACGATAAGATAATCGCGTCCTGGAACGGCCTTGCGATATCAGCCTTTGCGTTCGCTTCTGCGGTGCTGCACGAAGAGCAGCTTGCAAGGAAGGCGGAGAAGGCAGCGCAATTCGTAACAGAGAAGATGGTTAGGGATGGGAGGCTGTTCCGAAGGTACAGGGATGGCGAGGTTGCGGTAGAAGGGACTCTCGAGGACTACGCCTTCCTCTCCCAGGGGCTGCTCGACCTGTTCGAAGCCACGTCTGAGCCCGAATGGCTCAGGAGGGCGCTGGAGATGACAGAAGAGGCCCTGAAGGTCTTCGGCGACGGTACAGAGGGTATCCTCTTCTCAAGCGCACCAGGGGGTGCACCCGTGAGGCTCAAGGAGACATACGACGGGCCAGTCCCTTCGGGCAACTCTGTCATGGCAATGAACCTTGTGAGGATTTCTGGAATCACNGGTGACGTTTCATACGCGAAGAGGGCGGAGGGCATACTGGAGGGGATGGCGCAGTCGGTTGAGGTGGAGCCTGCCTCGCACACTTACGCACTCTGCGCGGCGGACATGCTGCTCAACGGCATGCGGGAGGTAGTTGTCACCTCGCGGGAACGCGCGAAGGCTAAGGAGCTGCTTCGGGCCATCTGGAGCAGATACCTGCCCGACAAGGCTGTTGTGGTCGCAACGAGCGAGAACAGCGCCTCCCTGAAGCAGATCACCTCGCTGCTTGAAGGCAGGGAGCCCGGCGAAAACCCAACGGCCTACGTGTGCATGAATTTCGCCTGCAAGTACCCTGTGAATACAGTGGAGCAGCTCGAGAAGCAGCTTCTGGAGAAGCATTAGTGTTTTAACGAGCTGGTGGGAGCGGCGGGGCGTGGTCGACTGGGAGATAAGGGGACTTTTCGGCAACGAGTACGCGATGGAGAGAGCTGTTGAGGAGCTGAAGAAGATGCAGGGGCTGGAGTGCGTTGTCATTGACAGGAGGAACCTTTCAGTCAGACTGAAGAAGAGGGACGAGAAGCTGGAAGGCAGGATAAGGAGGGCGATCGAGATACACCATGGGTTCGTCGAGGCAGAGTCTCCCCTGGGAGAGTTCGATAAAAGGAAGGAGAGGCTCAGAAGGAAGAAGCTGGAGGAGATAGAGAGGAAGAGGAGGCTCGCTTCACAGGGGCACTAGGAGCCCCCGTTACTGGATAGAGTGACAAGCACGACGCATGGAGACTTGCTCACTATCTCGTACTCCTGCTTTGTGAGGAAGCTGTAGAATCCTGTGGACCTTGAGCTGTACATCACTATTATGTCGACGCCCCTCTCCCTCACGTACTCTGCAAGGTCCCTCCCTGCCTCCCTGACCGGGAGGATCTTCGGGGTGAAGAGCCTGCCGAGAGTCTTGATGGCAAGGCTTGTGAAGTAGGAGAAGTCCCTCTCTTCAAGCCTGAGAGACCTGGCCGTCTCGACGGCATCCAGGGGGGTTGTGGGTGGCAGCTCTATTATCTTTGCAGCTGTTATCTCGACGTCTGGCACGGAGGCCGACGAGGTGAGCGCTGCAGCTATGATGTACGGGTCGGGGTGCTGCTCCTTCAGCACAGGGATGAGTATCCTCTTCGGCCTCTTTGGCACGGTGATGCCCTCCTGGGGCGTCTCAACGAGGATCACCTTCTTCTTGGAGTGCCTAGCGACATGGTCCGAGACCCTGCCGAAGAGTTCGCGGAAGAGCGGCTCTCTGTGCGCTGACATAACTATTGCCTGCGCTCCCTTGGATTCAGCCGTCGAGACTATCGCCATAGCCACGTCCTCGACGCTTGGAGGCTTGGAGGCAGGCTCGACCTCAACCAAGTCGTACTTCACCGAGAGCTCCCTCGAGAGGGATTCTATCTCCTTCATCATATTTTCCCTGAAGATGTGGTCTTCCTGGCCCTCCATGACGTGTGTGACGAGAACCCTTGAGCCCGAGTACTCCGCGATGTAGAAAGCGATGTAGACGGCGTTCCACTCCCTAGGCTGGTAGGCAACGGGAAGGACCACTGGACTGTTGCTCCAGGACCATTCGACGCTCTCTACCCTCTCAGTCATTCGCGTTTTCACCTCCCTTGAAGCGCTGATAGATAAGATAGCCAGCTATTCCGACGATGAACCAGATAGTGCCGATCGTCCTGCCCATTGAGTGAGTGCCCACTATGATCAGCCACACCACTATGCTCGAAATGAGGCCGGCCACGGGTACAAGTGAGACCTCAAACCTCCTGCCCTTCCTGCTCACAGCAACGTTTAGAGGCATCTTCCATCCCTTCCTTTCCGGCTCCTTGAACCTGAGGACTATCGCGGCGGCGTTCACGTACATGTAGGCGACAAGAGCGCCAAAGTTGTAAAGGGAGGTGACCAGCCCCAGAAGCTCTGGGCCAGGAAGGGCAAGGTTCACGACAAGGAGAAGGCAGGCGACGAGAGAGAAGATGATTATTGTGATGTAAGGAGTCCTGTACCTGTAGCTTATCCTTCCAAGTCCCTTCGGGAGGAGGCCGAGCCTCCCCATGGAGAAGGTCACCCTCGATACCCCGATCACACCTGTGTTTGTGGACACGTAGCAGCTGAAGGCTCCGACTATCCCGACCCAGAGAGCGAACCAGGCGCCGATGTAGGGCAGGTACTGCGCTATCACCACTGCCGGGTCCTGGGAGTTACCGGCGATGGCCTGCCACGGTGTGAGTGTCACGGAAAGTAGGGAAAGTGTCACCGCGACGGCGATCACCGAGACTATCGCGCCCTTGGTGGCCCGCGGTATGACGTGAGCCGGGTGCCTCGTCTCCTCTGCGGCCTGGGATATAGACTCTATGCCTATGTACGAAGCTGTTGCAAGAGAGACGGCGTAGACGAATGAGCCGTAACCACCGCCGGGCATGCCGAAGATTCCGGTCTTGAATGCGTTTGCTGCCTGACCCAGCCACGCCGAAAGGGCGCCGCTCATGATTATCGAGGGGACGCCGACGGCGAAGAAGATGCCGACTGTGACCAGGCCTACAAGCACGACAAGCTCGTTGAACTTTGAGGAGTACCTTATTCCGAGCAGGTTGAGCACGAGTAGCAGCAGGATGAGGGCTATGGCAGTGATGCCGTAATAGGGGGAGACGAAGAGAAGGGAGCTGTGTGTCACCATGTTTGTTATGAAGCCTAGGTAGCCCACGGTTGCGAGAGCGAACAGGGCTATGTCTATCGTGTAGTCGAGCATCAGCCCCCAGCCAGCGACGAAGCCATGGATCTTGCCGAACGCCTTCAGCGAGTAGAATTGCCCCCCACCTGCGACAGGGTAGGCTGTGGCGAGCTCAGCGTAGCACAGCCCAGTGCATACGTACGTTATTGCAGCTATCCCGAACGCGATCGGCGAGACCACGCCTGCGAACGCTGCTATGACACCGAGCGCGACGTAAACATCCGCCCCGACGTCCGCGTAGCCCATCGCGAACGACCCCCATATGCCGATGTCTCTCTTGAGCTCGCGGGAATCCTCTTCCTCCGGCTTGGGCAAGCGTCATAGCACTCTCTTTTTGGGCGGGTGGCGCGAATTGCAGGCACATTTAACGCTTTGCAGGCCGCATGAAGCGATTAAAAACAAGCAGGCAAGAAGCCCCACGATGGAGACAGAACCTCCGACAAGGAGGGACCTTGCGATACTCTATGCCTCGATGGCCATAAGCAGGGTCGGGTTTGGGGTGATAATCATAATATTCCCCTCTTACATATCCCGTTCGTCAGACATCGCTGTAGCGTTTGCCCTAGCGGCCTACCCGATACTGGAGGCAGCGTCTGCGCTCCCCATGGGCAGGCTCTGCGACACGAGGGGAAGGCGTATCATTTTCGCAGCATCGCTCGCATACATGGCCGTGCTCATGGCCTCAATCGGGCTCACGCGGAACATATTCGCGATCGCTGGCATTCACGCCCTAATGGGGATCGGGGCGGCTGGCGTCACTGTGTCATCCCTGACGATGATCACAGACCTGACAAGAGTGAGCAATAGGGGGGTGGGGATGGGTACATTCGACTTTGCAAATATAGGGGGTTATGCGCTTGGCCTCCTCATCGGGGGGAGGCTGGAGGCAGAGTTCTCGTCCGACCTGAGCTACGCATTCTTCGTAACTGGGGCGGCTGTAGCTGCCTCCTTCGCTGTCAGCATCCTAGCGCTCAAAGAGCCGCCGCACTCCTCGGAGAGCGGAGCTGTAGCACTGAACCCATTCAGGGCGCTTGACCAAAGGACAAAGGCAATACTCCCGCTGTGGGTTAGCATTACATCCCTCATAGGGATAGTCTTCTTCCTTCCGAGGGCGCTTGCCGCAATAGGCCTGAGGGGAGGAGCCACAGCCGCTCTGCTCTTCGCGGGCATAGTCCTGATAGGTGCGGGCTCGATAGGGTTCGGGGCACTCTCCGACAGGGTGGGCAGGACCAAGGTATTGGTCGTCGGCGTGCTGGGGTTGATGGGGCTGCTTCTCACAGCTTCCATTTCGATTCAGGCGGGCAGCAAAGGACTTCTGGCTGCGTTTCCACTGATAGGTGTGTTTGCACTGGCGACGTCCGCTCTAGTCCCATCGATACTTGCGACAGTGGGAGACAGGGCCAGAGAGACGATGAGGGGCTCTGCGATGGGGCTCTACAGCGTGATGCTGAGCGGCGGGATAGCGGTCGGGACGCTTGTGGCAGGGTACGCGCATTCTGTCGGCGGTCTGACAGGGATACTGGCAGCCGGGGCGGTGATATTCGGAATCGCGTCTGTCGCGAGCCTGCTGCTCTGGAGAAGAGGAACAGCGGGGTCAGAGGTTGGGAAGGGGCCACGGCATGGATGAGATCTTCTCGTAAGTGCTCCACTTTGTGGACGAGGCGGGTCCGTACGCTATAACGATAATTAGATGATTCTTCAGCTGGAGGGAGCCGAACGAGCCTGACTGCTGGCCATTGACATACATCCTTAGCTCGAAGCCGTTCCCGACGGTGTAGTTGAATATCTGATTCTGGTTGAAGACAACAGGGGTTGGCCCGTCCCGAAGGCCTGGCGTGGACGACCAGACCCTGAACCAGTCGCCAAGAGTGAAGGTGGAGTTCGAGGGAGACTCGATATGAATGACGTTGGGGCCTCCGTCAGCCGGGTCGGCATGGTTGTGAAGTGGCTGTGTGCAGGGTCCCTGGTCTCCCTCACCGATCCCTGTCGGTATCGTCTCGTTGACCCCGTTGATGAATATGAAAAGGAGGTCGTGCCAGTGTATTGCAGTGCTCTGCCCGGAGGTGGAAGGATAGGGGAGGCCTCTGCATGGGTTGAAGGCGTAAACAAGGTAGCCGACGGCTCCAACAAGAAGGACGCCAGCGAAGAGAACTATGGCGAACTCCTTGTGGCTCCTGCGTCTCCTCCTGACCGGCACAAACGAGCTGCATTGTACATGTAATAATAAGTTCACCGTGCTGGTATTGTATAGCTGCAAAAGCAATATAGTTCTTCGAGACCGGCACAGCTGCGCTGCGGGGGTCGCCCAGCCTGGTCAAAGGCGCGAGATACATGAGCGAAGCTTAGGACCTCGTCCCTCAGGGGTTCGTGGGTTCGAATCCCACCCCCCGCACTCTTACATGGGCACGCTTTTAGTCCCGTGAACTGAACGTTGTGGTGTGCAGGCGGCAAACGGAATCCAGAATGTGAAGGAGATTTTGAAGGAAGTTAACCTAGCACAGGCAACTAAGGACACCTACGGCAAGAAGTATCGACNGTTCCTAAGATTCCTAAAAATGAACAACAACGAGTTTGCTAATCAGGTGAAGCGGAATGGGAGAATTAGGTTTGATGACCTCCCCGAACTTCTCCCTCTGCTTACGATATTCCATCAGTATATCGTAAGTTTCAAGGGTTAGGAACGTCTGATACCCGTTCCTGTCTCCCCGATGCAATGTCAGTTTCGCATCTACCGTAACCTTTTCCTCGTCAATCGGCTCCACGTCGCCCTAGTTTAGAAAATCGAACGCCCCGACTCTGATGCCTGAACTAGCCATCGTTAGGAGAATTACTTCGAGCCTAGTGTCCGCATTATCTACTGTCTTCCTGACTTCTTCTATCGAGGGTGCCTAGTCCTCCTCGATTAGATACGCGATAACCTTCCTGTCGATTTCATCGATGTCCTGTTTCAAAGTGATATGTCCTTTGGAGATAAATATTCCCGTGTTCAATCATATAATATGTCACTCGGTTCTGCGATGGTGCTGCTTTCCCTGATCGCTCTGACAACCATTACGCAGCCTGCATGTGCCAAGCCCAGTCAACCAGCATTTGGTGGCTGGGTGGTCGCTCAGGC
>JGI20133J14441_1001825_pt1 | contig 16227 bp, 16 predicted proteins | sample RS3BMetagenome_FD_14441 | JGI IMG/M metagenome (IMG submission 14441)
ACAAGAACCATATCGTTTATAGAAACATTGCTAGGAACGTTGAAGTTAACTACTGTCGTAATATCCTTTATATCAGCCAGATACTTCATGCTGGATTCATTAAGAGGACCATAAAATCCTCCTGCTTTACTTGCTGGTATTATACTGTAGTACAAAACATAATCTGGTTTGCTGAAGTTGGGTCCCACTGCAAAAGACGAAAATATCTTTTTTGGATGCATTACTAACATCAGAAACCAAGTTAATTGAAGCTAGGAAATTAGGCATGCCTGGCTTTCCAGATAATAATATCTGGCTTGGAAAAATCTGACTTGATGAAGAACCTACAATATTCACGTTCAGCGATAAAGGTCCTTGAGTGGAATTCGACTTTACAGGAACTAAGAATTCAACAAGGCCGCTTGTGTTTGTAGTTAGGGTCTTGCTGAAATCAAAATTCNCCCCTGTCAGGTTGAACGTTATACCTGACAGAGGCTGACCGAACGAATTGTATGCTACCATCAGAACGTTAAAGCCATTAGAAGTAGGATAAGAAGAGTAGTCATAATTTATCCCAGGCTGAAAAGATACACCTGTCTGAGATATCAGGGGTATTATAGCAAGGCTAAATAATATCATGAATAGCATTACTGCAAGCATACCTCTGCTTGTCATTGCCTTTTTCAGGTCGTAGGCTAAGATACTGATCAATTATAGTCTCCTTTCTCCTTTATCAGTCTGAAGAAGTAGTCTTCTAAGCTGGGAGTCCTGTAAGATATTTCCCTAACCAGGTAACCCATCTTTACCAATTCTGCATTTATCAACGATGGGTCGCCTTTGAAATCCGTTACGTTTACCTTGTCACCTTCAACCTCTACCTTCCCATAAGACTTCAGATATTCTCTGACTCTATCATCTACAGTGTTAAGCTTCAGGAACAGAAAGCCCCCCTCCACCGCTGATAGCTCCTGCTTTGTGGAAACACGGATAACCTTTCCCTTGTGAATGAACACAACCCTGTCAGAAAGCTCCTGAACCTCCGAAAGAATATGTGACGATAGAAGTATTGCCTTTTTCTTCTTCTTTAAATCAACTATAAGGTTCCTGAAGAACATTATCCCCTCGGGGTCCAGACCGTTTAGTATTTCATCAAAAAGGAAGTTCTGTGGGTCAGAAAGAAGGGATGCAGCGAGGCTGAACCTCTTCTTCATTCCCTGTGAGAAGCTGGATAGCTTTTTTCTCTCAGCTCCGGCAAGGCCAGTTTCCCTGAGCAATTCCATAGCAACCTTCTCCGCTTTAGTGCTTTCAATTCTGTAGTATCCAGCATAATACTTCATCAGGTCAATGGCTCTGGCATTCTGTTCGAAATTTGGAAGCTCTGGAACCCAGCCAAGCTTTCTGGAAGCGTTCACCTTGTCCCTGACTATATCAAATCCATCGACTTTGACGGTGCCTGAAGTGGGAAAGATAACCCCTGCAGCAATCCTGATTGTTGTAGTCTTTCCTGCACCATTCAACCCTACAAACCCCACCACTTCTCCGTCATTTATGTCAAATGTTACATCTTGTATAGCAGGTCCAGCCTTACTCGAGTATATCTTCGTCAGTCCCTGAACCTGAAGCATGATATAGCCGTGAAAATATTACTATTTATCGTTGGCTGAACAAGCGTTAACTCAGGTGAAGACGACCAGCTTAATAGCCTATTCTTTTATAAATGTGCAATTCGAGACATGAATTGGTATGTGAGCAAGATGGTGAAAAGACTGAGAGAAGGAATGAATGTTAGACATAAAGTCAAGGGAATTGATGCTAAACTTGGGTCTTTGGAAAGGAAGAAGAGAGGATACTCTGAACAGCTTTCGAAGCTTAATTTAAGGATCAAAAAGTTAAAGGTTGAAGAGAGAAAGCAGATTGCAAAATTAAAAGATGCAAAGAGAGAACTTCTGAAGGCTGAAAAGATACTGATGAGGACAGATTCAAGACTTAAGGAGAATTCTTTTAAGTCAAAGGCTATTGAAGAAGCACTGGGAGAGAAAAGAAACGAATTCTCTTCACTGCAAGAGAAAGTTGAATCAGCTAAAGTGGAACATGGTAAAATAATGTCAGAGACAATCAATATGAAAATGGCTGATTCGATGCTCCGGCTTTTTCTTGCCGCGGACGCTGAAGGTCTTAAGAACTGGTTGAGCAATGATTCCGCAGTTCTTCTTGATTACATAAAAGGCTCTGGTCCTTCGCCCTTCACCAGATACTACAAGCAGTTGCTGTATGAAGCCCTTCTTGGCAAGGCTTATTCATACTACAGATGCTCTAAGTGTAATTGCTCTTTTCACATGCAGGAGGGAAAAGAACCTAGAAACTGTCCCTACTGCTCTTCTGAGAAGAGCTCGCTTCGATTGATAGATGTTTTTAAAGAGACCTCTCCCAGAAGCGAGAGTGGGATACCCTTGCTTCCTTCTCCAACCTAGTCAGCAAAGAGAGGCAAATTCTCTTCCCCAGGAAGCATTATCCTGCCGCAGGAGACGCATCTATAGTATTCTTCAGAATCATCTAGGACTGCTCTCCCTTTGCAGGACACGCAGTATACCTCCCATACGGCCTGCATCAACGATCTACCTCTTCACCCATTATTGCATAACTGGTATTTATGCATAGCATTTTATCGATTAGACATTCGACGATAGTCGAATAAATCAAATACTAGAAAAATTCTTTTGAACCTATAAGCCGCTGCCTGCTGCGATGTCGCTTTCCGAGAGGTTGCTGATAGAGGGTAAGGGAATGTATGTGGATGATATTTCAATGCCGGGCATGCTCTATCTGCATTTGGTCAGAAGTCCTTACGCAAGAGCAAGAATAGTCAGAGTAAAGGGCGGAATAAACGGATATGAGTTCAAAGCCAGTCTTGTATCAGTAGGAGAAGGAGCAGGAGGAAGGGCAAGCGTTCCATTTTATGTCTTATCTACAGACTATGTCAATTTCGTTGGTCAACCTGTTGCTGCTGTCGTAGCCAGTAGCAGGGAGAAAGCTGAAGATGAAGCTGAAAGTGTCGAGGTGGAATATGAGCCTTTAAAGCCTGTCGTGGACCCTGAAGCTGCAGTTAAATCAGAACCCATTCACCCTGGAACAGGAACAAATGTGTTTGGAGCTGTTGAGCTGGGCTCTGACTTTGAAATCAAAGAAGAGCACATACATGTAGAAAGAAAACTTGTCAACGAGAGGATAATCCCTAATCCTATGGAGACAAGAGGGATACTTGCAAACTATGATGGGGGGATGTTAAACATATTAATGCCAACACAATCTGTCTATTCTATTCAAAGAGGGTTATCATCTGCCTTAGGAATACCCAAAGAATCGATTCATGTGGTGCAGACTGATACTGGAGGAGCTTTCGGTACAAAGGGGGCACTTTATCCAGAGTACGTAATAGCTGCATATGCATCAATGAAATACAAAAGGCCTGTAAAGTGGGTTGAAACCAGGTCCGAGCATATCGTGGCTACGAACCAAGGAAGAGGAGCAAGAGGCAAAATTGAGCTATATGCTAACAAGAAGGGCAGAATTCTGGGCCTCAAGGCAGATATCATGATAGATGGAGGGGCATATCCTGTAGGTAATGCTGAATTCTCCCCGAACTGGATAGGTTACCAGATCACAGGGCCATATGCCATAAATAGGGTGTACGTCAAGGCAAGAAGCGTCTTCACGAACAAAGTTCCGCTGGGCCCATATAGGGGTGCAGGGAGGCCCGAGGCAGCATTTTTCATAGAAAGAACGATAGATATGCTTGCGGATCAATTGAAGATGGACCCTGCTGAAATAAGGATGATAAATGCAAGCGATGAGCCATTCACTTCCCCGCTTGGGCTGAGTGTAGACCCTCTGAGGCCATTTCTGAAAGATGCCCTGCAAGCACTGAATTACTACGAAAAAAAGAAAGGCAGCATAGGTATATCCTGCTTTGTCCTTATACCTGCTGCGCAACCCGGAGAATCTGCAAGGCTGAAAGTTTCTAATGGTGTAATAGATGCGTGGCTTGGAGGAAGTGCAAACGGGCAGGGGCATGATGTCTTTGTAGCAAAACTGGTCAGCAAGGAGCTTGGAGTTCCAGAGAAGCTGGTAAGATACAACCATAGCGATACCGACCAGCTTGATAGAGGTGTGGGAAGCTGGGGGAGCAGGTCTGCACTATTAGCAGGCATGGCTGTTGTTCAAGCAGCAAGACAGCTCAGAGAGCAAGTTATCCAGAAGGAAGGAAAGTACACACCAGAAGCATTGGTTAAGGGGGAATACGATGCAAAGGTCTTCTTCCAGCCCAATTCATCTCTTACATCTCTTGGCGTGAACCTTGTAGAAGTAAAAAGGGATGCATCTCATGGACTCATAATAAGTGAATGCTCTGCATATTATGATGTAGGCGTACCCCTGAATCCAGATATGGTCATTAGCCAGATAGTAGGAGGCTCCGCACAAGCGATAGGACAGGTGCTCTATGAAGCGGCTATTCTCGACGAAAACGGACAGCCTCTTGTCGCAAGCATATGTGATGCAGGTGTACCTTCTGCTCCTGAAGTGCCCAATGTAAAGGCGCATCTTGCGACAAACCGTTCGTCGCTTGACCATGGAGCCAAGGGTGTAGGCGAGAGTCCTACTATAGGGGTTCCACCTGCACTGGCCAGAGCAATAGAGAAGCTTACAGGAAAAAAGATAGATAAAACGCCTTTAGATAAGCAGGTTATAGCTTCCCTATTTGAGTAACCATTCAAAAGGGTAAAGAAGACTCCAACAAATTAGCACGTCTTTGAGCCCATCGCCTTGCATGCAGCTTCTTTCACGTTTGTCTCGGAACCGCTCCAGAGGTGAAGAATCCTGCAAAGCTGCCTGCCTTTCTTACGGTCCCCTCTACCACCGTGCCCACCCCGAGTTCCCTGCCGATTTCGGCGACGCTTTTTCCGGAGCCCTTTTTCATCTTTTTCACCAGAGACCCCGTCCGTAAGGGCGGGTAGTTTACAGCCGATGTCCTCGCAATTACTCTAATTTCCCTGAGTTTCGAAACCGCAGAAATCAGCTCATCTGTCATGCCGTCTGCAAAATAACCGTCTTCGGGTTTGAGACTCACATTGGTGAAGGGGAGTTAGATTAGCTTACTGGACTCGACTTTAGATATTGTGATATGAACGTATATACTAAAACACGTTTCTCGTTAGCTGTTGCGACCCCTTTTCTCAGCTATACCTCCTTTCTTCTCTTCCAAAAAAGCTCCCATTCTACGGTAACCTTTCTAATAAATTAAAGTTTCAGATAACAATAAGCAATAGATATGTAACTTTTAATTGACTATTACGAAACTTTTGCAATAATACACGCCGAAAACGCATTCAAGATTTGATACTGTTACCAAAACTGTCTCTAAAAAGCATCATTCCTGAATTATTTTTATATCGACGTCTCCATCTCTTTCTGTAAGCAGAACTATGCTAGCCTCAATAAGATACTTGAGAATGGCCCTGGCAAGCTGAACGTCATATCCAGCAGTCACTCTTATTAGCTGAAGAAGGTCGAGAAATATCTCCTTATATTCTGCGCTTACAAACCTTTCCTGCTCCTTTACCATTTTAGATATAGATGCCAGGCTCCTTTCGAACTCGTCAAGCTGGTATGAATAGGCAGGACCCCCAGCCCCTTGGTTCAACTCTCTTCTCCCTCTAGTATTCCACTCATGAGTCTAGCTGCCCATGCAATAATATAACGTGTTTGGTATTAGAACCGTGGAATAGGCTTAACGCTCCATCAGCACTTCATACACCATTCTAATTTTCTAGAACCAGTTAAAAATCCTAGCACATCATTTTGCCGTATCGTTTAACACTGCAGCCTCAGAAATGTTGCCTACTTCTCTCCACGTATAAAGCATAACTGGTAAGGCAATAAGCACCATCACCATTATAACCATGAGATTCCCCACATCAAAGGGGACAATATTCAGTAGGCCGTAAGAATAGAGGGGAGCAAAGACCACAAATGCAATTCCTCCATACAGCAGCACCCTTGCCCCTACCAGTCTGCCGAAAACAGCAATCCTGATAGAGGTGAACTTTCTGGCAATCTGAAGGGTCTGACCAAAGAAAAATCCTACAAGCATGAGAACTACAAATGTACCAAGACCGAAAAGGGCCCCAGGCAGCCAGCCCAGCATCCATAGGCCATTATCAGCAAGTGCAGGAAGTGCTGCAAGGTAGACAAAGGTTGTGAAGACTCCAGTATCTACTCCAAAGCCGGAAATGAAGCCGTGTATGATCGTCCAGTGAACTGGTACTGCTCTTTCGCTCATACTCGTATGTTTCATCAAATCGCTTTTTGATACACTCATCATAGGGTGAAAATGGGGAACCTTCTCCTTCAGGATTAAATAACCAGCAGCAGCCATAGCTATACCAACGATGAAGTATATCGGACCGTTCAACCATTCCCTTGTCACCAGAAATACTGCTACAGCAAAGTAAACCAGCTGACTCATTATGGCCCTCTGTACAGTAAATGCAAGAGAAAAGAAACCTCCTGCCTTCATACCACCCTTTCCAGTTGCTGAACCTACTGAATAGGCAAACGTTATCGGCCAAGTATGTTCGTCAGGGATGATTCCATGAAGCATACCCAAAGCAAAACAGCCTGCAAGTAGGTATGGCAATGAACCAATAATCAACCCTTTTGCTCACCTATCTTCAGAGCATGGAGGAATCGGTTTTCCATGAGGACAGGCTTTTGGATGCCCCTGAATAGAGCAGAGCCTTTCTACGATATCGTGGCTGAGTGCCATATCTATTTCTTTTGCAGCTCTGCAGGCTTCGTCTACAGGAAGTTTCATTTTGTAAAAAACGCTTTCAGCTATTCTGTGGTGCCTTTCGTAATCATTAAGGCATAATCTTCCCCTTGCCGTTATCCTTGTCTTTCCTGAAACACGTCTGACTAGACCCATATACTGGAGTGCCCTGACGTGTTCCAAGGCTGATGGTGGCTTGATGAAGAGTGATGCTGCTATATCCTCTAAAGAGACACCCTTTCTTGTGGCAGGCAGTCTTTCAACCAACTGCAGCACCTCCAGCTGGCGTCTTGTTAGCCTTTGAAGTGTCTCCACAGATTAGGCAGTACCTAATTACTATATAATTTTTTAGATATAACCTAATTTTTACACCACCCTAGGCATGAAAAGGTTGTGCAGATATATCATTGCTTGACTGCGGTGCTGTTTATCGAGACAAAGGAATTTAACTGCCTTTGATCCTTCGCCTATGGGAATAATTTAAAAAGGCAGTCCAACTTCACAGGAGAAAGATGTCTCTTGTCATAATCGAGGCAGTCGCAACTTCTATTCTCCCCTTTTACCTGGGTCTTGCTTTATTAAGCAAGGAAGAATGGCTTCAGAAGTATAGACAATTTATCCAACCTTTGTCACTTGGAATGCTTATTTTCTTAATGATCGATTCATTCAGGGATTCCGCAGACCTTGGAGGCGATGCAAGAATTTACCAGGGCGGTTTGATACTTTTACCCTTTGTTCTTTTAGTCTTGATACTCATATTTTGGAAAAGGTTTGCAGGTACAGGAAAAGGCTTGATCTATCCTCTAGCGCTTGCCATTTCTCTCCACACGGCAGGAGAATCTTCAGAGGTTGTAGTACTGCTTCAGGCTATAAGCGTAAACCAGTTGTTCGAAAATTACATCCCGGGCTTCATCGGTTTTATAGGTCACAAGTTCATAGAAGGATTCATTCTTGCGTTTCTTTTGTCGAGCATTAAAACAGCGAGAAAAAATAAGATTCTAGCATCTTTTCTTTTGATTCTTATAGTATCGTTCTTCGGTGCCTTTACCGCCGAGGCGTCTCTTTTGACTTCAGTCTACCTCTTCTCGGCAGGAACTGCTGGAGAGCTTTTCCTAGTTGCCTATCTGGTTGAGTCAAGGAGTCAAACCGAAGGAGCGAAGTTCTACGTCTACCTTCTCATAGGTTTCATAACTGTCTACTTACTTGGCTACCTTCATTCTGTAGCTTGATTCAGAGATATTAAGCACTTTTGGAAAGGATTACCTAACTTGCAATCTTTATTTCGTATCGAATCCTGCAAAATTATAAAAGGCTGATTTACTCTCTAAAGAAGGGTTGTTTCCAAGTAGAATGCTAGTTCAAAAGGGCTGAGAAGCAGGCATGAACACAGTAGTGTTTGAATTGTTAGGTCCCCATTACTTTTGTCCGACGGACTTTCAGTAGGATATATATATTAAATATAAATGAGTTTGATAATTCAGCTTTTTGCAAGGGGTGTACATATAACATCTTTTGTCCATAGCCTCGTAAGTGAGCGTAAAAAATCAAGCTGCCTAGGAAATAAACATCAAGCATAATGATGCATTAAAAAGACCAATTAAAGACTAGAAGCTTATTTCTCTCAATTCCTTCATAAGCAGGACAGAAGTCCCCGATAAAAAGACAATAAATCCTACCAAGAAAAATGTGAATTCTACTCCGCTGATTTGGATAAGCAGACCTGCAATTGGGCCGGAAGCGAAGGTTATCGCCTGTGCGAATGTATTGAATGCCCCGAGAAATCTGGCGACATAGTCCCTCTGTACAATTTTAAGGACAGAAGTATTAATACCAACGTTGCTTATTCCCAAAAGCAATCCTATTAGAAGAAGAAGAGGGACCATATGTAAAGGCGAAGATAACATACCTATCAACCCAAGCATCGTTCCGCTGAGAATCAGAGAAGATGTCAAGATTGTACCGAGTCTGATCCTCAGCCTTGAGCCGATAATTGAACCTATTATCCCGCCAACCAGCACTGCAAAGATAACTAAACTAAGGTAGTATGCAGGTAAGCCCAATCTCTGCTTTATATCCACACTTATTAGAACATCTATCATGGAACCACCAAAGTTTGCTATGAAACCCAATATTATCAGTTGTACCAAAGGTTTTGAACTTCCTATGAACCTGAAACCTTCAACTATTGGTAGAAGACTCTTCCTATTTTGTGAACGCTCTTCATAATTTGGGTTGATAAGAAACAACGGTAATAGTGAAAGGAAAAACAACGCCTGTATTAGATAAATGGTTAAATGGCTTCCGAGTGTTAAAAATACCCCTGTAAGAACTATGCCTACAGCTTGTGAAACATTCATCATAAGCTGGGATACTGAAACCCCTTTCTTGTAGACGGAATCGCTTAGCAGAGTCTTCGTCCATACAGCCGTTACTGAGTTTACTATGTCTGAAGTGAAACCAATAATCAGCGAACAAAGGCTGATCAGGATAGCAATTCCTTCAGGCCAATCAAAACCGAAACTAACTAACAAGGTTACCGGAGCGAATACTCTTGCCAGAGACGATAACACCATGAGAAGTTTTCTGTTCTGATAGCTGTCTACGAACGCACCTACAGCGAAACTAAAGATGAGAGGTAAAGAAAGAAGACCTTCCGAAAGACCGGCAAGCAAAGGTGAACGGGTTAATGAGAGTGCTATCCAAATCACGCTCAGGGCATATGTTGTGCTTGCGACTCTTGATATACCTCTTTGCATGACAAGAAACTTATAATCTCTGGGTAGTCTTGACTGCAAACCCTGACTATTTAGACGTTTGATTCTCAAAATTTATAACTCTTGCTTTACTACGAAGTATTTGCAGACCAGAAAAAGAGTACAGTGTTCGGTTTTACTACGGATTTCTTAATTCAGCAAAAATAAAGAGCCCTTGTTTATAAAAGACTATTTTGAACTTTCGTTTACGTTTAAATATGAACCTAACTTCATAACAGGGCAATTTTGCAAACCCGCAGAGCCACCGATCGAATGAAGAGTTTCATCATAATAATATCAATTGTAGCATTGATTGCCCTTGCATCTGCATCGGTTATTTTTTCAGAAAACAGGCAGGTTAAAATTCAAAATTACCTCTATCTTTCTGGTGAAGATATTCAATATGCTGAATCTACATCCAACACAACAAACGAAGGTTATCTAATTCTTCATCCTGGAAGAAGTTACCTTATCAATTCAACCATCTTCATTTTGGGTCCTCCCAGCAAACAACTAAACAGGCAATACAGCTTGAGTATAGAGGCTCCACCATGGCTTGACATTCAGCCGTTATCTGAAATTTTCAAAAACGGCACTGCAATCTTCCTTTCTATTACACCTCAGAATTCTTCGCCATTGGGAGTTGTGGGTTCATTAGTACTTTCTGCCAACGACAGCAACCTGCTTCCTGCCACAGTCTATTTTACGGTAGTTCCACTTTCGGAGAAGATAGTGCCGGAGAAGTCTTTGCTTCTGACCAGCAACTCATCCGGCTACTTCCTTTCATCATCTTTTCAGATTGCTTACAATTACTCTGTAACTTCAATAACAGCATCAATTCCTGACGCCGGCGTGCACATCAGCACTTCAGAAAAATCAATTTTAACGAGCAACTCAACAGGTCTGTTCATAAAGGCAGTTATCAGGTCAAGGGGAATAATGCAGTACAACATGCCCCTTCAACCCCTTCCTCTTGTATATACTATATATTCTCAGGCTGGCATACCATTGTCTCTAATAACAGACAAAAACTATACAATGAGTATGGAATTTAACTTCTCTGACGGTAGTGTCTATACCTACACCCAGGTTATTCCTGTTATAAGCATAGGTAGTACTCAAGTTGGAGGAGTGATTTCAGGCAATTATTCTAACTTTACTATCATAGCCAGCAACCAGGGCTACAACCAGAGCATTTTGCATGGAGCACCATCAAACCCCTGGCCAGTCATAAAGGTCAAAAAGGGGGCATATGTCACAATAACAATTATCAACAACGATACAATAGAGCCTCATGGCTTTGCAATAAATCATTATTTTGACAGAGGTGTTGCGATCCAGCCGGGCCAGAGTTACACGATCAGCTTCACTGCTGACCAAACTGGTAACTTTATCATATATTGCAACATACCCTGTTCGATTCATGTATACATGATAGCAGAGCTTCAGGTTTCAGGGTGATCATATAAGCGCAGCTACAACTGCAATTAGAAATATCACCGCTAAATAAGGACTTGAGAATTTGAACGCTAACCATGCATTATCCTTTGTTGGAGATACGTAGAGCTTGATGTTTGTATAGAGCAGAAATGCTCCAAAGACTAGCGCTGAGACAATGTATACAACGGAGCCAAGACCTCTAAAATATGGGTAAACAAGAAGGCTTACAGGTATGAGGAGTAGTGTATTGATCACTATAGCCTTTGAAGCTTTTGCCACCCCCACAACTGAAGGAAGCATCGGCATCCCTACAGAAGAATAATCTTCCTCAGTTATCACTGCAAGGCTCCAGAAATGGCTTGGCGTCCACACAAATACCAGTGCAGCAAGCACTGCAGCAATATACCAGTAGTCTCCTGTTACAGCATACCATCCTGCAAGAGCAGCACAGCTCCCAGCAAACCCTCCAAGCACTATGTTCCAGATCGTTCTGGGCTTAAGCCAGAGTGTGTATACAGGAACATAGACGAAAGCTCCTAACGCTATGAAGAATACTGAAGTGAGTGGAAGAGTAAAGTATGCCAGAAGGATACCAAGAAAGAGCATAATGAATGCGAAGAGCAAAGCCCTGTTAGGTGGTACTATTCTTCCTGAAGGGAGAGGTCTCCTTTTTGTTCTCCTCATTTTGGCATCTATATCCATTTCAAGGTAACTGTTAAGTGCAAGTGCTCCACCTGATGCTAGAGTTCCTGAAACAAGCAATCCTATAACCTTAGGAGGAGAAGGAAAACCTCTTTGTGCTATCAGAGCTGAAGCTATGGCTACAAGAATTAAGAGGGGGATTATCCTGGGCTTCATCAGATGCAGGTAATCAGTCAGGCTCAATTGTGATACCAGCTTTCCTAGCCAGACGGCTTTCTCGTTTGGAGATATTGACAGGTATATTAGAATTGCCTGTCTTCTATAATTAGATCTTACAAAAGGCCTCTCGTAGGAAAGCTAGACAGTTGCAGAAACTCCTTCCTTGATGGATGATTCATTCTTGATTACAGATTGAGCTGCTGCAAGCCTTGCCACAGGAACTCTGAAGGCTGAACAGCTGACATAATCTAGACCGAGTCTGTCGCATATTTCGACCGAGCTTGGCTCTCCGCCATGCTCACCGCATATCCCTACTTTCAGCGAGGGATTGGTCTTCCTTCCATCTTCTACAGCTATCTTCATCAGTCTTGCAACTCCTTTAGGATCCAGCTTCTCGAAAGGATTATCTGCAAGTATCTTTGTGCTCAGGTATAAAGGCATGAATTTCCCTTCTGCATCGTCTCTGCTGAACGCAAAAGTCGCTTGGGTCAAGTCATTCGTTCCAAAAGAGAAGAAATCTGCATATTTTGCTACATCGCTAGCAGTCAGAGCCGCCCTTGGTGTTTCTATCATGGTCCCAACTTTGTAATCAACCCTCACTCCTTTCTTTTCCATAACTTCTCTTGCGATTCTTTCAATTATTTCTCTTGCCCTTCTCAGTTCCTCTGCTTCAGCAACCTGTGGGACCATAACTTCTAGGTCAACGCTTACGCCTTCCTTCACAAGCTCTGCAGCAGCTTCAAATAGAGCAGAGCTCTGGGCTTCATAAATTTCAGGATAGCTCATCGCAACCCTTACTCCTCTGTGTCCCATCATAGGGTTATGTTCAGACAATTCAAGAACTCTCTTCAGAAGTGCGTTCTTCTTTTCGTATTCCTCTGACCCTGGCTTTTGAACTTCAAGCCTGGCTACATCGGCTATCAGCCCTTCTACTTTTGGCAAAAATTCGTGAAGTGGTGCATCAAGGAGCCTGACGGTTACTGGAAGCCCGTTCATAACCTTCAAGATCTCTTTGAAATCATTTTTCTGAAGCTCTTTCAGTTCTTCAAGGTACTTTATCCTTTCTTCCCTGCTTCCGGCTAGTATCATCGATTGCACTATTGCAAGCCTCTCCTCCGAACCGAACATCCTCTCTGTTCTCGTGAGGCCTATCCCCTCTGCTCCGAAAGACCTGGCCCTTGAAGCAGCAGACGGGGTATCTGCGTTTGCCCTTACCTTTAACCTTCGTATCGAGTCAGCCCAGCCTAAAAGAGTGCTTACATCTTTGGTAAGTTCTGGTTCAACCATTGCAACCTGTCCTAGGTAGACCTTACCTGTGCTCCCATCTATTGTTATGATATCTCCTTTCTTGACCATGATGCCGTTGACCTCGAAGACCTGCCTTGCAAGGTCTATCTTTATCTCTTCAGCACCAACTATACATGGTTTACCCATTCCTCTTGTTACTACTGCAGCATGGCTAGTCTTTCCCCCTCTGCTGGTCAGAACTCCTTCGGAAGCTGCAATACCTGCAATGTCTTCAGGTGCAGTTTCTGGCCTTACCAATATTGCAGCTTCTCCTCTTTCCTTTGCACTTACAGAGTCTTCATCAGTGAATACGACCTTCCCTGCAGCTGCACCTGGTGAGGCAGCTATCCCCATTGCTATTGGCTTATCTTTGGCTGTTGGGTCAACCTGCCTGTGAAGAAGCTGGTCTATCTGCTCAGGCTCAACCCTTGCAATAGCCTCCCTCTCATTTATCAGCCCTTCGTATACCATATCCACAGCTATCTTTACTGCAGCCTGCGCAGTTCTCTTGCCTGTTCTGGTTTGAAGCATGTAAAGCTTCCCCCTCTCTATTGTAAACTCAACATCTTGCATATCTTTGAAGTACTCTTCAAGCTTTCTTGCAGTCTCAACCAGTTGTGAATATGCGTCTGGAAGATGCTCCTGCATATTTTCTATAGGCAAGGGCGTCCTGATACCTGCTACAACATCCTCTCCTTGAGCCTTCGTCAGGTACTCGCCATATAACTTTCTTTCTCCAGTGCTGGGGTTTCTTGTGAATGCAACACCGGTTGCTGAATTTTCATCGTAATTACCATACACCATTTCAACTATATTGACCGCTGTTCCCAATTCTTCTGAGATTCTGTAAATCCTCCTGTATTCTTGGGCTCTCGGGTTATACCAAGAATCAAATACTGCCGCAATTGCCATAAATAGCTGCTTGTAAGGGTCTTGAGGTATATCCTGACCAGCAGTTTCAATCGTCTTTTTCCTGAATTTTACTATTACATTTTTCCAGTCATCAGCAGTTAATTCAATATCATTTTTTGCTCCTTTCTCTGCCTTAACCTCCGCTATTATCCTTTCATATTCTTCTCCTGGTACTTTAAGCACTATTTTTCCGAAGAGCTGTATGAACCTTCTGTAGGTATCATAGGCAAACCTGGCATCACCACTAATCTTCTCCAGTCCTTCTGCTACAGGATCATTGATACCAAGATTGAGCACTGTATCCATCATTCCCGGCATAGAAAACGGCGCACCTGACCTTACAGAAACGAGCAGAGGATTGCTTGGGTCTCCAAACCTTTTTCCAGATTTTCTCTCTATATCTCCAATCTTCTTCCTCACTTCTTCTTCAAAACCTTCAGGAAAAGAGCGATTCCTGGCAAAATATTCCCTGCACATTGCTGTTGTTATAACCGCTCCAGAAGGAACTGGCAGGCCCAGCTTTACCATTTCAACTAACCCATATCCCTTACCGCCCAGCTCAAACTTTCCCAGGCCCAGCCTTGACGCTTCTTCAAACGTATAAATTTCCAGACTAGAAGTCATCGGCGCTTAGTATAATTACAAGTCCTTATAATGTTGACTTGAGCATCTTTTGAATGAATATAGGTAATTTGATTTAAAAAGCGCTACTGAACAGCCAGCATAGTCAGGGTTGACCTGACCTTGCTCATTCTTCTTATCTTCCACGTAATCAGTTCTTTCAACTTCTCTGCAGATTCTGCTTCCAGCTTCACTATAGTGTCGTATACACCATATACTCTGTATGCCTCCTTTATTTCTGGAATACCCTTAAGCGACTGCAGTACTTCCTCTTCTCCTCCTGGCTCAACGTTTAGGAGTACGAATGCTGTTGGCATGCAGCATACGGCATCAGACCGCATTTATAACCCTTTTTCAGTAATACTGGCTTTGCTGCAGCAGATTGTTTATAGTTCCTAAAAATCATTCGGACAGATGAAGAATATCGCATGTATTGATTCCATCAAATCATGTACTTCTTTACTTCTTCACTGTCAGCTGCCACTACAGAGATCTCCTTGATTGTCGCATCATTCTTGTCGAAGAACCTAACAATTACGCTCTTATCCCTAGGGGCATCGCTGTATCTGGCACAGATAGAAGCTGCTATATCTTCCTTTCCTGAGCCCTGCATAAGGCATGTTGGCCCTACGTAATCTTTAGCAGCCAGCAAAACCTCATCTTCTGCTGCAAGCAGCATTATTTCGTTGTTTTCAACCATGTTTCTCCCTACTATCAGTTTGGATTCCTCTGAAAGTCTGAAGTGCCTGCCAACCTTAAGCAGCTGCACATCTCTATATCCAACTTCGCTCTTATGCTCAAATAGGTCTTTCAGCCTCCTTGAATATGCCTTTTCGGTTAAAATGCAGCCTCCTGCTGGATTCGGATATCTTCCTATACCAAGCTGCTCAGCAAGTTTAATCTGCACCTTTCTTGACCTTCCGCTTATATCGAGCAACCTGCTTCTGTCTACAAGACCTTTTTTCTCAGCTTCTGTAGGCTGAAGCAACTTTGCAGAGAGAGGTCTCAGTATTTTTCCTGATAGACCTGATTCTTCCTCTATTATCTTCATCGCCCTTAGGTTCTGAGACATCGGTCTTTGGCCTAGCACTTCTCCTGTCACTAAGAAGTCAGCCCCTATTTCTTCCATGACCTTCTTTCCTTCCCTAAACATCATTATCCTGCAGTCTATGCATGGGTTCATACCTGAGCCCCTGCCATATTTAGGATTCCTGACCATTGCTATGTATTCATCACCAAGCTCTCTTGCAATCCATCTGACGTTGTTCTTTCTTGCGATATCAGAAACGTCTCCTGCACATGCCCCTGCCCCACAATCGAAATTGCAGAAAGGTGTCTTGAGGCTCAGTGCTACAGTCTCTACTCCCAAACTCTTTGTTATAGCTAAGGCTAGACTGCTATCCAAACCTCCCGATAACATAACCACTGCCTTTGGTCTTTTCTTCTCTTCAGCCATCCTCCTTGACAGATAATCGATGCATTAATCATCTTTTCGCAGTTTTAAGTGGATGTTAGGGGCTTGGGAAAGCGCTGACATCCTCCACGCCC
>JGI20133J14441_1001835_pt1 | contig 16160 bp, 9 predicted proteins | sample RS3BMetagenome_FD_14441 | JGI IMG/M metagenome (IMG submission 14441)
GGTCACTACAACCTACTTGGTGAAGCCTTCATATGGCTAGCGGTCATGAACATCGTTATCACACTACTACTACCACTGCTACCGAGACCCCAAAAATATGGGAAGGTAAATATGTTCGGATAAGTAGACCCTAATCCCCTAGTTATCATCGTCTACTCTTCCGACATCAACTTATCTAATTTTTCCTCAATTTTCTTAGAGAGTAATACATAAATTATTCAGTTAATCTTGTGCAATAGGTGTTTTCAGGAACAGATAACCACAGATACGTCAAGTCAGGGGTAAGGGCTCCATGATTTGCATCGAACTGATCGACGACCACCTGAAGAAGACACTCTATACGTAACGTACAATATCGCTCAAAAAGGTGGAACACTATTGCAAGATTGCAACGGCCTTTCTATTTTACTCTTCTTATCTTAACCGTTTTAGAAAACCTAAACAATCAGGTTAAATCCTATTGGAAGGGTAGGATGCAAAACAAGGAGGCGCGGGCTCTACGACTCTCCTTTTTCTGAGCTCAGAAAAATATTGGGGTGTTTCAAAAGGCAAGCTGGTTTTAGCTATGCCTTCTTATAACACGTTCCCTAATGTTTTTTCTTGAAGCGGAATCAAGCGGAGCCTTAAAAGATAAAATTTTTCACGTCCCCCTACGGGTTCACTTCGAACCGCGACTTGAACCCTTGCCTAATTCTTCTTGGCCGGGCAGAGGCGGTATTACCCTGTGCAGCCTTAGGGCCTCGAGAAGAGGCGAGGCGGTATAATGCCACAGGAAGCTTCACCTAGAGAGCGGGATAGCTTATTATGCTAGGTTTGAAGTGTTGATTGTGCGGATCTAGGGGTGAAAGCTCCTCTTTCCACGCCAACACCCACACATCATGTCTCTTGGCTTCCTCGACTGCGTCATTTAGGGGGACAAGTGTGTGCACCGCTTTGATGTGACATGGCTTTACAAGCTCCGGTTTTAAGCGTCTTATTGTGCTAGCCTTTTCATTCAATTCGGTGACGAGGCCTACCTCGAGCCTTGTTGTCGCCTCCACTATAACCCTGATGTCTCAATGTGAAGCGTAGAGGTCAACCTCCCTAGAATCAACGAATATCCGCGTAAACTTCAAGTCGACGCCTAGCTTACCGCGGAGATTAAAAACCACAACCTCCGCGGCTGCGCCTTCAAGACTTAAGGTAAGCCTTTCAAGCGTGGTCCAATATCTCTGATAACACCACTCATCTTACACTGTTCTCTAATAACCTTCTCGTGACTCTGCCACAGCTTATCCTGACTTTCTCTTAAGGCCTAACCCTCAACCACCGAGTTGACCGCGGCCTGTTAGAGGCTATTTAACCTGTCGAGAAATCCGAGCTTCGCGGCTACAGCTAAGCGGAATTCCTCATCCTTGTCGAGTAACTCTAGGAAGCGCTTCTTGATCCGAGAAGTACTCAAATGACTCCAAACAATAAATACCCAAAAATAATATATAGGTTTTCATCCACAGAACAAATAGGTAAATACCAGTCGGCATACATAGATATTAACTGTTCATACAATAGAGCGACTTCAAGGTATGGACTTAGCTCTAGGAATATAATAATGTTTTACTAAGCTAATCAATTTTTCCAACATACTTCGAATATCAATAATCTTAATTTGAGGTAGGGCTTGATTTCTTTGTGAGTTTAGACCCCCTTTTTAACCCTTCGACCATTGCGGTCGTGGGTGCGGCGCGCGAGAAAACCAAGGTGGGCAACATTGTTCTTCGAAACCTTTTATCAAGCTTCGCTGGGAAATTATACGCTGTTAACCCTGCGACTGAAAGTGTGGAGGGCGTGCGCTCCTACCGCACGCTTGTGGATGTACCAGATAAGGTGGACTTGGCTGTTGTTACGGTCCCACGTAGTGTGGTCTTAAACGTGGTTGATGACGCGGTTAAAGCGGGTGTAAGCTCAGCCATAGTGATAACCTCAGGCTTTAAGGAGCTCGATGAAGAGGGCGCGCGCCTCGAAGATGAGCTGGGTGCACGTGCAAGGAAGGCTGGCTTAAGAGTGCTTGGGCCAAACACGCTTGGATTGATAACCCCACGTTTTAATGCGACATTCAGCTTCTCCGACGTAAAACTCGGTGGTCTAGCTTTGGTGACGCAGAGCGGTGGAATAGGTGTCTACATGCTAAACTGGGCTCATAGGACGCGCACTGGGCTTAGCTACTTTGTGAGCCTCGGCAATGAGTGTGACATAAAGGAGGCGGAAGTGTATAGTTACCTTGCTGATGACCCCCAGACTAAAGCGATATTCAGCTATAATGAGGGTGTCTCGGAGGGTAAAGCCTTCCTTGAAAAGGCTCCCCTAGTGGCCTCTAAGAAGCCACTCGTGTTCTTAAAGGGTGGAACGGGAAAGAAGGGTGCGGAGGCTGTGAAAACACATACGGGTAGCCTCGCAGGATCTACCGAGCTATTCAGGGCGGCCGCTGAGACCGTTGGAGGGATATACGTTGAAAACCTAGAGGAATTCTTAGACCTAGCAAAAATGGTGCTCTCAAACGAAGAGGTTAAGCCCAGTATACTCGTTGTAACCAACTCCGGCGGCCACGGTGTACTCACAACGGATGAAATAGAGAGACAGGGTTTAAACCTAGTTGAACTCTCCGAGGAGGTCAAGCAAAGTTTAAAGCATGTGTTGCCGCCGCAGAGCACGCCGAAGAATCCCCTCGATCTTTCGGGAGACGCGGATGCCAATCGGTATAAGCTAGCACTAGAATCCGTAAAGGACGCGGACTGCACTAAGGTCGTGGTGGTGCAGTCTCTTCCAACCATCAGTTGCTCTGAGCTCGCGAAGGTATTGCTAGAATTTAAGGGTAAGAGTGTTGTGGGCGTAGTCATGGGTCTCGATGAAGAGGCCGCGGCGAGGACGCTTGAGTCAGCGGGCATACCAGCCTACAGGTACCCCGAGGACGCTGTGCGAGCCATCAAACACTTGCTTAGTAGACGCACCCCTCTTAAAAAGATTCGGAATCCCACGCCGCCCCCCACTGTGCTAAGCATGGTGTCAGGCAAATCTAACCTTGCACAGACGCGGAGTGTTTTAGGCTGCTGGAGGCTTACGGGCTTAGGACAGCCAAGTGGAGCGTGGTGTCAACCGTAAGCGAAGCATCGTCAGCCGCGGAGCGCATAGGATTCCCAGTGGTTATGAAGATCTCAACAGATTCACCCACACATAAGACCGAGCTCGGAGGTGTCAGGGTAAACGTGCAACCCGGCGACGTTACACGTGTATTCGCTGAACTCACTAAGATTTCTGGTAGAGTTCTGGTACAGGAACAACTACCAGGCGTAGAGGTCTTCTTAGGGGGAATCGATGACCCAGTATTCGGTAAGGCCCTAGTGGTTGGGTTGGGCGGCATATATGTAGAATTGTTTAGAAGTGTGAGTTACGGGCTTTGCCCCGTAGAATATGAAGAGGCGGAGCGTATGGTCAGGTCCAGTAAGGTGGAAGCACTGCTTAAAGCAAGGAACAGAAACTATAGTGTGGATGCAGTGATAGACTCTATTGTGAAGATTTCAAAACTCATGGTAGACNTAGATGTTGAACANTTGGACATCAACCCGCTTATCGTGAATCAGAACGGAGCGTACGCCGTTGATGCGCGCATCGTACTCAGATGATATCATTGCTGGAGAGGCTCACCTCCATCACAGGAGATACCCATGTGTGCTGCTCAACCTGAAGGCTCGTCTCAAAAAATAGCTGGGCTTAGCTCCGAAGAAGCCAAAAGAAGGCTGAGCGAGTATGGCTATAACGAGGTAGAGGAGCAAAGGAGAAGCGTCTTCCTTACCGTTGCCAAAAAATTCTGGGGGATCACCCCGTGGATGCTCGAAGTCACCATCGCACTCACATGGCTACTGCACAAGTACGTGGACACCTATGTGGTGGCTGGTCTCCTACTATTCAACGCTGGGTTGAGCCTGTTCGAGGAGAGGCGCGCGGACTCAGCCGTAACTGCGTTAAAGCAGAGGCTTCATATCCAGGCTAGGGTGAAGAGGGATGGTGAGTGGGTTAGCCTGCCGGCGCGGGAGGTGGTTCCCGGCGACGTTATTCGTCTGAGGGCGGGAGACGTCGTCCCCGCGGATGTCAAAATCGTTGAGGGCAAGCTCGACGCTGACCAGTCGGCCCTCACAGGCGAGTCACTCACAGTGTCTAAGACGGTTGATGACAGTGTCTACAGCGGCACCATAGTAAAGAGGGGTGAGGCTACGTGTATAGTTACGGCAACGGGTGCCAAAACATACTTTGGGCGGACGGTTCAACTTGTGCAGCTAGCCAAACCCAAGCTACACATGGAGGAGGTGACGGCCAGCGTGGTGCGCTGGCTGCTATTAATGGTAGCCCTACTGTTAGCGCTAGGACTCGGTGTATCCTATGCGAGGGGGGTGAACCTAGCACAAATACTCCCGCTCACAGTTGTGCTTCTAGTATCAGCGATACCCGTCGCTCTACCTTCGATGTTTAACATAAGCATGGCTGTCGGCTCACTTGAACTATCCAGAAAGGGAGTGCTTGTCACAAGGCTTAGCGCTTCGGAGGATGCTGCAACGATGAATGTGCTGTGCGCTGATAAAACTGGGACGCTCACAAAGAACAGGCTGTCCATCGCCGAGATTATTAGCCTTAATGGCTTCAAAGAAGATGAGGTAGCTATTTTCGGCGCCCTCGCCTCAAACGAAGCTGACAAGGACCCGATAGACCTCGCATTCCTCTCTTATGTAAAGCAAACCAGCAACAGCTTGGGGGAACACAAAATTTTAGAATTCACCCCCTTTGACCCAACCACGAGGATGACACAGGCACTCGTGTCCCTTGGCGGAGGGGAATTCAGGGTGTGCAAAGGCGCTGTTGAGGCCGTGCTCGAACTCTGCCATAGCCCGCCAAGCGAGCGCTCTGAGGTGGAGCGGAGGGTTCAGACACTCACAGAGAAAGGCTACAGGGTGCTCGCCGTGGCTAGGGGGGCAGAGGGTGTTGGCTACACGCTTGCGGGCATCGCCGCCTTGAGTGACGAGTTAAGAGAGGACTCTCCCCGGCTGGTTAATGAGCTTAGCGAGCTGGGCGTTTCAGTCAAGATGCTCACAGGAGACGCGCTGCCGGTTGCTCAAGAGGTAGCACGCAAACTCAACCTAACTGGACCCGTTGAAAAGATGTCCGCGTTAAGGAGCCGGGGGGATGAGAATGAATACGCACAGATAGTAGAGGGCTCTGCGGGTCTAGCAGAAATATATCCAGAAGACAAATACAACATAGTTAGGGCGCTGCAGAGAAAAGGTCACACAGTTGGCATGACCGGCGACGGAGTGAACGATGCCGCCGCGCTCAGGCAGGCTGAGGTCGGTATAGCTGTCAAAGACGCCACGGATGTCGCGAAGGGGGCGGCGAGCGCCGTACTCACAGTGGAAGGTCTTGAGCCAATAGTGGATATGATTAAAGTGGGTCGCATGATTTATCAGCGCGTGGTTACCTGGGTGCTAAACAAGCTCGTCAAGACCTTCCAAATAGTTGTGTTTGTAGTACTCGCCTACCTCCTCACAGGGTTATTCAGTGTGTCAATCTTCAGCATGGTGCTCTACCTCTTCCTAACGGATTTTGTTACGCTATCCCTATCCACAGACCGCGTTAGGTATTCTAGGCGGCCAGACACTTGGGATGTGAACTGGCTGGTGGGCCTCGGCATCCTAGTGGGCGTACTCGTAGTAGTAGAGTCGATGCTCCTACTCTACGTTGGATTCAGATTCTTCGGATTTGGACACGACATCAACAGACTACACACATACGTTTTCAGCTACCTTGTATTCAGCGGCCTGTTCAATGTGCTCATCGTAAGGGAAAGAGGCCACTTCTGGCATTCCAAACCTAGCCTAGCCCTCCTAGCCTCGGTCTTGCTCGACCTAGTCCTAGTCGTTGCGATCTCACTGAGTGGGGTGTATAGCCTCAAAGCTCTAACGATAGCACCCCTCGCCTTCAGCGGTTCGTGGGCACTTGTGGCCTCACTCTGTGTAAACGACCCCATAAAGGTATTACTTGTAAGTCACCTTCACCACAGCAAATAGAGACGTGGAAGCATGCGGACGATATCCACAAAGACGCCCTACACACTCTAAAAGTTCACGCTCCACACACTACCCATCAAACGAATAACGCTTCCAGCCCTGAGCCATCGAACCTCAAAAGAGTGTGCAAAGACCCAGTTAAATCTACGTCTTCACCATGCGTGCCACACAGTCACTTCAAGAATCTGTGGACTACCCCACACCCCCACGGAGAATGAGCCTTCATGTCCCAGCCACCAAGCCCAGTCTCCTCCCCCAATTGCCACGGCGGCAGCGGTGTCCGCAAACATACACGGACTGGCTTTACAAACACCAGTTGTAGCCGCACCAATAGCACAAGACCCCAAGTCAAAAGTTTCAACCATAATCTCCAGTCAACAAAGGCCACCTTCTGAGACTTCCATCACCCCTCCGTTTCGCGCTGCGGGAGACCTAAAACTCATAACCCATGATTCTGGGAAGGATTAAGTAAGCCTAGAAGTTATCAGAGCGCACACCAAAGACCGCAAAGGTCCGTTTGGACCTGTTTTCTTGTTCCGCGTGTGAGCGAAGACTACACCATGACTCTGGATATCACGATGCAACTCAAGAGCGGGCTCAGCAAGCAAAATAAGGCTTATTAGAGCTGAGACATCCACTATTCGGTGCGTTCTCACGAATTTTTCAGGTGGTTACATCAATAAGGTTGGCTTAGTAGACCTAACGAGTAGCAGCGTTGAATACCAAGAAACGGATAAAACCCTCGCTCAAAGCTTTATAGGCGGCCGAGGCTACGGCGTCAAAAGACTCTATGACCATTCTCGTACGACAGAGCCTTATTCTGAGGGGAGTATAATAGGCTTCTACACTGGGCCCGTTACGGGGACGCCTGTACCACTTGCGAATAGGTTGACTATGGTGTTCAGATCTCCTTTAACCCGCACAATAGCGTACGCGAACACCGGCGGATACGCTGCCACAGCCCTCAAACTCGCCGGCTTCGACGCCTTGGAAATAAGGGGTAGAAGCGATTCCCCCAAATATGTTCTCGTCAGAGGGGGAGAAATCACACTACTCGACGCGTCCCCACTGTGGGGGAAGGGTGCGAGCGAGTGCATTAAGCTTCTCAAATCCAAGCACGGGGATGTCAGGGTTCTATCGATTGGTATCGCAGGTGAAAACAAAGTCAAGTTTGCGAACATCGTTAACGATGCCGGTAGGTCGAGCGGTGTAAGACATGGGGCGGGCGCCGTGCTGGGGGACAAAAGGGTAAAAGCAGTTGTCATAGCCGCGGACTACTCTTTGAGGGTTCCGATAGCTAACAGGGAAAAATTTATGGATCTACTTAGACGCCTTAACTCCAAGATTCGTGGTTCACCTCTACTCAACCGGGTGACCGGACTGTTCTCGATCTACGGAACACCACTTGCGGTGAACCCACTCAACCGGTTCGAGGCGCTTCCATTTCGAAACTACACCAAAACGTCTTTCGAAGGAGCAGCCCAACTCAGCGGCGAGAAGATGAACGGCACCATCCTGATTTCAAGGCTCACGTGTAATAGCTGCTCTGTTCAGTGTAGGAGGGAGACTGTGGGGGTTAGCAGGTACAGTTTCCGAACAGAGGGACCCGACTATGCCCAGATATCTTCTCTTGGTAGCAACTGTGGGGTTGGTGACCTCGAAGCGGTGGCATACATGAATTACCTATGCTACGAGCTAGGAGTCGACCCCATTGAGACTGGTAACATACTCGCCATCCTGGCTCACGCTACAGAGAGAGGGCTTGTGGCCCAAGACCAAGGACTAAGGTGGGGGGACGTTGAACGCATGGTCGAGCTTATACGCATGATCTCTACGAAAACCGGGATTGGAGGCATACTCGCTGAGGGTGCTCCAAGCGTGTCGCAAGCTTTGGGTGATCCGTCACTCAGTACGGCGGCTAAAGGGATAACAATACAAAACGCCGACCCACGCGTGGAGTATGGTTGGGGTCTTCTTAACGCTACGGATAACACCGGAGCCTCCGCGCACATATGGGTATACCCCGACCTGATCTATTCCTTCATAGACTTACTGGGCGAAAAAAGTCTTGTTGCCCGCATAGCACTCAACGAGTATGATAAGCTAGCCTCTGCCGTGAGGTATAAGCAGGATCTCGTGGCCGTGCTCGACTCGCTACAAATCTGCGCATTTTCAAACATGGCCTACGACTTGGAAGACTACGTTGAGGCGCTAAACGTGGTCACAGGGTGGAACATAGATCGGGGTGAGCTTCTCAGGGTGGGTGAGAGAATTTTTAACTTAGAACGCCTATACAATGAGGCGAACGGTATAGTGGACGACACCCTTCCCACAAGGTTTCTTTCAGACCCTGTGCCAAGTGGGAAAAACATGGGAAGAGTTTTTCCCCTTAAAGAACTGCTTTACAACTACTACTCGGTCCGAGGCTGGGAAGCGGGAAGGATAGGTGAGCCAAAGCTTAAAGAGCTCTCCCTCACCTAGTCCGGAGAACCCAGTATCCTAAGAAATCCGAAGCCAACATCGAGCATATCGCGAAGCGAAATCACCCCGACGGGCCTACCTTCTTGGCTCATAACCACTATGTGTTTAATGTTGAATTCAGACATGAGCTGCGCAACCTGAGCAATGCTTGAGTCAGTGTTAACAGTGACCACGTTTTTGGACATCACCGAATCAACCGTGGGCTTCTTTTCATGCGCCTCAAACATACCCTTCGCCACCGCGAACACAACATCACGCTCAGTTAGTATGCCGAGAAGATACCCTTCGTTGTCAACCACAATCACGCTTCCAACCTTCTCAGACCACATTTTCTCAGATGCCTCGCGGAGTGTTGAAGACGCGCCAACGGTCACGGGGGGAGAACTCATAACGTCACGAGCACGGACCTCAACCCTCCTAGGCATACGTTTATGAATTGGCATGATAACTCAGGGTATGAATCACATACACTTTAGGCTATTTATAGCCAGGAATCAGCTAACACGGTGGGTAAACTGTTAGCCTCACTGAAGCTAAACAGAGGCAGCTAAACATCGGTCAACACTAATGGCTAGGTCTATGCTATATATTTTCTTACTCTTTTTAAAGTCGCTTAGAGCGCAAACGCGTGGCATCACTCATAGTAAAAAACTTCGTAGTTGTAGAGTCACCTTAGAAGGCTTCACCCACTGGCTACGTGTGCTCATGTGGGAATCATTGTCAGCCTAGCGGGATCTAATTATACCAGCCCTGGTATGCGAGGTATGAAAAGGTATATTTCATAGAGTGGTCTATAGACACATGTATGGTAAGAACAAATGTTGCAGCCGAGTATGATCTGGTTCAAGAGTTGGGGCAAGAGGCAAAGAAGCAGAGTAAGACAATGTACGCCATTCTTAATGAGGCGATCAGGCTATACCTAAACACTGTTAGAGTTGAAAAGTCACCAGATGAGGTACTCAAAATCCTAAGGGCCTTTGACATTATGAAGTCGCTTGAGGCTGTGCCAGTGCCGAAGATCCTACTTGATGAGAGCCTCCAATTAGCTTCTAAGACCTCAAAGGAGGATCTATGCAAGCTCTGGTATGCACACGGGAGGGTGGTTGGCGAACTCTTCAAAACAATCGCGCCCACAATCAGTGAACTCAAAGAATTAATAAGGGCCTACAGGGGGTTACTCCCCCTCAACCTCTTCGAGCTAGAGGCACGCGAGCAGGGTGTAACCATAGTTATGACGGGAACCGGCTACAGCGCACTGTCATCTGAGTGCACCGCTCAAGCGCTCCGGGGACTACTTGAGACGTATGGCCTAATCGTAGATGGCGCTGAGGTAGCCAACGGATTCGTCAAGGTTAGTGCTCACGTAACCAAATAGCCAGATGACTCTCCTGTTCAACGCTGGGTATAGATCTTTAAGAAGTCCACACCAAGCCCTGTGCCGTCTTCACACAGCCTGGATCCGAGCCCAGTGGGTCGTGAACCGAAGCGTAGGCCCTCGCCCTGCTCCCCCCGCATAACTGCGTGTATTCGCACACCCCACACGGCCCCCTTAATTTTCTGCTTCTTATCTTAACTAGAAGGGGATGAGACCTGTATATTTGCTTCAAACTTTGGGTGCGTATGTTCCCCAACGGGACCGGGGTGAGGCCTCCTGGGTACACGGTGCCTTCATAGCCAACGAATATTATGCCGTCGCCGTCAAGGGTACCACGGGGGGAAATCGTGGTCTTCTGGTTAGGCTGGCCCTCTAGTTCGAAGAGTCTATTCCTAAGGCGTTCGTAGAGTGGGTTATTCCAGTAGTCACCCGCCTCCTCCCTTATCTTTAATACCCGCCTAATCGATGGAGCCTCAACTGTTCTAAGTATCACACCGTATCGTGAAGCATCGTAGAGGAAGTTCAACACACTTTCATTTTCATCAGCATCCAAATCGTCAACACCCATACCCCTCCCCACCTTTATCAGGAAGAACACTTCCCATACCTTTACTCTATGGCTTCTCACCATGTGGAAAACTTCTGGTAATTCGAGCACGTTGTCCCTCATCACTGTAGTGTTAACCTGAACACTGAGTCCAAGCTCCACAGCGGCATCTATGACTTCAATCGACCGCTCGTAGGTTCCAGCAACCCTTCGAATACCATCGTGGGTGATGGGAGATGAGCCGTCAACACTCACGGAGATAGCGGACACCCCCGCCGATTTGAGCTCTTGGAGCTTTTCACGTGTAAGTATAGGTGTAACTGAGGGTGAGAGAGCGAACCTCACACCTCTCTTCTTCGCATAGTCCAAGAGCTCGAAGATGTCACCCCTCATCAGTGGGTCTCCCCCAGTAAATATGACTGTGGGATATGGCTCACCGAACTCTGCTACCTGCTCAATAAGCCCATAGCCCTCCTCCCTACTGAGCTCACCAGGCAAGGGTGACTTTATCGCCTCAGCTCGACAGTGCACACAGGAGAGTAAGCACGCCTTCGTGGTCTCCCAGAAGACGAGCACGGGTCTATCATCGAACACTAAGCATCCACCCCTGAAACACCAAGCGTAAACACATGTATGAGGCCGCCAAGTATGACGTGGAGAAATGATTGAGAGCGGTGGGTTGCACCATCATTTGTAGAACCCTATACCCAACCCTTAGATAATCCTTTGTGTATAATCGTTGATATTTGCACACGCGTAGGCTCACCCCTACGTTGACCCGTGATGAGCATACCAGAATGAGAACTCTGATGGGGTGAGAACTGTTAGGTTGGCCGTCATATATGCGTGACCCACACCACACAACTCATAGCATCGAATAGCATACGGGTAGATGCCAGTCTGGGTGGCCACGAACCATAACGCGTCCCACTGACCGGGTATGGCATCCGCCTTCACATCGAACATGGGTATTCCTAGGTCATGGAAGACATCCTCAGAGGTCACATTGAGTATTACTGTGGTGTTAGCTGGTACCGTAAGTGTGTCGGTCGATGTGTAACCGTTTGGGTAAGTGAAGTTCCAGCCCCACTGGTAGGCGTGAACCGTTATGGTAAGCGTGGGCAGATTCTGCGGTGCGTTCCACATAAAGCTGTTGCCTTCTACACCAGCAATGAATGCAGCTATAACTATTCCTGTAACTACTATCAGTGTGAGCAGGTTCCCCCTCCCACCACCTCGGACACCCATCCCACCAGTAGACGACTTACGCCTCCCGTTTAAAATATAGAAGAACATAAGCCCGTAGGCGAAAACCGCGCCTGAGACACCCAGCACCAAGTACATGTTGAAAACAGATTGCCAATTCAGAACGGTTGGTGGAAGTGTTGCCAAATCCGCTAAGTTGAAAAGTGTAATCACTTATATCATTCCCCCTAGAGCAGGAAGAAGAACGCGAAGATGAAGACCCATACGGCGTCCACGAACGACCAGAATATTCCGAAGGCTTCCACTGCCTCATGGTTCCGCTGGGTTATCCCCCCGCTTAGACCACGTGTAATTAGGTATCCCATTATGATTAGACCGATGAGCACATGCGTGGCGTGCAACCCCACTGTGAAGTAGTAGGCGCTAAGCGCGTTGTTTGTCCATGGCATGAGCCCCTTCGAGAATAGCTGGCCCCACTCGTAGAACTCAATCGAATCAAATGCTGCACCCAGCGCCAAGGCGACACTGAGCCACCCAACCATCCCCCTAACGCTCCCCCGTCTGATTGATGATAGAGCCATGTAGGCGGCTGGGCTACTTGAGAGCAGAATGAACGTGCTTATCGCACCCAGACTTATCGGATGTAATGTACCCGGTGCGGGCCAGACTGACGGGTCACTCATGCGCACGTAGGCGTCAGCTGTCAGAACTCCCCCGAAGAGTATTATCTCGGAGAGAAGGAAGGCCCACACTCCAAGCTTAATTTTGGATATCCTGTCAAACGGCCACGCGCCGACGAGCCTATCAGCCTCCCCCTCCCCGCTTGGATCCAAAACCCAGCCCAAGAGGGCGTAGACCACTGTGGCAACGCCCAGTGCAACGAAGGGTAGGCCAAACCTATCGTAGTCTAGGAGAGCGAGCCCAAGTAATGAAAGTAGGACGCCCACGGATAGTGTGACCGGCCTGATGCTAACATGCTCGAGCACAACGAGTGAAGGTGGATAACGCTCCACTTGGGCGACCCTTCCGCCTTCAGTGGGTGTTGTTGGGCTAGACTTGTGTATGGGGTTTGACCCCACACCCAACACTACGGTGGTGGGTTCCTCTGCTGACCACTCCGGTGTACCAGCACCCCATGGGTCAGCTGGTGCGCGCGGGCCTCTTACAGAGCTTTTGACTAGGTTGTACACAAGGAGGACCTGAACCAAGCCTAATACATACGCACCGATTGTGGCCACAAAGTTTGGNNGCCCCCAGCTTTCCACGTTATAGGTGAATATTCTCCGTGGCATTTCGCCCACTATGAACATTGGGAAATAGGTTATATTGAGCGCCACGAACGTCAGAGCGAAGTGGGCTTTCCCAAGCGCTTCATCATACATTCTCCCAGTCATGCGGGGGAACCAGTAGTAGAGGGCTGAAAAGAGGCCAAACATTGTTGTGCCAGCCATAATATAGTGGAAGTGGGCGACTACGAAGTAGCTGCCACGGTAGGCCGCGTCGAGCACGGGAGCCGCTAGAAAGAGGCCAGTTATACCCCCCAATATGAACACGGATATGGCACCCAGCGCGAATAGCATAGGTGTGCTGAGCCTAACACGCCCGCCACCCAGCGTCCTTATCACAGCGAATATGGTGACAATGAAGGGGATGGATATTGCATCTGTGCCAAACTCAAACACTTCTTTCTCCACGTCGGGTATTGTGGTCATATACATATGGTGGCCCCACACAAGCATACCGAGTGGCAGGGCGAGGGCGAAAACCGCTATGAGCACGCTTCTCCTACCATAAAGCGTTGAGCCAGAAAAAACGGGCACCACCTCGGCGAGCACGCCGAGCGCTGGGAGAAGCACTATGTACACCTCGGGGTGTCCGAAGAACCAGAACATATTATCCCATAGGAGGGCTGCTCCTCCGCTTACAGAGGTAAAGTAGAGGGTGCCGGCTATCCTGTCAACCGCGAGCATCAGCATGGCTCCGAACAGGGCTGGGAACGCGAGAAGCATCTGTATCACAGTGATGAGTATAAACCAGCTAAACATGGGAAGCTTAGCCCAAGTAATCTCTGGAGCTCTAAGCCAAACTATGGTGACAAGGAAGTTAACCGTGCTTATGGTTACCGAAGCGATGAGCATAAGCGCACCCATCAGGCCGAGGGTGGGTCCTGGGCCAGGCATAAATTGGCTTGAGCTGAGGGGAGCGTAGAAGGTCCACCCACCGTTGAGGTTGCCGCCCGGTAAGAAGAATGCGAGCGCAGCGGCGACACCGCTAGCCAAGTATAGCCAATAGCTAAGGGCGTTGAGGCGTGGGAAAGCCAAGTCCTTAGCCCTGATCTGTAGGGGCACAATATAGTTAGCGAAGCCGAAGGCGAGCGGGGAGAGAAACCATAATACCATAACTAGGCCGTGGATTGTGACCGCTTGGTTATATGCTATTGGTGTCAGGAATTTGTTATCGGGCACCATGAGTTGGGTGCGCATGAGTTCTGCGAGTGCTCCGCCCACGAATGCAAAGAAGAGTGATGTGACAATGTAGAGTAGACCTATGTCTTTATGGTTTGTGGTGGTCAGCCAACGCTTGGTCCACGAGCCAACAGTCTTAGGCAAACTACCGATGAAGGGTCTTTCAACAATGAAGTATACTAGTAGAAGACCCGCCCATACGATTAATAGCTCGGCATATGTGAGCCTAGCCACCATCCCTGAATGGTTGAAAACCACCATGGCCACCGATGTAACACCGAGAGCAACAACGCTTAACGCAAACCAGAGTGTAGGATATAGACGTTTTCTTTCCAACATGAAACCTCAGCCTACTTTATACAGAATATTGAAAACCGTTTTCCCTAACTTGTTAGGCTGGCTTAGCAGCGAATTCACACTGCACCCAGACGAAAACACCCAACATTGTTTACCAGCCGCGCCAGACGTGACCCGCACCACCAATTAAAAACCATTAGACGTGTGCTTATTGTGTGCGTGATTGCGCTCTATGGGTTGTAGCGGGTTAATAGTCCACCTATGAGACCGCTTTACGCATACATCGTCAGTAGGCGTGTGTAACAGGTTAAGTAGAATTTTTCACTTGTCTCCTAATTATTAGTGTTCAAATCCGAAGCTGAGAAAAGCTGGATACCCTAGATCAGTGTGCACAATAGTCGAAGCCAGAATCACAACCCTGAGATCTAAAATTTATCGCACTGGTCTTGAGGACAGACTTAACAGCATTTTGCTGTCATGCTTATGACAGATTATGTTACTTTATACATTTTTTCACACATAGGTTTAAGCGGTGTGGCTGCGCTTAGTTGATTGACCTGTTATGGTAAAGGGTTTATGTGTTAAATGGAGGCGGTCGCCATGAGTTTTTCGGCTACCGCACCCCTCTGGATAGGAATCTTCATCGGCGGTATAATAGGCGGACTGGCCGAGCTGTGGGGAATATCAAACTCAGATGTGCTACTGAAACTAGCGAAATGGGAGGATAGGCTGTTTATCAACTGCATAGCCATAGCTATCGGCGTAGGGGCGGTTCTCCTATACGGTCTCGCGGCTCTGGGCGTGAGCTTCCACTACGGTGTTAAACCCGACTACATAATAGGAGTGGCGCTCGGCGGACTCATATTCGGCGTGGGAGTCGCGGTATCAGGCTATGTGCCAGGAACCGAGTGGATGGCGCTGGGTGAAGGGCGAAGGGAGGCTATTTACGCCGTATTCGGTGGATTACTAGGTGCAGCCTCATGGACAATCCTCTATCAGACCCCAGTTGGCCAATGGCTAGTCGACACCTTAAACTACGGTCCAATATATCTAGCCGGCAAGGCGGGCACAGACGTGGACATCGGCTTCCTCATATCACTTGTGTGGGCTGCAGCCATGTTCGGTGTGGCCTACTTTCTTCCAAGATATCAGAACGGTAAAAGCTGCATATATATTGCTACACACCCCAACTACAAAATGACTGAAATCGAGTTGTCAGTGCACGAAGAAACATCCAAAATGCTAACTGAGGGCTCAGCCATGCCTGTGGGTCCAAGCGACCACCTAGCCTATTCAGCCAACAACCACTGGGCGCCGAAAAGCGACCTTAGATGGCTGCTCACCTTTGTTGGCGCCATCATAGGCGCCGTGGTGGTGCTCGAAATGTTCCTACACCAAATCTTCGGGGAATCCACGACTTACAGCTGGATTGTAGGATACCTATGGCTACCCTCATACAGTTATAGTCAACTCGTGTTCAAAACCATCGGTTGGGAGCCATACAGCGACATAGGAACACTGCTGGGCTCCTTCCTAGCTGCTATATTCGTATCTCGTAGATTTCAAGCCTTCAACGCTTGGATACCGAAAACATGGCAGAAAAGGTTCGGCTCAAGTGAGCTGAAAAGGGACGTAGGTGTGTTCTTAGGTTCATACTTGGTGCTCTTCGGAGCCCGTATGGCTGGTGGATGCGCATCAGG
>JGI20133J14441_1001836_pt1 | contig 16150 bp, 12 predicted proteins | sample RS3BMetagenome_FD_14441 | JGI IMG/M metagenome (IMG submission 14441)
TCAGGGAAAGAAGCGCAAACCCACCAGTTGAGCATGGAACCACCACAGATATCACCATTATTGCTGGACGCTGGCTCCACACCGCTATGAACACCACCACGCTACTGGGCTACCCCCCGCCTTAAACTGTAGAACCAGATTAGCGAATAGCGCCGTAGTCAGCGGTTCCAGAATAGATAGGTTGATATGGATTTCCGGATTTGAACAATTTGGTTGTGCATGGGCAGTAGAGAGGGTGAGTGGTAGCATAGACCCAAGACCTCCTTCTTTAGGAAGAGGGGGAGGGGTACGCGCACGCACATGAGGGGAGGAAGGGTGAAGCTGACTGAAGATGGTCGGCGTTCCCCACTGCATGGTGGGTGGGTACGTCGAGACAGGGGTGGAGCTGAATGGGATCGATGAACCCGTGAGCTCCCTAAATGATGCACTGAAGCCCAAGCTCTGCTACGCGTACGAGAGGTACAATGATATGTACCTATGTGTGCCTACGTAGAGTGAAACCCAATTGTGATCCACTCACGAATTTTGGGTCCACCATGAAAGGCGAGGCTTCTCGCCCCCTCAAACCCTCCCATGTAAAACGCCTAAATGATATTTGGTGAGGGTCCAGAAAGCACGTGTTCCACTAGTAGGGAGAGGGTTTTCTAGGGTTGATGATCCACGCTTGTTAGGGTGCAGGGATAGGTTTATTTGTGTTTCAATACTACTTCCCATATGTCTCAAAATTATAGGGAGATTAGGATTCAGAGTTTGGAGAAGCCGCTCGACGTGGATAAGGAGGTGTTGGCGCAGCTTCGCGAACTAAAGTTGAGCCGTAAGTTCATAGATTCGATGAAGAGGGACGCGGTGGATTGCCCCTGGGTTGGGTCAACCATCTCAGCCCTCAAGTGTATGGGTTGCCCCTACTTTGTGAGAAGATTTAAGGGCACGATTCACTGTGGCTACGGTTTTAAAAAGGTTTAGGGTGTGAGGTTGAGCTCGGTAGACTTCAGGGAGGGGAGGCGTGCCTTGAACTGTTTCAACGCCTCCTCGAAGTGATCCGCGGTTATCCTGAACTCCTCAAGTTTATCCTTGTACTTATCCTGGTTTTTGTCGAGGAACTCCCTGACGGCGAGCATCGAGGCCGTCTGAACTATACCAGCTATTTCGGCGCCGCTCAGACCAGCCATCTTCTGCGCTAGGCTGTTTAGGTCAACCGACTTATCGAGCTTCTTGCCGCGCAGGTGTATTTCGAGTATCTGCTTCCTAGCGGCCTCATCCGGCATGGGTATCTCCACGACCTTATCGAACCTACCAGGCCTGAGAAGCGCTGGGTCCACCAAGTCCACACGGTTCGTCGCAGCTATCACGGTGACACCCTTAAGTGGGAGTATGCCGTCCATCTCCGTGAGCAGCTGGCTCACCACCCTCTCGGTCACGTTGGTGTCGCTCGTCGCCCCACGCCTAGGCGCGAGCGCGTCTATTTCATCGAAGAATATGATGCATGGCGCAGCCTGCCTCGCCTTCCTGAAGACCTCACGCACAGCGTGCTCCGATTCACCAACCCACTTAGAGAGTAGCTCTGGTCCACGTACGGCTATGAAGTTGGCCTGACTCTCCGTTGCCACAGCCTTCGCGAGAAGAGTCTTACCAGTACCAGGAGGACCATAGAGCAGGATGCCCTTTGGCGGAGATATCTTCGCGAACTCTAAGAGGTCACCGTATTTGAGGGGCCACTCCACCGCCTCCTTCAGCTCCTGCTTTACACCATCCAAGCCGCCGATGTCCTCCCAGTGGACGTTTGGCTTCTCGATGAGAACTTCACGCATGGCGGATGGGTGGACCTCCTTGAGCGCCTCCTCGAAGTCCTCCATGCTTACCACGATTCTGTTGAGCACATCCGCTGAAATCTTCTCCTGGTTGAGGTCTATCTCTGGTAGGATCCTCCTCAAGGCGTGCATAGCCGCCTCCTTGGCCAGCGCGGCGAGGTCTGCGCCCACGAAGCCGTGGGTCACCTCGGCGAGCTTGTTGAGGTCAACATCCTTCGCGAGAGGCATCTCGCGGGTGTGGATCTGCAGTATCTCAAGTCTACCATCCTTGTCGGGGACCTTGATCTCTATCTCCCTGTCAAACCTACCAGGCCTCCTAAGAGCTGGGTCAACCGCGTTGGGCCTGTTGGTCGCACCGATCACCACAACCTTACCCCGCGGCTGCAGACCGTCCATGAGTGTGAGCAATTGTGCTACAACCCTTCTCTCAACCTCACCCGTTACCTCCTCACGCTTGGGGGCGATGCTATCCAGCTCGTCTATGAATATTATGGATGGAGCGTTCTTCTGAGCCTCCTCAAATATCTCTCTGAGCCTCTGCTCGCTTTCACCGTAGAATTTACTCATGATTTCCGGCCCACTTATACTGATGAAGTGTGCGTTGGACTCGCTTGCCACAGCCTTCGCGAGAAGAGTCTTACCAGTACCAGGAGGACCATAGAGGAGCACGCCTTTGGGGGCCTCCACTCCAAGCCTCTCGAAGAGCTCGGGGTGCTTGAGGGGTAGCTCGATCATTTCTCGCACCTTCTGTATCACGTCCTTCATGCCCCCGATGTCTTCGTAGGACACACGTGGAAGCGTCTCTAGGCCGATGGGTCTCTCGCTCACCTCAATCTTCGTGTCTTCGACCACGATCACCGGGCCCGCTGGGGAAGTTGAGTTTATGGCGAGGTTGATCCTCCTACCCATTATGGATATGGGTACAACGTCACCCTTAGTGATCACCCTACCCGAGAGTGTTTGGGCTATGAATTCTTCAACACCGATTATCTGGAGTGCCTCTGTGGGTGAGAGCACTATCTTCTCAGCGGGTTTCACATCAGCCTTCTGGATTGTCACCTTGTCATCTATTCCTACGCCCGCGTTGTTCCGCGCGAAGGAGTCAAGCCTGATTATTCCCCTGCCGTAGTCGTCGACGTAGGCTGGTAGAACCTTAACGTAGGTCTTGCGTCGACCTGTTACCTGCACCACGTCACCGGTGATTAGGTTTAGCTCCTTCATGATTTTGGGGTCGAGCCGGGCTAATCCTCTTCCAACGTCGCGTGGAAGCGATTCGGCTACCCTTACTTCGATCTGGGGATAGGACATATAACCATCACTCACTAACTATTGGTTAGTGAGCTATATTTAAGGCTTCCGCGTCAATCCTCAATACCTTCGACCACGACCACGTCGCCCACCCCTATCACGCCGCCCCCCACCACGCTCACGCCCACCCTCCACGCCTTCAGACTCTCTCCTAGGCGGCTTAGCGAAAAGCTGCTTAATCTTGTTTACCCTATCCTCAAACTCCGCCCTAAGCCTACCCGAAAGGTCCTCCCCACCATAGAAATCAAGCCTAGCGGCAATGCTCAGCTTACCCGCATAAGCACGCGCTATCTTACCCCTCTGCCAGCGTGGAGCATTGTGTATAAGTGGGTCCTGGAATATGACACCATGCTTAGGGGGCTTAGCACCCTTCCTGATAGCGCGGAATAGCGCTTTCTCCGCGCCCAACACCTGGACAGTGCTCGACGGAAACTTGGCTAATCGCTCTAAGTCGCCAGCTGAAGCTATGAGCCTAGCCCCAAGCGTGGAGCCCGCTAGCCCCGCTAGATTGGGCGCCACGCGAAGCATCAACTCTTCAGTGTACTTGGTTAGCTTGCCGCGAAGGCTGTAGAGCTGGTACACAGCGCTAGCCATGGTTCGTATGGGCTCCACATCTTCATCCGTGAATGGCGCCCCAGTCGAGTTTGCGGCGGCGTCAACAAGCCTCTTCGCGGGTTCAGCCTGATAGCCGAGCTCCCTAAGCTTCTCAAGAGTATAGTTCTCCCTGAGGCCAAGCGTGTACACGAGTCTAAGGTAGGCCGCAGGGTCCTCCACGAGCTCGTTGAGCTCTGGGAAGTGGAGGCCATACCACTCGCGGATCCTCGACACAAATATGTTGAGCGTCTTATCGAACTCGTCAACAGCCTTGATCGTCTCCGCGATTATCCTATCCTTGCGTCCAGACTCACGCGCAACACCCTTCCTAGTCTCCTCTAAGGCCTTGGAGCGAACAATACGCAAGACCTCATCCAAGCTTAAACCCAGAGCTTCAGCGAACCTTGCATGGGAGTAAAGCTCCGCGGAGCCGAAGTCGTGCTCCACCAGTTTGGCCACCTGAGCGAGGCCAGGCTCATAAGTGTACAACTCACCCAACCCCCTCCTCCTCGCCTCCTCGAGGAGAGCGTTCAACACGCTGTTGTCCCCATTTAACCTCTGGGCTAGGATAACCCTTCCAGACTCATCCACTATAAAGTAGCCGTACACCGTGGAGGCGAGGAAGAGCAAAAACGACACCAAAACTATGAAAACATAAGGCTAACTAGCGTCTACCAGCGGATTCGGCTGGCTTAGCGTACACGAACCTGCGTAGGTAGTTGACTCTTCTCTTGTGTCTGGGTATAGGGCTCCTCCTCGGTTTGGGTTCAATCTTAGGAGTCGCAGACCTTACCTTGCCCGCCTTAGTGAGTGAACCGTGACTAGGCAAATTCTACACCAACCCACATATGTTTGAACAAGGATTTAAGCGTTATTTGGAGAATCCGGTGGGGAGCCTAATAACGATTTTCCACGCTTAGCCACCAAGTCCGCAAGCTTCTAATCTGGACACCGCCGAGGATAATTAGGGTGCACAAGTGATCTAGGCACAATGCTAGTCTTCCCTCTTTAACAGGGAAGTGGCCTCGGCCGGTGAATATCGAACGGAGAAGCGGAAGTGAATTACTCCGCCTTAACAGATCGTGGCTCCACTAAACAATAGCTCTCTATCCGCCGCTCACTTCCAGCATCTACGACAATTTTCCTCTCGACCATGCGTAGAGAATTAACAGGGCTCCTATCGGGATAAGGGCCCAAATTGTAGCGAAAAACCATGCTCCAATCATCATTAGCACAACGAGAAAACGCGATACTCGCATCTCTTTATTCACGTATTTGGCGACGTAGCTCCCAAATGACGATTGCTTATACTTCTCTAGGTTGAGGAATCTAATAGTCACCATCCACGCAACTAGTGTCATGGAATCAATGTAACAACCACGCCTAGTATTAATTCATGAAGATGCAGTAGATACAGTGTGGGAATTGTCGTTATACAGTCAGTTGGCAGTTTGGCGGGATGTATTTTATGGTAAAGCACCTTTTCAGTCATATTCAAGTTTCCTATATCACTTTGTAGAAACCCTGTATTACCATGTTTTAAATATTCGGGCAACTCCCCATTCACAGACGGAGCTTCCTGCTTCCTAGCTGCATCCTGCCCGTGGCGGTAAGCCACTGGTAGCGGGCGGAGCTCCACAGGCACTACGTGTGGTTCCCACCTTGAAGATGGATCGCCGCTTTTCACCCGTGACTGGCCTTTGGCTGGGGTGGAGACGCGCCACGTAGGCCCTCACTTTAACCGAGGCGCCTCGGTGATGCTCACCCCCTCTATGAGTATAGTTGAGGTAGTTACGCTTAAGGTTGTATCTAAATCTACACGGGGGCGAGGCCATCAATCCCCTACCTTACGTGAGGGAGGGGGTCCTCCGCCCCATCTAACCCCCCATTAGATGAAAATGACGATGCTAAATGCGGGTAAAGGGCTTATCAGCTTTTAACAATCACTCGTAAACACCCTATGTCTTGCCCCATATCGCGATTAGCTTAGAACCCTAGGTATAGCTAAACCGTATATATTGGTTGCGTGAATATCCAGTGATGACACTCGTCACACGTGTAAGGGGTCGTTTCCCAGCTATTAGACCCCGTAGACTACGCTCGAGCGAGGCTTTAAGGAATCTTGTGTCCGAGACTCTGCTCGACACCAGCCACCTCGTGCTACCACTCTTTGTATCAGAGAAGGAGACTGGACCTATTGAGAGTATGCCTGGGGTTGAGAGGCACACTGTTGAGGGCGTCGTGTCAAAGGTTGAGGAAGCGGTTGAGCTCGGGGTTAACGCCTTCCTGCTCTTCGGCATACCCCAGCTCAAAGATGAGCTGGGTAGCCAAGCATACCACAGAGAGGGCGTCGTGCAGCGGGCTCTGAGGAGGCTTTCAGAGGCCTTCGGTGAAAAGGTTGTGCTGATCGCCGACACCTGCCTATGCGAGTACACGAGCCACGGCCACTGCGGTGTGATAATAGATGGGGGCGTGGAGAACGACAGGACTCTGGAACTCCTTGCTAGGACAGCCGTGAGCCAGGCTGAGGCTGGAGCCACGGTTGTAGCCCCCTCGGCGATGATGGATGGTCAAGTGGGCGCCATCCGCTCGGCGCTCGACGAGGCGGGGTTTGAGAGCACACTCATCATGTCCTACTCTGCGAAGTATGCGAGCGCCTACTATGGTCCATTCAGGGTTGCGGCCGAGTCGAAGCCGCAGTTCGGTGATAGGAGGAGTTATCAGATGGATCCGAGGAATGGTCGGGAGGCAGTCAGGGAGGTTGGGTTCGATGTTGAAGAGGGGGCCGACATAGTTATGGTTAAACCCGCGCTCCCATACCTAGACGTCATCGCACGTTTGAAGGCAGAGTTCCCGCTGCCGCTTGCAGCCTACCAGGTGAGTGGTGAGTACCTTATGATCAAGTCCGCAGCCGCCTTAGGCTACCTCGACGAAAGGCTAGCAGTGCTGGAGAGTGTTTACTCTATTAGGAGGGCTGGAGCTGACGTGGTGATAACCTACTTCGCGGAGGACATAGCCAAGTGGCTGAAACAGCAGTCTTAGACCATTCTGGCGGGTGGTGACGAGTTGCTCATCCGGGTGGCCACACGGGGTAGCAGGCTCGCGGTAATCCAAGCCTCTGAGGTTGAAGATAGACTCAGGAGGCTGGGTTACTCCACCCGTAGGGTTGTGGTCGAGTCGCACGGCGACTTGGATAGGACAACACCCCTATACAAGATGAGTGTGCGTGGCATCTTCGAGAAGGAGGTGGATAGAGCCGTCCTCGATGGGGAGGCGGATATCGCGGTTCACAGCCTCAAAGACGTGCCCTACGAGTTACCGGATGGGCTAATTCTAGGCGCCGTACCCAAACGCGGCGCACCATTCGACGCTGTCACGCCCCACCCACTCTACCTAATTCCACCTAGCTCCAGAGTTGGCACAGGCAGTATCAGGAGGATGTTCACACTCAAGGCTTTGAGACCCGACCTAGAGGTGGAGGGCGTTCGGGGTAATATAGACACCCGCCTTGCTAAGCTTGGACGCGGCGAGTTTGACGCGCTCATAACAGCGGAGGTAGCCCTGAGAAGACTGGGGGTTGGAGGGTGGTTCAGGCTTAACCCCAGCTTCTTTGTGCCCAGCCCAGGTCAGGGTGCACTCGGTGTGACCTGCAGGGCTGACCCGCCTCAGGAACTCGCTAAAGCTCTTCGAAGAATAGATCACACAAGAAGCCGTGTGGAGGTTGAGGTTGAAAGGGAGATCGCTTCGAAGCTGGAGGGTGGGTGCACGTCCCCTCTGGGTGTGTACGCGAGGCACCTTTCAGCTGGAATACTCGAGGTTAAACTCAGCCTTGTTAAGTCTTCAGGCCAACTTCTACGTGTAAGTGTGCGGGGAAGCCCACAGCGGGTTGTCGCCGCCTCGACAAAGGCCTTCGAGCTTAGGGGTGGGCGTCTCGAGGTTGGGTACTGGAGGAGCCAAACCACACACTAGTGTGATTTTTGGAAACGCTTTTAGAGGCTCAGTCACTATTCATACGGTATGGGTTCAACGATTGGTAGCAGGTTCAGGCTCACCGTGTTCGGTGAGTCGCATGGTAGGGGGGTGGGGTGCGTTGTCGATGGCTGCCCCCCCGGTTTCCCACTCGACCTAGAGCGTCTGCAGTCGGATATGGATAGGAGGAGGCCTGGGCAGAGTGTGTACACAACCCTTAGGAAGGAGGAGGATAAGGTCGAGGTGCTCAGCGGTTTGTATAATGGGAGGACCAACGGGGGGCCACTTACACTGTTCGTTAAAAACGAGGATATTCAGTCCTCAACGTACTCCGAGGTTGGGTTTAAGCCTAGGCCAAGCCACCTCGACTACACCGCGCATCTAAGGTACCGCGGCTACTTTGACTATAGGGGTGGCGGGTTCCTTTCGGGTCGCATGACCGCGGCGATGGTTCTCGGGGGAGGGGTAGCCAAGCAGCTACTCGGATACGTCGGTGTGGGTGTGCACGCCTATATGAGGAGCCTTGGGGGTGTTGACCTTCCCCGTGAGCCGAGCCTTGAGGAGGTTGTGGCCAACACCTACAGTAGCCCTGTGAGGTGCCCAATACCCGAAGCGGCTGAAGAGATGATGAAGCGAGTGTTAGACGCGCGAAGTTCGGGTGACTCGGTGGGGGGGATAGTTGAGTGCCTCGTGGTGAATGTACCAGCCGGCTACGGTGAGCCAATATTCGACTCCGTTGAAAGCCTGCTCGCACACGCACTCTTCAGCGTGCCCGGCGTCAAGGGTGTAGAGTTCGGGGCGGGTTTCGGCGTTGCCCACATGAAGGGCTCTGAGGCCAACGACGAGTTCTACGTGGAGGAGGGTAAAATCAGGACCAAGACAAACAATAATGGAGGTATACAGGGGGGTATAACCAACGGTATGCCCATAGTGCTAAGAGTTGCGTTCAAGCCAACCGCGAGCATACCAAAGCCACAGAGAACAGTGAATCTGGAAACAATGCGGGAGGAAACCATAGTTGTAAAGGGTAGGCATGACCCAGCTATAGCCATACGTGGGGTCATAGTGGTCGAAAACATTGTGGCCGCGGTGTTAGCCGACGTGCTCTACACAATGATAGACCAAAAAAAGTTTTAATGGTTTTGGAGACCCGGGCGTACACCGCGCAACGGGGAGGGTTACTCGAAGTACTTGTAGTACCTGAAGCCGTGATCCACCTCGGTGGAGCCCACATCCACTATTGCGAACTCCGACTTAGGCTGCAGTATACTCTTGGATTCGCCCGGCTTTGATTCGTGAAGTCTCTCGTAGTCGTCGAAGCCTATCCTGACGCGTTCATCGAGTTTCTTGAAGAGGTTCACACGCTCGGCCACCTCTTTGTACCCCTCCTGAAACACTCCTGCGAAAAGCTTCGCGCTCGCACCGCTACCATATGAAGCGAACCCCACCCTGCGCCCGAAGAGGTCCTTCTTTCTGTATTCTGAGTCGAGGATGCTGAGGAAGCTCACATAGAGTGAGGCGGTGTAGCTGTTACCGATCCTCCTACCAGCAATAGTCGATGGATACACCTTCTCAGCATACACCTTCTTGAATGCTGAGGAGGAAGAGAACTTCTTTCTGAACTGCCTGTACTCGTCTGTGAGCAACTCCTCCACAGAGTAATCCTTCCTTGGGGGTAGAGGGCCTATCTCCCTCTCGATATCCTTCCAGCGCTCAAGGTCGCGCCACTCATGGATAAAATAGTATGCAGCGGCCTGAGTTGCCATCTCTGGGAAGGGTAAGTGGAAGGCCAAGTAGTGGGCATAGTCACTTGGAGCCTCGTTGGAGCCGAGTTTCAGGCCATGCTGCTCTATGAACTGCTTCACATAGCTTAGGTAAGCCGTCTTCATGGCGTCCAAGTAAACAGCAATAGAGTACTTCCCATCCACAACGGGCGTCTCCCTGTCGAGAGGCTTGTAGAAATCCCTCTCATGCTTAATACACGTGCCAACCGCGTCCTCCACAGCTAAGAGCCGCGGATTCTCGGATAGGAGCATAGCCACGGCACCCGCGCCCTGAGTGTATTCACCCTCACTTTTGAGGTCGTACTTGGCGATGTCTGTGGCTATCACTACGCCATACTTACCCCTGTTCCTACCACTCCTTATCCAGTCCAGCGTGTTCTCCAGAGCGTAGGTGGCACCTATACACGCGAAGACGTGGTCCACCCCGTCGACGTGTGTGAAGCTACTCTTACCAAAAACTTCTTCGAGCATCCCCACAACCTTGGAGGCAATAGGTTTACTCTTATCATCCATGGTCTCGGTGCCCACATATATCCGCCCAACCTGGCTGGGTCTAACATCATTCTTCTTGAGGAGTTCAAGGGTAGCGTTGGCCGCCATAGTCGCAGCATCCTCGTGGGCGTCTGGGACAGCCATCTGCTGCATACCTATACCCTTCTTTAAGTGCTCTGGGTTGAGTCCACGCCTCGCCGCGAATTCATCCATATCGATATAGAGTCGCGGCACGTACACTGCGGCGTCATCTATGCCTACCAATCTCTCAGCCATTTTGGGAGATTAGTCACGAGTCCACTTTAAGCCTTTCTTGAACAGGTATCAGGTGAAGTATGATCCACTTTAGCGAGGTGCTAAGCCCAAGTAGAGTTACCCGGGCAATATTGGGCGTTAAGGTTTCCCCATAGTCGGGGATGCAGGCGACGCGTATAAGACGGTGTGGATCAAGGGGTGCGCGGAGTGAGTGTTCACAGCCTCCAAGGACACAGGCTTCGAAGGGTGGATGCAACCCAGGGCATATTATGGGTTCAACCTGTAGCCGAGTTGCTCTAGGACAGCCTTCATTTTAAGCGCGTCATCCTCAAGGTATGGGCTCTCACATATCAGCGTGATATCAACCCCTCTCTTTATAATGGCTTCAGCGAGCGGCCTAAACGGTGGGGCTTCCACATCCACTGTGTCGTGCACATCAACATAGAACCCACCCCTCTTCTTTAATCCTTCAAAGTGTGAGTTCACATGTGTGATACCCGCTTGTTTGAGTTTCTCGAGGACCGAGGAATAATCGATTTGGCCACCGTTCCTCGCAAACAGGTGTGCCCAGTCAATATAGGGCTTCACAATATCCACATCCCTGCTTAGCTCTATTAGCTCCTCGAGTGTACCGAATTGGGTGCTCTTCGCCATTGTCTCCCCACCGAGCATAACCCCCTTCACCCCCATACTTCCGAGCCTATCCCGAACATCGAGAAGGGAGTCACGTATCCTAGTGTACGCCTCCTCCACGCCGAGCTTACCGTAGTAGCCCAAGTGTATCGCAACAGCGTCTGCGCCAAGAAGGTAGGCCCTATGGGCGGAGTCGATTATCCTCTGCTTTGAAGCTTCAGCCTTCTCTGGCTCGTCAGAGGAGAGATTGATGAAATACGGTGCATGCACGGAAAGCCTTACACCAAGCCTCCTAGCCTCCTTCCCAACCTCTTCAGCCTGTTTCGGAGGCATGCGCACACCCCCTCACAAACTCGACCTCCATAGCATTAAGCCCAACACGCTTCAGGAAGCTCAACGCCTCAAGCGTGGACCCACCCTTCACAGCGTTGGGTATACCCGCTGTCCCAAGAAATATCATGGACACTCAACCCCACTAGGCCTATTCTCCCAGGTAGAAAAGCCTTCGCATCCAGGGAACGCGGACACTAGGCTCGCCGAACCTTTAACGACCTCCTAACCGCGGTGTTCAACAAGAGTGCCAGTGTGAGTGAGTATGCTGCGACAACCGCGTTGAACACGCCGTAAAGCCAGAGCGTAGCATCGAGCACGGGTACCGGAATGGAGAAGCCCACGGGGGGTGGGTAGCGTAGAAGAGACCAGTTAACAAGACTCATACCAGCAACCCTAAAGGCAACACCCGTGGCCACACCCAGTTTACTCCACCCTGCGGAAAGGCGCTCAGCGAACATGTAGCCCAGCATGGTGAGCAAAACCGCGATGAGGTTGTACACTGGCCCAAGCAGCAGATAACTCTCCGTGCTCATAATAACTAGGAACACTATCGCTTCAACTCCAAGAGCCGTCCTAAAATCATAAAAGAGCAAGGCAAAATAGACAGGAACCTCCCATAGTTCTAGCGCCAGAAAGGGTAGGGGTGGGAAGGGTATCTTTGGCTGGAGGCTTAGTAAATACGCAACGGGTGCGAGCACCGCCATCACAGCTATTCTCCTACTCTGCGTGATCCTTCTACTACTCATCTCTGACGTACCGCACAAGTTTGAGAAGCCAATATTAATTTTACGCTCAGCGGGTTCAGGGTTGAGGTAGTAAAAGCGAACAGCACAACCAAAGAAGCTATTTAACCCGGCACAACATACACTTTACACAAATACACATTCAATGCTAAAGCGTTTAGCCGAATGTGTTCACCTCCACGTAGAACAACTGCGTAGAATAATCGGGACCAAGTTGAAACACTAGCGAAGCATCATTAGTGCGCTCACACGCCTAAATACGCGCCCTCTAAAATAAACTCTCGGTTGTGATTCATTCCGCTCCCAAGCCAGTTCGAAATCTGCGTCTATCCGAGTGAAGAGTTATTGGTGAACTATGTAGTGCTTGGTTTACGCTTCTAGATACTGGGATCGGGTTTGCACGTTGGTTGTTCTGGTGCACCACGCCTTGTTTGGAGTCATTTGTCTTCGCTTATTGGCTGCTTTCGTGGGTCGGAGGGCCACCAGTTTAGCTTCTTTGCTAGAATCATTATTGAGGGAACGTATATTAACCACACCACGAAGGTGTCTAGGAGTATACCTATCGCGAGGCTTAGACCTATCTGCTGAACCAGTTGTATCCTTGTAAGGACGAGGCCGAAGAACACGGAGGAGAGTATGAGACCTAGGGTGGTCACGACGCCTGCTGTGGTCTCCGACGTGCGTATTATTGCCTCCTCATCCGTGAGGCCCTTCCGCGCCTCCTCTCGTACACGCGTCATCATGAATATGTCGTAATCCACACCCACACCCAGCATGGTTGTAACTAGGAAGAGTGGGGCGAACACGAACACCGATGTGCCACCGATCTTGTAGAATATTATCCACCCAAGTAGTAGGGTCCAAGCTATGCTACTCAGTATGGTGGCTATCAGTCTGAGTGGTGTGAAGGCAGACCTAAGCTGGAGGAGGAGCACAACGTATATCGCTGAGACCAGGAGCACCACTATTTTTGGTAGAACACTGAAAACATAGCTCAGTATTGCTTCGGAGTCCAGTGAGCTTCCCCCAACATACACGGTGTACCCTTCGGGGGCGGCGGCGTGGACCATGTGCCGGAGGTTGACTGCATCGGCGAGCGCGGTGTCGCCGAATGGGTCACCTGAGAATACCACTTCAAAGTATACACTAGAGTTATCGGTTGACACGTAGCTGAGCATCGCCGATGCGTACTCGGACCTCACATCTGGCTTATAGGAATCGAGTTGAGCGTACGGTATACTGTAGTTGTAGGGTGTGAGTGGGCCGTACACCGCTATCACACCCTTCGCCTCCCGTATTGTTTGGGTTAAATTAGCCAGCACATTGAGCTCGGTGGCGTTAAACAAGTTCCCACCGGCGCTGAGCTTTGAGGGTAGCTCTACCACTACGTAGGTGGGTACAAGCGTGCTGCCCCCATAGTTGTGGGATATCTGATCTAGCCCCGTCTTCCCCGGTCCAGCGGGGGTTAGAGCTAGGAAGTTGATGTTCACGGGGAGGGTTGAGGCTATAACAGCCGCCACAACTGTTAGGGCTAATAGTACAACTAGCACCGTGCGGGGTCTACGCATGGCGCGCCTGGTGACCTTGGAGAGTATCGATGGTTTAAACTCAAAGTTTCTCTTAGGCCAGAAAACCCTTTTTCCGAGCAGTGCGAGGAGAGGTGGGAGGAAGCTGAGGGCTGCTGCCAGGATGGATACCACTATTAGGGCGTTTGCGGCTCCAACATCACTGAATAGGGGTATGTGAGCTGCCGAGAGCACAATGTATGAGAGGATAACCGTGAGGCCGCTTGTGAAAACCGCCTCACCAGCCCACCTAGTGGACTTGGCGAGCGCCTCCTTCTCACCCCTACGTAGCTCCTGCCTATACCTGTTGAGTATCAGCACGGAGTAGTCAGTTACAAGTCCGAGTGAGAGTATGAGTATTATAATCGGGCTTATGTAGCTTAGGGTTGTGTGCTCATAGTAGCCCAAGTAGAGGTGTATCAACCCGAAGCCAGCCGCGGCGCCCACCCCGAATACAAGTATGGGTATTAGGGCTGCCACGGGTGACGCGAAGAATACCCCTGTAATGATTATTGCGGCCGCAACCCCGAAGGGTAGAGCGTAGAGCTGGCTTTCACCCACTATTTTTTGGAGACCGTTGCTGATTATCTGTGATGATGTATAGTACACCTCGAAATCTGTGGTGTTAAAAGATGAAGCTATGTGCTCGAACACATCTAGCGCGCTATCAGTGGGTGGGCTTCTGAATTCCACCGTTACAATCGTGGTGTTAAGACTGGGGGTCACAAGCTCGTAGAGCAACCCCTTAGTGGGGCTCACCGGCAGATCAGTGAGGTACTCCCCCTCCATCATGCTTTTCGCAATATACGCGTAGTCCGAGTTATTCAGTAGGAGGGTGATGGTCGAGTTCACCCCAGCCAAGTTATATGTTAGGAAGGGTTGATTCGAGAGGCGTTGGGTAACGAGCCTGTAGGTGTAGCTGGCGCTCAGCGAGTCGAGTTGTGATACGCCTAGCGGTTCACCGCTACCATAAGCCCCCTCTAAGAAGGACTGCAATGAGAGATCATAGTTGCTGGTTATGTTGGCGGCTAGGCTCTGATTGTTCCTTTCCAAGTAGTCAGAGAATAGCATCACTGTAAGCCCTCTCAGTGCTTGGGGGGCGGGGGGGTAGCCGATTGATGCCACTTCTTCAAAGTATTGGGTTGGGGTCACGCCGAAGCTCTTCGTTATGTTGGCCCCCAAACTTGGGGGGAGGCTCTCAATGGTCACGTTGAGCGCTAGGCTCAACGAGGACGTTGGGCTCGGTTTTGCNCCAAGCGAATATGTCTCCTCTAAGAAGCGTGTAGCATTCAAACCCTTCAGAGGCAACGTGCTCACCTTAGTTGTGAAGAGACCTATAACGTAGCCTTCAATGCTCGAGTTGGTGGCGGGGTAACCTAAGCTCACAATGGCTCTAACGAAGAGCGTGGGAGTAGTGTTGAATTGTTGTTCAAGTGTGTGTGCGAAGGTTGGGGGGATAACCCTTGAAATGATGAGTACGGTGTAGTTATCCAGTAGGCTCTGATTCGGCGGGTAGCCAAGCGCGTACGCATATGAAAGGAACTGTTCGAGTGTTATGTTGAGGTGGGATTCAATGTTTTGGGCCACTGTTGGCTCCGTCTTGTTGACTTCATCTGCAAAATGGTTCAAAACGAAGCCCTTGACACCCTCCTGTTCGACCCCGTAGAAAGCCTGTCTCACGAATGAAGCCTCCTCAGGGCTCAAACCCTGCGTCGCATAGTATAGCGCAAGCCCGTCCACCTGCTGCACGCTGGGGTGCTGACCCAAGTCAAAGCAGGCCACAACGAATGAAGCCTCCTCAGGGCTCAAACCCTGCGTCGCATAAACCAATGTGAACTCATCCACCAAGCTAGGAGACTGGAAATCTGTCACGTTAAAGTAGGATGCCAAGAATTCTAGGAAGGAGGCCTGCTGGCCGCTCAGACCCGAAGCTACTACAAACTGTGGGATGGTGAGGCCCACAGCCTTATCCGCATAAGTGTACACAGATGCCGCTACGGAGCTCGTCGACTGGCTCTGAGTAATATTCCACCACGAGTAGTAAAATAATCTATAGTATGCCTCGGCCTCCGGGTTCCCCACGAAGTTGTTTTCGAGCGCAAACACCGTTTGATTCGCAGCCTGATCAACGTACGCGGTGGGCTGCGTGAAGTTGGAGGCTGAAGCAGTCCTCAGCCAGATATCCGAGTAGAGGAGTGGTATACCATAGATGAGTTGCAGGCTCAGGTTTACCTGTGACCTTAAAGCATAAAGCTGGCGGTTGGTCGCACTTATTTTCTGCACCAAAGCATCCACTTGGTTAACCACACTCACAACTTCGTTTTGCAGGCTGTAGAGGTCCGCGTTGATCTGTGTGAGGTTTTCTTTAAGGATGTAGGAGCGCGAGCTCAGATTAGCCACCGCATAGGAGAGATTCCACATCGAGGATGCGAGTGTGGATATGTTGAGCGCCAAATTATGCAACGCCTCACTCTGCGCTGTAATATTATTAGCTAGGGAGTGCAGGGCGTTAGACGTAGAGTCAACCGCCCGCTTGGTGCCCTGAAGCGCCTGAGCTGTACCATTAATAAAACTAAGGAGTAGCCTGTACTCTAAACTGTAGATCGACGTGGTTACGTTCAGCCCATCACTCCCAAGCTGGGAGAATAGTGTTGAGTTGAGTTGGG
>JGI20133J14441_1001844_pt1 | contig 16092 bp, 9 predicted proteins | sample RS3BMetagenome_FD_14441 | JGI IMG/M metagenome (IMG submission 14441)
TTCGCCTTCGTCGCCACGCACAACCACTTCGTCCTCGACCGCGGCGGCAAGGTGTTCAAACAGTCCGCGCCGATCATCAAGCTGCCCGAAAGCGCCACAGAGGAGGACCACCTCGCCCTGCTCGGCTACTTGAACAGCTCGACCGCGTGCTTCTGGATGAAGCAGGTGATGATGAACAAGGGCGCGACGAGCGATCGTGGTGTCCTCCAGGCCGACCCGGAGAAGTTCCGCTTCGAGTTCGACGGCACCAAGTTGTCCGCCACGCCCGTCCCCGGCGAGTTGAAGACATTCCGCGCCGGCCTACTCGTCGAGTACGCACGAAGGCTATCAACGTCCGGGTCGGAGCTAGCGTCGTACTCCTTCGACGAGGCAATCGAGCGGTCCCCGCCCGAGAGCGTCACGACCAGGCTAGCGGTGACCTTCGCGGAACGCACCACGCTGCGCCGGAAGATGGTGGCTTGGCAGGAGGAGATCGACTGGCTCGTCTACGAGATGGTCGGTCTCATACCTCCGAACAGCCCAGCAGCTGCGAAGGCGTCGCCGGATGACGTTCCAGGCGTAGATCCTGACGACCGCACGTACCGCAAGCTCGATGGGCAGACGCCGCGGTGCGAGGCCATTGCAAGCAACGCGGCGCTCGCATTGGTCGAGCGTGGCGAGTTCAAGAGGCGCTGGTTCCGCTCCGCGGGCGCGTTCGATGCGGAGAACGTCACCGATGACATGCTGGTCGAAGCAGCCGCTTGGAGGGTTCTGCGGACATCGCTCGAGCGCACCCTTCGCCGACCCGAGCCGATGACTACAGTCTCTCTCCGAGCCGCAATTGCGGCACTCCCGGCCTGTACCGCTGCAGCCGTGGTCTTGCGCCGTGATCTGGATGGCGCGCTGATACGGGAGGCGCTCGAGGGCGACGCTGTGCCGTTCCTCGCTGCACACCGCTACGCGGAGCCGGGTCTCGAAAAGCGAAAGCAGTGGGAGCACACCTGGGTGCTTCAGCGGAAGGAGGATGCGGGCGAGTTCACGTCCACCCCGCCGAAGGTCGACATGGGCGCGTTCGTGTCAGACGGCACCGGGTCGGCCGGTATGTTCGTCGGGAGCGGCACTGGCGGCGCGGGCGCGTTTCCGTCGAAACACACGCCGATCCCAGTTCCACCCAAATACGGCCAAGAGGACTACCGCAGCGCGACGATCTGGCGCCTGCGCGGCAAGCTCGACGTCCCCAAGGAGCGCTTCATCTCCTACCCCGGCTGCGAGTCCGACGAGGACAAGTCCCCCGTCTACGGCTGGGCGGGGTGGGACCACCTTCAGCAGGCGCAGGCCCTGGCCTCGCTCTACCAGAAGCGCCGCACCGAGGAGGGCTGGGGCAAGGAGCGCCTCGTGCCGATGCTCGCCGGGATCGACGAGCTCGTGCCCTGGGTGAAGCAGTGGCACAACGAGCCGAGCGCCGAGTACGGCGGCCTGCGCCTCGGCGACTACTTCGCCGACTTCGTCGCCGCGCAGTGCCAGGAGCTCGGCGTCACACTAGAGGAGGTGCGCGGCTGGCGGCCGGAGGCGGCGAAGAAGGCGCGCAAGAGCGCGAAAGCCAAGGCGTAACGACGCGCGGACGCTCGGAAGCGACGCGGCATCGCGTCGGAGCGATGCAGGACCGCTTCCGACCGATGCAGCATCGCTTCAAAGCGATGCAGGAACGCTTGAAAGCGATGCAGGAACGCTTCCGAGCGATGCGGCGTCGCTTCAAAGCGATGCAGGAACGCTTCCGAGCGATGCGGCATCGCTTCCGAGCGTTGCAGGAGCGGTTGCAGCAGCGGTGGAATTCCGGTTCGTCTTGGCCGGCCGTCAGACGATCCGGTAGCCGAGCTGTCCCGCGGCCCACGACAGGCGCGGCAAGAGCGCCGGATCGGCGAGCGCTCGGTTGAACACCGGGGCGGCCGGAAGCGCCTCCTCGGCACGCTCGTAGAGGGCGACCGCATGGCGGTTGGCGTGCATCGACGAGGCGTACAGGATGCCTTCGGCGCGCGGGTACGCCGCGTGGATTGCCCTCGACCACCGCTGGGCGCGAGGACGCGGCCCCGAGTGGATCGCTTGCGACGCACCGGCCCGCGTCGGCCAGGTGCCGGTCAGATCGAGGAAGACGACATCGCGCCGAAGCTCGAAGCCGACGAGCCACGGAGCCCGGGATGCGCGGTCGATGACGCGCGTGGCCTGAAACACCTCGGCAAGGCACGTCGCGGGCTCGGCCGCCGCGTAGAGGATGCCTTTCGCCTGCGCGCGCGGGGGAGGATCGTGGTGATCGAAGCGCGCCTGGAGCGGACCGAAGAAGCGAAACGAGCTCCAGGCGACGGGATGGGCGCCGCCCATGAAGTAGATCCGCCAGAGTCTCTCCCCTGCCGGCAACGTCGCCGTGATCGCCGGCAGCGTCAGCCGCGCGGGGGGCTCGGGGAACTTCGCCATCCGCGGATCAGATCTCCTCGGCCAGGTGGGCGACGACGCCGGTGGGTCTACCCGATGCGAGCCACTGCCGTGGCGTCACGCGCTCTTCGCGGTCGTCGACGACGAGATCCTGATGCGGCGTGGAGAACCAGTGAACGACCGAGAGCGGATGCGCGTCCGGCCGGATGTGCGGCAGCACCTCGTCGATCCCGCGAACGAGCTTCTTTCGCTTCGCGTCGATCTGGAACGTGGGGATGCGCCACGAGCGCCCTTCCTTGATCCCGTACAGGGTTCGCGCGGCGAGCCGCTGGCGCAGGCGGCTCGGATTGACGCCGAGCCTCTTGGCGGCCTTGTCGACGGTCAGGCTCTGGTGGACGAGCAGCTCGAACTCGATGCGGGACTTCTCGAACGCGCCCGGCGTGTCGCGGTCGCCCTCGACGAGGCCCGCCTGGTCGAGCAGGTCCGCTTCCCCTTTCGTGAGCGGAGGCGCCTGGAGGGCCGCCTCCTCGGCCACCTTGTCGACGGCCACCTCGGCCCCGGCAAGCTGCAGGCCAAGCTCGCGCATGTCGACCGCACGCCCGCGCACGGCCTTGCGGCTGACGAGTCCCCCCCGTGGGCCGAGCACGAGCACGAGGACCTCATCCGGGCGTTCCCCGGGGGCCCCTCCTTCCGGGAGCTCGACGGCCACCGGTTCCGCCTCGGCGCGAACCTTGTCGAACGCGCGCCGCAGGACGCGCCGAGCCTCTTCCCGGAGCCGAACGGTCTGGGTCGCCATGCGACAAGCCTCTACTAACGCCGAATTTTCATCGTTAGCCTGCGTTAGTGATACGGCCGGTGGCCCTGCTGCGCAAGTGGGCCTACGCCGACTTCACCGCGCCCGAGAACTCGCTGTCGTCCGGGTCGTCCTTTCGCTGCCACACGGCTGCGATCTTGACGTGCTTCGGGCCACAGTAGGCCACGATCGCAAGGCGTAGCCCGCCGCTTTTCCCGCCGCCGGGTACGAGCCAGCGAACTTTCAGGCACTTGCCGCCCTTACCCGTGCGAAAGCCGACGGGCGAGATGCTCTTGCCGCTCTTCTTGTCGCAGTCCTTGCCCGCATCGGAGCTGAAGTAGCTGCACAGGAATTGCTTCAGCGCTGCCTTGTCGGCCTCATACGCCTCGGGCTTGATCTTGCTGCGGATCGACTTGAACAGGTCCGCGGCAGGCGCGAGGACCTCCCATCGGATCTCGTCAGGCGTCACCACTCGGCCCCAGTCTCCTGATCGGCGCGGGCGAACACTGCCCGTTCGCGGTCCGACAGCTCGTCCGTCAGCCAGGCGTCGTCCTCGGCGAGCTGCTGCATCGCGAGGTGCAGGTTGATCGACTTGGCCGGCCGCCCGGAGCCGAGCCCCTCTTGCCACGCCAGCATCCAGCCGATGTTCTCGTGCGAGAAGTTGGACAGCCAGCTCGCCCCCTTCTCCTTGGCCCACCGGGCGATCCCTTCGACGAGCCGCACCTGCTCGGCGTCGAGGAAACGAGGTTCCGGGGGCTCCTGAACCAGCGAGAGAGGCTTCGACCCGTCCTCTTCGTCCGACTGGATGGCGAGTCCCGCCTTCTCGAGCGCGCCGACCAGGCGCTCCGGGTACTTCGCGACGACCGGCCCCTGCTTGAGGGCGATGTAAGACGCGCCCGTGGCCGTGCTCCCGGTCTCGAGCAGCGACCGAAGGTCGAGGTAGAAGAGGGCCTTGTTCAGCGGCGTGATGTTGAGCGAGCCGCCCGCCCCCTTCAGGATGAGGGCAGCCGCCTCGACCAGGCGCTCTCGGCGCTCATTGGGCTCACGGCTGTCCATACGAGCAGATTAACTCCCACAAAATAGCTTGACAAGGCAAGGGGCAGCAGGCGCCGTGCCATGGTCGCGAACGGTCCGGCAGATAGCTCGGCCGCTGTTGCGGCGCACCCCCGCGGGCGGGTACTCCAGGGTGACGCTCGACGTTCTGAGCGGCGAGCGCCGGAGGACCGAATCGTGAACGATGTCGTGCGCGTGCAGGACCTGTTCGACGTCCCCGAGCAGGTCCGCAAGACGGACTTCGTCCTCAAGCTGGCGGAAGGCGTCACGCAGGCGGAGGAAACGGCGCGGAGCTACGTCGTCACTCCGGGGATCCACGACGCGATCGACGGCGCGCTCGGCATCGTCAAGAGCTCGATCGATCGCGCGCGCAGCCATGCCGCGTACGTCAACGGGAGCTTCGGCAGCGGCAAATCGCACTACATGGCCGTCTTGAGCCTGCTGCTCGACAACAGCGAGGCCGCGTGGCGCATCCCCAAGCTGCACGATCTGCGCGACAAGCACGGGTGGGTCCGGACGAAGAAGGTGCTCCAGCTCCGCTTTCACATGGTGGGGCAGAAGACCCTCGAGTCGGCGATCTTCGCCGAGTACGTGCGCTGGGTCCGCGAGAACCGCCCGGAGGCGACCGTTCCCCCGCTGTTCGCGGACGAGCAGCTCTTCGACGACGCGCGAACGCTGCTCGGCACGCTCGGCGACGAGAAGTTCTTCGCCCCGATGAACCCCCAGTCGACCGACGCGCGCTGGGGCAAGCGCAGCGCCGCGGCGCAGTGGACCCGCGAGCGCTTCGAGAGGGCGGCGGCGTCGACCGATCCGCACGAGCGCGAGAAGCTCTTCGACGCGCTCGTGCGATCGCACTTCAAGGCGTTCGCGAGCCAGCGCGACCGCTTCGTCGACATCGACACGGGGCTCGCCACGCTGTCGCGGCACGCGCAGGGGCTCGGCTTCGACGCGGTCGTGCTGTTTCTGGACGAGCTGGTGCTCTGGCTCGCGTCGCGCGCGTCGGAGGCGAGCTGGCTGCACACCGAGGTGCAGAAGACGGCCAAGCTCGTCGAGGCGCAGGACGCGGCGCGCACGATCCCGATCGCGAGCTTCATCGCGCGCCAGCGCGATCTGGCGGACCTGGTGGGCGACGACCTGGCGGGCGCCGAGAACAAGCGCCTGCGCGAGTCGCTCGACTGGTTTCAGGGCCGCTTCGAGCGCATCACGCTCGAGGACAACAACCTGCCCGCGATCGTCAGCGAGCGCATCCTGCGGCCGAAGAGCGACCAGGCGCGCAAGGAGCTCGACGACGCGTTCGCGCAGCTCCAGCGCAAAGCGGGCGCGTCGTGGTCGACGCTGCTCGGCGAGGAAGGCGACGCGGCGGCGTTCCGCAAGCTCTACCCGTTCAGCCCCGCGCTGGTCGAGACGCTGGTCGCGCTCTCGAACTCGCTCCAGCGGAACCGCACGGCCATTCGCCTCTTGATGGAGATCCTCGTCGACTACATCCCCGATCTGGAGCTCGGGCAGCTCGTGCCCGTGGGGGACCTCTTCGACGTGCTCGCCGGCGGCGACGACACCGCCGACGGCGTGATGAAGGCGCGCTTCGAGCAGGCCAAGCAGCTCTACAGCTACCGGCTGCTCCCCATGCTGCACGAGACGCACGGGACGGGAACGCCGGCGCGCTGCCAGCGCCTGCGACCCGAGCACCGCGCGTCGCTCGGGTGCGCCGGCTGTCCGGAGGGCGCTTGCCGCACCGACAATCGCCTCGTCAAAACGCTGCTCCTGTCGGCGCTGGTGCCCGAGGTGAAGGCACTCAAGAGGCTGACGGCGAGCCGCCTCGTGCAGCTCAATCACGGCACGCTCCGCGCCCCCATCCCGGGCACCGAGGCGAGCCTGGCCGCCCAGCGGCTACGCCAGTGGGCGAGCACCCTGGGGCAGATCCATGTCGACGGGCAGGCCGATCCCACGGTGTACATCGACGTCGGCGGCGTCGACCTCGAGCCGATCCTCCAGCAGGCGCGCAACGCCGACAACCCCGGCGCACGGCAGGCCATCGTGCGAAACATGCTCTTCGAGAGCCTGGGGCTGGATCCCACGCCGGAACGCGAGCAGGACGACAGCATCGAGTGGCGCGGGACGGTGCGCCGGGGCCACGTCGTGTTCGGCAATGTGCGCCGCTTGCAGCCTGAAGCCCTGCGCTGCCCCGACCACCACGACTGGCGCCTGGTGCTCGACTACCCGTTCGATGAGATCGGCTTCGGCCCGAACGACGACCTCGAGGTCGTCGAGCGGGTGCGCGACGAGGGCGGCGGCACCTGGACGCTCGCGTGGCTGCCGTCCTTCTTCTCCGAGGCCGTCAACAAGATGCTGGGGGAGCTCGCCATCCTCGACGACGTCCTGAGGACGCGCGAGTCGCGGCGCCAGGCGGTGCAGCACCTGCGCGTCGAACAGCAGGCGAACGCCGAGCTGGGGCTCGAGAACCTGCGCAGCCAGAAGCGCAACCGCGTCCACGGTGCGCTGCTCCAGGCCTACGGCCTGGCGCGCGAGACCGAGCAGGACATCGATCCCTCGCGCAGCCTTCAGAGCCATTTCTACGTGCTCAAGCCCGGGGTGCGCATCCAGCCTCCCATCGGCGGAACGCTGTCGGTCGCGCGCGAGGTGTGCGTGCCGGCGCTCCTCGGGCTGCGCTACCCGCGCCACCCCGAGCTTCGCAAGCTCACCAAGCAGGTGTCGGCGCGCGTGCTGGAGCTCTTCAGCGATCTGCTCGAGGCCGAAGGCCGTCGGCTCGTCCTCGACAAGGAGGATCTGGAGAAGGCCCAGAGCACGCTCGGCCAGCTCGGGCTCGTGCGTCGCAGCGAGAACGCCATCCTGCTCGTGGAGGACGTGACGCTGCAGGATCTCGAGCGCAAGCGGCAGCAGAAGAGCGTCGACCACCCGACGGCGGCGGAGGTACGCGACTGGCTCGATCCGCGCGGGTCCGACGGAGAGCGCAAGATGGGGCTTCAGCCGGAGGCCGCGGACCTGGTCGTGCGCGCGTACGCGCGGTGGGCGTCGCGCACCCTGGTCCGGTACGGAAAGCCGTACGAGGCGACGTTCGGGACGCCGATCCCTGACGATGTGGCGCTCGAGAAGCCGGAGCTGCCGACGCCGCAGGAGTGGTCGGCGGCGCTGGACATGGCGGGGCACGCCTTCGGGATCACGCTTCCGCGCAAGGCGCTGCACGCCGACAACGTGAAGCGCTTCGAGGTCGAGGTCTCCGGGAAGGTGAAGGCCGTCGCCCCGAAGGCCGCTGCGTTGCCCGCGCTGCTGGAGCGGCGGTTGAGTGAGCTCGACGTCGGCGGCGACGTCGATCGGCTGCAGACGGCGCGCAGCTCCAGCACGCTGTGCGCGACGCTGCTGGGCAAGGGCGGCGTCGAGCAGGTCCGCGCGCTCGCCACGTTCCACGCATCGACGAGCCCCAAGGCCATCGGCGCCAACGTGGCCTCGGCGACCGCCACGGTTCAGACGCTGGAGGACCCTCTCATCTTCGGCGCGTTCGACTGGCTCCAAGGGCCGGAGGGCGCGGAGCTTCGGCAGCAAGTCCAACGCGTGCTTCGGCAAGACGAGATCCACGAGGCGTTGGCCCCGCGGCTGCGCGCCCTCGCCGAATCGGCCAATGCCGCACGCCGTTTGGCAGACGGCCCCGGCGCGATGCCCGAGGCTCCGCCCGCGGCGCGGGACGCGACCCACACCTCGGCGGCTTCGTTCTCGTACCGCGTGCGCAAGACGGAGGCCCTCGACGCTCTGGCCACGGCTACGCAGAAGCTGCGCGACGCACTGACCCAGGAGAAGGACGACGTCGAGGTGACGATCGACGTCCGCATCCACCGGAGGCGCACGTGACCGTGCCCCGCCTCTCGTCGGCTGATCTCAAGCAGCGCCTCGAGGAGATCTACCGCGAGAAGCACCGGCACCTCGTGGCGTTCTACGGAACGGGGGACGAGGTTCCTGTCGAGACGAGCTCCGGGACCTTCCAGGTCATCCGGGTCCGCAGCGAGCTGGAGCTTCGTACGCGGGTACCTGATTCGGGCGACGACCACCGGATCGCCTTCCTCGTGCCGTGGACCGGCACACTGCCGCTCGACATCGGGAGCGCGTTCGCCCAGGACGGCCGAATCTTCACGCTCGGGCGCGACCTCCGGTTGCGACGGGCGTTCAACGCCGTGGAGATCGAGCCGGCGGTGCGTGAGTCCGCGCTCGCCAAGCACTTGCTCGATCAGCCGTCAGGACCATCGCTGCCGTTCGGCGGCGGGCGGCTGACGCTCGACGGGCTCTGGGCGGCGTGGCTATCCAGCGCGTGGGGGGTGCCGGACGACGGTGCGGCGTCGCTCGAGGCGCTGATGGCGTGGGCTTGCCTCAACGATCGCGGTCCGAAGTTCCGCGAAACCGTACCCGCCGACGTGCGAAGCGAGCTGCTGGCGCACCTCGCTCGGCGCATGGACGCCGCGGGGCCGCTGGTCTGGGCGGCCTGGGAACAAGGCGAGGACCGGTCGAAGCCGCTCGAGTACGGCCTCGTCTTCGAGGCGCTCGGGGACACCGGCGAGCTGCGCATGTGGCGGCTGCTGAAGGTGCGCGAGCTCGGCGTGACGCAAGAGGCGGAGCGCGAGAAGGTGTCGCGCGCGCTGGCCACCGCAGCGTCGGGAGCCCTGCGTCTGTTCGAGGCGCGCGATGCGGCCAGCGTCGATCGACTCCTCCGATCGGCCGAGGAACGGGCGGATGAGACGATTGTTCGCGCCGCGCTGGGAGCGAGCCGCTCGCTGCCAAGCGGCTGGACGCGGCGGCTCGATGCCCTCGGGGATGCTCTTTCGCGTGGTGCGGCGGCGCCGGGCGCCGAGACGCTGCGCGCGACGCTCGACGCCCAGCGCGAGCTCGAGCTGCACCGGTTCTTCAAGGACCCGGCGCAGCAACCCGTGCTGTACCGGGCCGACATGGCCGTGAAGCTCCTGGCGTGGCTCGTTGCCCGGCCTGATCGCGAGCCGCGTGGCGGGAGCTCGGTCTATGCCGACGTCGAGCGGCTCGCGCGCTGGTACGCCGCGGAAGGAGGCTTCGTGGACTGGGCGCGGCGCCGGGCCCGCGGCAGCGACGCGAGCGGATTCGGCAACGGCGTCAACGCGGTCGTGAAGGCGGCCGACGCGGCGCGCACCGAGCTGGATCGGGCCTTCGCGCGCGCGCTACCTCGATGGCTGGAGTCAGGCAAGCCGGCCACGCAGGTCCTGCCCATCGAGTCGGCCGTGGACCACTTCGTGTGCAAGTTCCTCGCAGCGCGAGCGGACCGGAAGGTACTGGTTCTGCTGCTCGACGGAATGGCGTGGGCGCAGGCGGTGGAGATCCTGGATTCGCTGCGGAGCTGGGGGCCGCTCGCGTGGAACTTCGGCATGTCCGGTCGCCTGGGGAGCACGCCGTCGATCGCACCGGTGATCGCGTCGCTGCCCACGGTCACGGAGGTGAGCCGAGCGGCGTTCTTCGCCGGCAAGGCGATGACACCGGGGCGACTGGACGCCACGGATAAGGATGTCGACCGATGGGCGGCGATTAGCAAGCTGCGCTCCTTCGTGCCCGAGGGGGAGGCGCCGCGCCTTCTGCTGCGCGGGGAAGGTCACACGCTGGATGGGGCAGCGTCGAAGGAAGCGCTCAACCTCGTGCGCGACGAGCGGCACCGGGTCGTGGCCATCGTCATCAACGCCATCGATGCGTCGCTCAAGGCCGACACGCAGCAGGACGTCCGCTGGACGGCCGATGCGATCCGCTCCCTTCGCGACCTCTTGGACGCAGCGCAGGAGACCGGGCGTGCGGTGCTCCTGGCGGCGGATCACGGCCACGCGCCCACCGACTGCATGCAGGGCGTCGGCTCGCCGCCGGAGGCGAAGGCTCGCTGGCGTCCCTGGAAGCGTGCCGAAGACCCCGTCGAGGATTACGAGATCGGCCTCGAGAAGACGCTCGCCTGGGCGCCCACGGGAGCGCACGGCGTGGTCCTATTGACCGACGACGCTCATCGCTACGGCATGGCGCCGCACGCGGGCGAGCACGGCGGAGCGACGCTCGCCGAGGTGGTCGCGCCCGCCGTGCTGATCGCGTCCGAGCAGCTCGAACAGCGGGCCTTGCCGAGCGAACACGATCCCGACCTGCACGTTCAACCGTTGCCACGACCGGCATGGTGGTACCCGACCGCGCCATCGGCGGCAGCCAAGGAGCCGGCGCCAGCTCCGCGTTCGCGAAGGACCACGCCCGCCCGAGGAACGCCGGTGGCCCAGCAGCTCACGCTCCTTCAGGGGCAGGCCCCCCACCCTCTGCGCGAACTGCTCGAACGCTCCGAGGTGTTCAAGAACATCGGCACGCCCGACGCGGTCCGGAAGCAGATCCTCGACGCCGTCGAGTTCCTCGGCCGCCGCGAGGGCGAACAGGCTCCTCTGGCGGCGTTCGCGACGGCGATGGGGAAGCTGCCCGCTCGCGCCATGGGGCTGGTCGACACGCTGTCGCGGTACCTCAACGCGGACAGCTTCGCCGTCTTGAGCTACGACACGGCTGCGGGGATGGTGAAGCTCGACGCGGCGAAGCTGCGGGCGATCTACGGTTAGGCCGTGACCACGAACGAAGCGACCAAGCTGAAACGGCAGCAGATCGTGGACGCGCTCCGGCGGGGCACGGTGCCTAGGCGCGGCCTGGAGCTGTTCGCGGTCGGCATGGAGCGCTTCGCCAAGGCCATCGATCAGGAGCTGCTCACGGCGGCCACCGGCCAGGGCGTCTTCAAGGCGGTCCGCGGTGACTACGGGACGGGCAAGACGTTCTTCGCGCGCTGGCTCGAGCACAAGGCCCTGCAGCAGGGGTTCGCCACGTCGGTCGTGCAGATCTCCGAGACGGATACGCCGCTGTACCGCATGGAGACGGTGTACCGGCGGGCGCTCGAAAGCTTGCAGACCAAGGAGTGGGAGCAGGGGGCATTCCGGTCGCTCATCGAGAGCTGGTTCTACGCGCTCGAAGAGGAGGTACTGGCCGAGGGGCGCGTGCAGGAGTCGGACGCCGAAGGGCTCGCCCGTGCGGTCTCCGAGCTGCTGGAGAAGCGACTCGCCAGCGTGAGCGCGATTCAGCCCCAGTTCGCAGCGGCGCTGCGGGCATGCCATGCGACGCGGCTCCAGGGAGACACGGCGACGGCGGAGGGGCTGGTCGGGTGGCTGATGGCGCAGCCGAACGTTGGGGCGGACATCAAGCGCGTCGCAGGCTTGAAGGGGGAAGTCGACCACCTCGGCGCGGCCGGGTTCTTCCGTGGGCTCCTGGAGCTCCTCCGGCAGACCGGACGCAAGGGTCTCGTCCTCGTGCTCGACGAGTGCGAGACCATCCAGCGCGTGCGGGCCGACCTGCGCGAGAAGAGCCTGAACGCCCTGAGGCAGCTGGTCGACGATCTGGACGGCGGACGCTACCCGGGCCTGTACGTGCTCATCACGGGTACCCCGGCGTTCTTCGAAGGACCGCAGGGGGTACGCCGGCTTCCACCTCTCGAGCAGCGGCTGCATGTCGACTTCTCCGGCGACCCGAAGTTCGACAGCGCCAAGGCGCCGCAGGTGCGGCTGATGCCGTTCACGATCGAGCGCCTCGTCGAAGTCGGGGAGCGCATTCGCGATCTGTATCCCGCGGAGCACGCCGAGCGCATCGCAGAGCGCGTCGACGATGGGACGATTGCCGCGCTGGCACGAGGGGTCACCGGAAAGCTCGGGGCCAAGGTCGGCGTCGCCCCGCGGCTCTTCTTACGCAAGCTCGTGGGCGCGCTGCTCGACAAGGTGGACGAACACGACGACTACGTGCCCCGACGAGACTTCCAGCTCGTCGTCACGGCCTCGGAGATGACGCTCGAGGAGCGCGAAGCGGCCGGCGTCGAGCGGTCCGTCGACGACATCGCGCTCGACGTCGGCGGCGCTGGCCGGGCAGGCAGCGACGGATGAGCGCCTTCGAGCGGCTCACCCCGGCCCTCCAGTACCAGATCACGCAGACGCTCGGCTTCGCATCGCTGCGGGCGGTGCAGGAGATGACGATCCCGCACGTCCTCGACGGCCGGAACTGCGTCGTGCTCGCGCCGACCGCCGGTGGCAAAACGGAGGCGGCGTTCTTCCCCGTGCTGTCGCTCATGGACGCGCGGGACTTCAAACCGGTATCGGTGATCTACACGTCCCCGATCCGAGCGCTGCTCAACAATCAGGAGGCGCGGATTGCGCGGTACGCCGCGACGATTGGGCGACGCGCGTTCAAGTGGCACGGCGACGTGGGGCCGACCGAGCGACGGCGATTCCTCGAGGACCCCGCGGACATCCTTCTAACGACGCCGGAGTCGCTGGAAGCGATGCTCATGAGCCCGAAGGTTCCGGCTCACCGGCTGTTCAACGGGCTCGAGACCGTCATCGTCGACGAGGTCCACGCGTTTGCGGACGACGATCGAGGGGCCCACCTCGCTGCGCTTCTCGAGCGGCTGTCGCGCTACTGCCATCGCGACCTTCAGCGGATTGGTCTTTCGGCGACGGTCGGCAATCCTGACGAGATCCTCGCGTGGCTCCAGGGCCGTTCCCAGCGAGAGCGCGTCGTGGTCTCCCCTCCCCGGCCGCCCGCATCGCCGCAGCTGAGCCTCGACTACGTCGGCAGCATGGAGAACGCGGCGCTGGTCGCGCAGAGGCTCCACCCCGGGCGAAAGCGCCTGGTGTTCGTGGACTCGCGCCGGGGGGTCGAGGAGTTTGGGAAGCACCTCGCGGGGCTCGGCGTCGCGACGTTCCTCGCTCATGGCTCGCTCTCCGCGTCGGCGCGGCGCGATGCGGAACGGGCGTTCGCGGAGGGCAGCGACTGCGCGATCGTGGCGACGAGCGCGCTGGAGCTCGGCATCGACGTCGGGGACCTCGATCACGTCCTGCAGATCGACAGCCCGGCGACCGTGGCGAGCTTTCTTCAGCGCATGGGGCGCACGGGTCGGCGCCCCGGCGCGGTGCCCAACTGCACGTTCCTCGCGACCAAGGAGAGCGCCGTTCTGCAGGCCGCGGCGCTGTTGCGTCTGCACCAGCGGGGATTCGTCGAGTCGGTGCGGCCAAGCCGGCGTGCGGCGCACATGCTGGCTCACCAACTGCTCGCGCTGTCGATCCAGGAGCAGGGGATTCCTCGCGCAGACTGGTGGGCCTGGCTGGAAGGTGCCACTCCCTTCGCCGACCTCACCGAGCAAGACCGAGCGTCCGTGCTCGACCACATGATTCAGGAGTCGATCCTCACGGTGGCCGACGGCCGCCTGCTCCTCGGACCGCGAGGCGAAAAGCTCTACGGACGGCAGCACTTCCAGGAGCTCTATGCCGTGTTCTCGGCACCGCGCGCCATCACCGTCTGCCTCGGCGACGAGGAAGTCGGCACGGTAGACGCGGCATTTCTCCAAGGCATCGGCCCCGGAAAGGAGAACACGACGTTCGTCCTCGGCGGCCGCGCGTGGGAGCTCCTTGGCGTGCAATGGTCGCGCGGTACCTGTCAGGTGCGGCCCGCCGAAGCTGGCGCCAAGGCCGCACGATGGTTCGGCGGCCCGGCGGCCCTCGGCTACGAGCTCTGTCGAGCGATCCGCGAGGTCCTCGTCACCGAGACCGAAGACCCTTGGTGGTCCAAGCGGACGCGCGAAGTGATTGCACGCATGCGGAGCGAGCACGACTTCCTGCGAGATGCTCCGGAGCCCGTCCTAGTCGAGAGCGACGACGTCATCACGTGGTGGACCTTCGCCGGCGCGCGCGCCAATCAGCTCCTCGGGCGCATGATTGAGAAGGAGCTCGGCGGACGCTGCGTGGTACGAGACACGTCGATCACGTGCCGCGACGAGGCGGCTCGCAGCGAGGCCGCGCTGCGGGAGTTTGCACGCGGCCTAGCCGCTAGCCGCCGTCCCGATGCGGCCGATGCGCGCGCCTTCGCGGGCATCTCAGGGCGCGCGCGCCTGTCCAAGTTCGAGCCTTGCCTGCCCGAAAGCCTCTTGTTGGATCTTGCTGCGGACCGAACGGTCGACATCCACGGAGCGCGCACCGTCATCGAGGGCGGGCACCGCGCCTGAGCGTCCAGCGAGTGACATCGCGGGTCTCCGTACCGGCCGTTTCTCAGACCGACGCTTCGTCGCGCGGCAATCCGAGTGGCCCTGCGCTACCCCGCCCTCCGAAACACCGCATACCTCTCCTCCAGAAACTCCTCCCTCGGCCTCTTTTCCCTCACCGCCGGCACCAGCAGCCGCTGCCCCGCGATCTGCTGCAGGCCGTAGCGCAGCATCGGCCCGTCTTGCTCCTCGAGCACGTCGCGCCGCACCTCGATGACGAGATCGGGCCGGATCCCGATGACGTACCGGTCGAACGCCGCATGGTGCAGCCGGCAGAGCGCGATGCCGTTGGGCACGATCGGCTCGCCCCGTGGGTGCCCGTCGGGAAGGATGTGCGCCGCTTCGAGCAGCTCGGCGTGTTTGAGGCGGCAGATGGCGCAGCTCTCGCGATACGCGCGCAGCACGCGCGAGCGGAAGGTCTCCTGGTGCAGCCGCTGGAGCACGACGCGCGTCGCGTAGTTGCGACGAAGCTCCTCTTCGTGCGGATCGCTCTCGGGGCGCTCCGCCACCGAGCTCGCCGCCTGCGAGAGAGCGCGCCCCCCCAGGACGCGGTCCTCGATGGCGACCTTGAAGGTGAGCTCGCGCGGCTCGTCGCCGACGATGAAGATGGGGTACACGGGCAGGTACTGCCCCTCGACGATGCCGAAGAGGTACACGAGCGGCAGATGCAGCTGCATGACGCGCCGCAGCCACGCATTCTCGCGGTGGGCCGGATCGGTGCCGCGATAGCGGTAGCGCAGCAGGCCATCGGGACCCATGCCGTCTTCGTACGGAGGCGGCCTGCCCTCCTCGGGCGGCGTCGTGCGAAGGCTGAGCGGCAGCTCGAGCACCTGCGGCTTGAAGATGCCCTGCTGCGAGACGAGAGGAACGCGCCGCCCCGAGGCGGTGAAGCCCTCGAGCAGCACCCTCCACGGCAGCGTGTCGCCGAAGCGAGCACGCTGCGCGTCGAGGAACGCGAAGGCTGCTGCACGGACCGCCTGGTCCGCGACGATGTCCACGGGACCACTCTACAGTGAGACGCGCCCGCCCGCGCCCTCCAACCAAGGCCTCCGTCACGCGCCGCGCCGAAGCGCTCCTCTCCCCCGCCTCCAGTACTTCGGCAGCACCGACGTGCGGTTCGTCTACAGGATCAACTGGACCCGCGACGTGCGTAGCCGCGATCTGAAGACGGGCGCGCTCGACAACCGCATCCTCTTCGTCGACGGCGCGAGCGACAACCTGGTGCGCCTGGCGGGGCTGCTTCGCCCGCTCGTGCAGCGCCAGTGGGCGGCGATGGTCGGCCGCCTCAATCGCCTGCACGAGGCGCAGCTCGAGGAGTTCCTCTTCGGCGTGCCGCGGAGCGATCTGTCTCCCGTGCGCGCCTCGCTCCGCGAGCTGCAGGAGGACGGGCGCGCCACCCGGACGACGCCATCGAGAACCTTGTCGTCGCCGACGGCCGCTGCAACGGCGACGAGCGCGCGTTCCTCGCCGCGCCCGATCACGTCGGCCGGTGGCTGGGGCGCAACCGGCAGCACGCCTCCGCCCTGGCGCTGCGGCAACTGGCCCGGCCACCCCGCGATCGGTCCGGGCCAGGGGCGACGTGACGCAACCTCGCGCAATCGCGTGAGTCGACGCAGGCATGCCTCCTGCTCGCGTCATGCGCGCCCGTCCACCGTTGCGTTCCGCGCAGGGCGGGGGCATGGCTCTGGAGGCGATGATGGCCGCACGACGAAAGACAATCGACGAAGCGACGCTGGAC
>JGI20133J14441_1001870_pt1 | contig 15973 bp, 16 predicted proteins | sample RS3BMetagenome_FD_14441 | JGI IMG/M metagenome (IMG submission 14441)
GAATTTCGTCTGTGGCTGGCCGAGGGTGAAACGAACCCCGGACCAAAGATGGTCCGGGGTTCGAACAACGGGATTTTGGTGGAGGCGATGGGACTCGAACCCACGACTTCGACCTTGCAAAGGTCGCACTCTAGCCAACTGAGTTACGCCCCCGAAGGCGGTGGGACGTGCCCACCAGCGGCCACCACCGTATCAGCCGTCTCTGTCTGCTCTGCCTGACCGATGTGGTCGTCCACCGTCCCGCGCCGCTGTGACCAGGGTCTCCACCGACCGGCACCGTCGACGTCACACGCTCTCCCTAGGGTCGCACCCACGCATGCGGTCGGAGTGTTCCACGTCGCCGGTGGCATGGATCGCTCGGAACGGAGCCTCCCGCCATCGGGGCGCGCCGTCGAGGGGTGCCCCGGAACCTCAGGAGCACCCATGCCCACCATCGACCACGACCACCTCCTCGACGCCCTGACCGAGGGCATCGAACGACTCACCACCTCGGCCACCTGGCGGGCCCACCTCGAGGTCCAGAGTCGCTTCCACCGCTACAGCTTCTCCAACACCCTGCTGATCTGTGCCCAGGACCCCGGCGCGTCACGGGTGGCCGGGTTCGCCACCTGGAAGAAGCTCGGACGTTCCGTGATGAAGGGTGAGCACGCCATCTGGATCCTCGCCCCGATGACCGGTCGACGCACCCGCACCGACGAGGACGAAGAGCGTCGACCCATCGTCGGCTTCCGGCCGGTTGCGGTGTTCGACGTCGGACAGACCGAGGGCGAGGCCCTTCCGCAGGTGTGCCGGACCCTCAGCGGACATGACTCGGCGGCGTGGTTCGCCCGGTTGACCGCTTGTGCCACGGCCCTCGGGTACTCGGTGGTGTCGACCGAACTGCCCGGGGCCACCAACGGCGACTGCGCCTTCCGTCGACGGCGCATCCGCGTCGAGTGCCGCAACGATCCGGCCCAGCAGGTGAAGACGCTGGCCCACGATCCGTTGACCGCACCAGTGATGTGTTTTCCATCCACCACTTCGGATGTCCTGTCTGGTCCCGTTGGACAACCCGAATGGAGAGGAGATCGGCAGTGGACGATGGGCCGGATGGAGGCGGGTTCCGTGATGTCGGAGCATTGGTAGTGGAGCCGCTGGGAGAGATACGGGGGGTGACCACAGCGGTGGGCGTGGTCCTGGTCGACGGTGAAGGATCGGAAGTGATTGCCGTCAGCGAGTTCCTGGCGTCGTTGCTGGCCGGCGGCGCCAGTCGCAGTTCGCCGCGTTCGTATGCGCTGGCGCTCCTGCGGTGGTGGCGGTTCTTGGCTGCAGTGGGGGTGGACTGGCAGCGGGCCAGCCGGGTCGAGTCTCGGGACTTCGTGCTGTGGATGCGCGGTCCTGCCAAGCGAGGTCCCGGCGGCCGGGCAGTCTTGAGTGCCTACGCGCCAGCGACGATCAACCACAACCTGGCGGTGCTTCGCAGCTTCTACGAAGACCGCATGGCCGCCGGGGAGGGTCCGATCATCAACCCGGTCCCGGAGTCCCGGGGACGCCACGGCCAGCGTCCGGGTGCGCACCACAACCCGTTGGACCCGCCTGAGCGTCGCCGGCGAGCGCCGTTGCGCCAGAAGACCCCGGGCCGGATCCCGCGGGGTCTGCCCGACCGGGTGTTCGACCAGCTGTTCGCGGCTATGGGCTGCGACCGCGACCGGGCGCTCCTGGCGTTCTACGTGAGCACCGGGGCGCGAGCCTCGGAGCTGCTCGGCGTCACCATGGACCGTGTCGATGTGGGCAGCCAGCTTGTCGGCGTCGAACGCAAGGGAAGCGGCCGGCTGCAATGGTTACCGGCGTCTGCTGACGCCTTCGTGTGGCTGCGGCTCTACGAGACCCGCCAGCCTCGACCGGAAGGCGAGACTGCCCTGTGGCTGACCCGCCGAGCTCCGCATCGACCGCTCACCTACCCGGCCATGCGGCGCGTCTTGCAGCGGGCCAACGACGGCCTGGGGACATCGTGGACCTTGCACCAGCTTCGCCACACCGCCGCCCAACGGATGGTCGCTGACTCGAACATGTCTCTCACCGACGTGCAGTGGGTGCTGGGTCATGCCCATCTCACGACGACCGAGATCTACCTCCAACCCCGAACTGACGAGGTGGTGGGTCGGGTGCTCGAGCACCACCAGCGGCGGGCGGAGGCCCCACCGTCTCCACCGTCAGGTGGCTACCGGCCCGAGGTGCTGCGCACCCTTCTGGGGGAGGCGGCCGGTGCCTGAGACAATCGCATCTGACGCTGTGATCGACGTCTACACCGACGTTCTCCCCGAACCACGCCAATCCATCAGGGGAGCCCGGCCGACGCTCCACCCCAACGGCGGAAGCCCACACGACTTCCTGACCCCGACGCCGGTCCCTCTCGTCATCGAACGCCCCACAGCTTGGGCCGAGTCGTGTCTGACCCGCGAGGAACTGGCGGCCAGGATCGAGGCGTTCCCCGCCAGCGCCACGCCCAAGGCGATGAAGGAGCATTTTGTGGGTGCCGCCATGGTCATGGACTGGCTGGAGGGCTTCCCGGGGCTGTCTTGGCAGCAGCGGTGGCGGGCCGCCGGCGCCGACGAGGCGGGCGAGACGTGGACATCGCTGATCGGCACGACGAAGCGGCAGCACGCCCTGGCCAGCAAGGGTGCAGGCGAGCTGATCCTGGCCCAGGCCATCCGGCCGTCTTACAACTGGCTGTACCGGTTTCGCTCGCCGAAGTTTTTCATCCGCTTCCGCCAGGTACGCGACAGCGAAGGCTTCGCCCGCCTCGATCCGATCTGCGCCGCCAACGACCGCCTGACCGACCTCGACCGCGCCTTGGCCTACATCCAGCTGGCGCGGATCATGGCCCACAACGGCGGGAATCTCACCGACATCGGCGTCGACGACTGCATCGAAGCCTACCGGGCCGAGACGGGATACACGACCCGTCAGCACTCACTTTGGTATCTCCTCCTGCTGCAAGCGGGCGTCCTAGCGGCCGGATCCCCGCCGACCATCTGGGCGGCGTCGCGCCGGGGCCAGCTCAGCATCGAGGAGCTGGTCGACGGCTACCGGGTGGAGTGCCAGCCGGTGCGCGACCTGTTCGTCGACTACCTGCGGGAACGTCAGGCCGCAATGGACTACACCTCGGTGCGCCAGCTCACCAGCATCCTGGTGCTGCTGTTCTGGCGGGACCTCGAACTTCACGAACCCGGCATCGACTCGCTGCGCCTCTCCGACGACGTGGGCCGGGCCTGGAAGGAGCGTCTGCGCACCGTCCGCTACGGCAACCACCGCGTCGGCGAGCTTCGCGAGGACCCCAACCGCATCCTCATGGCCGTGCGCGCCTTCTACGCCGATCTTGCCCACTGGGCTCTCGAGGAACCGGCCCGCTGGGGCCAATGGGCAGCGCCGAACCCGATCTCAGGTCGGGACCTCATCGGCCAGAACAAGGCCAAGCCCCGGGCCCGGGCCCGCATGCACCAGCGCATCCGGACGCTGGCCCCCGTCCTACCCGCGTTGGTGGCCGCCGCCGAGTCCCGCAAGAAGCAAGCCGAGGCGCTCCTGGCCGCCGCCCGAATCACCGAGCCCGGCGAGGTCTTCGAAGCAGACGGCGAGCGTCTCCGCCGCCTGGCCTACAAGACCGACCCGGCCAAAGGAGGACGAGGACGGCCAGGAGTCGTCTACGCCACCGCCGCCGACGGCGGTGCCCGGCGCGACCTCACCCTGGAAGATGACAAGGCCTTCTGGTCGTGGGCCATCGTCGAGGTCCTCCGCCACACCGGCCTCCGCATCGAAGAAATGCTCGAACTCACCCACCGCAGCCTGGCCGCCTACACCCTGCCGTCCACCGGCGAGGTCATCCCACTCCTGCAGATCACCCCATCCAAAACCGACCGAGAACGCCTCCTCGTCGTCGGTCCCGAACTGGCCGAAGTACTGGCCGCCATCATCCACCGAGTCCGGGCCGGGAAGACCCACGTCCCGCTCATCACCATCTACGACGGCGCCGAACGGCTTCACAGCCCCCCGCTGCCGTTCCTCTTCCAGCGCCCCTGGGGGCTCTCCAACGTCGGCTTCACCCGCCTGCGGGTCAAGCAGCTCCTCGACGCCACAGCAGCTGCCGCCGGAGTCACCGGGCCCGATGGGCGTCCAGTCCGCTTCACCCCCCACGACTTCCGACGGATCTTCGCCACCGAAGCTGTCGCCACCGGCCTACCAGTGCACATCGCCGCCAAGCTTCTCGGCCACGAAACTTTGGCTACCACCCAGGCCTACGTCGCCGTCTACGAAGACCAAGTCATCGACCACCACCGGGCCTTCATCGCCCGGCGCCGAAGCACACGGCCAAGCGAGGAATATCGCGAACCCACCGACGAAGAGTGGGACGAGTTCCTCGGCCACTTCGAACGTCGCAAGGTCGAACTCGGCGTCTGCGGACGCGCCTACGGGACCCCTTGTCAGCACGAGCACGCCTGCATCCGCTGCCCCGTGCTTCGCCCCGATCCGGCCCAGGCGGGCCGTCTCGCCGAGATCGTCGATAACCTCACCGCCCGCCTGACCGAAGCCAACCAGCAGGGCTGGCTCGGCGAGGTCGAAGGGCTTGACGCAAGCCTGGCCGCCGCCAACCAGAAACTCGCCGCCATGGAACGGATCGCCGCCCTCGGCCACACCTCCGCTATCGAGCTGACCAGCAAGCCCAGCTCTCCGACGCACCGAGGCGACCGCCAATGACACTGTCAGCGCCCGTCCGCCTCCATGTACCTCCAGACCCTCAACTCGCCGGCGTCCCGAAGACCGAGGCTGCGAAGGGCGGCCAGCTCCCCGCCGGACGCGTAGGCCACCACGGGGAGACCCGGCCAGAGAGCCGACGCCGCCGACATGCACACCGCCGCAACATGTCGCTCCGGGCCGCGTCGGCAGAACATGTTCGTGATCCCAACCGCCTCGGCGGCCCGGTTCGCGATCACACCCCCAACCAGATCGTGGCCGTCAGTCACCGCCAGAAGGGCGACGTCGGCGTCCTCAAGCAGGACCGCAGGAAAGACACGGACCGACCGACTCGGGGCTGCGCCATCGCTGCTCCTCCAGGCGGCCTCCCAAGCGAGCAGACGTTCTCGGGACTCGACCCTCGATACGACCAGTGCGGGATCCGAGGCCACGACCTCCTCTCCGACAGCCCCGTGCACCCACATGGCGTCGAACAACGCCTCGAAACCTTCGGACGCCAGATTCAAGGCGTTGAAGCTGTCCTTGACCGCCCATCCCCCCTGTCCGAGGGACGACCTCAGCTCGCTGACCCGACCCAGCTGCAAGTCGACTCTCTCTGGGAACAGCGTCACGAGGTTCGGATACAGCGGGGGGACCGGGCCGCGGCTCACCCATGCGTCCGCCGAGAAGGAGGTCGGCAGCCCGTGGGCCCGACAGATGGTGTCGCACCACAGCGCGTTGTTGAGTGCTGCCTGGGTTGCCGCGTCGGTGGCCATGGCACTGATCATCGCTGCTCAGATCCCTCGGTGCCCGGAAATCCGCCGACCAGCTTGACTTCCTCGGCTTGGTGCAGGAAAGAACTGGCCCATGCGCTGCTCCACGAAGGCACCGACGATCGACCACTGGCCGAGTTGGAGGCCGAGTCCACGGCCTACGTGGTCTGTCGCACCCTCGGACTCGACACCGGCGAGTACAGCTTCGGCTACGTCGCCTGCTGGGCGGGTGGGGGACCCGAAGCCGTGGCCCGGATCAGGGCGTCCGGCTCCAGGATCCAGCGGGCGGCCACCGTCATCCTTGGATCGTTGGAGGACGACGGCTCCGACGGGGACGTCGGGCGTGGTCCGGAGCCGGCACCGGCCGACAGTGCGGCCTGAGGCGCCGGTCGGTCACCCCTCGGCTTTCGCCCGATCGTAGGAACGGGCGATCTCCTGCCAGGCGGCCTCGACCCCGTCGAATCCGCCCACCTCGGTGCGCTTGTCCGGCTCCAGGTCCTTGTAGACCTCGAAGAAGTGGGCGATCTCGAACGTCAGGTGGGGTGGGAGCTCGTCGAGGGTCCGGATGCCCTCCCACATGGGATCGCCGCAGGCCACGCAGATGATCTTGGCGTCGGGACCCTTCTCGTCGGTCATCCAGAACACCCCGACGGGGCGGCTCTCGACCATGCAGCCGGGAAAGGTCGGCTCGTCGAGCAGGACGAGCGCGTCGAGCGGGTCACCGTCCTCGGCCAGCGTGTCCGGCACGAAGCCGTAGTCCGCCGGGTAGAAGGTGGCCGAGAAGAGACGTCGGTCGAGCCGGAAGACGTGGTTCTCGTGGTCGTACTCGTACTTGTTGCGGCTCCCCCGCGGAATCTCCACCATGACGTCGATCGTGCGGTCGGTCTCCATGAACCCAGGCCTTTCCTCGCTCCAGCTCGACTCCATTGTGACCCAACCCGGAAGGTCCTCCGACGGGCCACCCATGGGGACGCGACCCGGGGGAGGCACAGGGCTGCCTTGCTAACGTTGGGGCGTGAGCGACGACCCCCTTCCTGGAGCGGTGACCGGGGCGGAGGAGGGTCCGGAGTCGCAGTACTTCGCCCGCCAGCTGTCCGACCTCGACTTCAACGACCGACTGCTCGACCTGGTCGCCGGGTCCGGCCTGCCACTCCTGGAGCGCGTGAAGTTCCTGATCCTGTTCTCCGAGCGGATCGACGAGTTCTTCCAGGTGCAGGTGGCCGGACTGCGTCGCCAGGTGGTCGCCGGCATCACCAGCCGGGCCCTCAACGGCAGCACGCCGGAACAGCTCCTGGCCGACGTGCGGGCGTCGCTCGAGCGGATGGTGCGGCGCCAGGAGTTGCTGCTCCTCGAGACCCTGGTCCCGCTCCTGGCGGACGAGGGGATCGAGCTCAGCAGTTGGGACGACCTCGGCGAGGACGATCGCGACTACCTCCACGACCTGTTCGACCGCCTCATCCTCCCGGTGGTGACCCCGCTCACCGTCGATCCGAGCCACCCCTTCCCCTACATCTCCAACCTGTCTCTCAACATCGGCGTGGAGGTCCGCAGTCGCCAGGACGACACGTCCCGCTTCGCCCGGGTGAAGATCCCGCCGAACGTCGACCGGCTGCTGCCGCTGCCCGGCGGTCAGCGGTTCGTCCCGCTCGAGCAGGTCATGGTGGCCTTCCTGGACGAGCTGTTCCCCGGCATGGACGTGGGCGAGGCCTGTGTCTTCCGGGTCACCCGTGACGCCGACCTGGCGCTCGACGACGACGCCGCCGACGATCTCCTGCTGGCCCTCCAGGAGGAGTTGCGCCGCCGCCGGTTCCTGCCGGTGGTGCGCCTCGAGATCGACTCCCGGACCTCGGAGGCGTCGATCCACCGACTGACCGAGGAACTCGGTCTCTACGCCGAGGACGTCTACCGGTTCGCCGGTCCCCTCGGACTGGGATGCCTGTGGGACATCTACGGTCTCGACCGCGCCGACCTCCACGACCGTCCGTGGACGCCGCTCGTGCCACCGGCCTTCACCTCGGTCGAGCGCGAGGAGGGAGCCACCGTCTTCTCGGTCCTCGACCGTCAGGACGTGCTGGTCCACCATCCCTACGACTCGTTCTCCGCATCGGTGGAGGAGCTGATGAACGAAGCCGCCGAGGACCCCCACGTGCTGGCCATCAAGCAGTGCCTCTACCGCACGTCGGGTGACAGCCCGGTCGTCGCCGCGCTGGTGCGGGCGGCCGAGCGCGGCAAGCAGGTGGCGGTCCTGGTGGAGGTGACGGCGCGCTTCGACGAGGAAGCCAACATCGGTTGGGCCCGAGCTCTCGAGGAGGCCGGCGCCCACGTCATCTACGGCCTCATGGGACTGAAGACCCACGCCAAGACCACGCTGGTGGTCCGCCAGGACGGCGACGCGGTGCGTCTCTACTGCCATGTCGGCACGGGCAACTACAACCCGAAGACGGCCCGCATCTACGAAGACCTGGGTGTGCTCTCGTCCCGCCCCGAGTTGGGGGCCGACGTCACCCGCTTCTTCAACTACATCACCGGGTTCAGCCAGCCCCCGCGCTACCAGGAGCTCGTCACCTCGCCGGGCGGGATCCGGAACCGGGTGGTCGAGCTGATCGACGAGGAGGCGAAGGCCGGCCCGGACGGACGCATCGCCATCAAGGTCAACGGCCTCGACGACGTCGCGGTCATCGACGCGCTCTACCGGGCGTCCCAGGCCGACGTGCCCATCGACCTCATCATCCGGGGTATCTGCTGCCTCCGGCCGGGTGTCCCCGGTCTGTCGGAGACGGTCCGGGTGCGCTCCATCGTCGGCCGGTTCCTCGAGCACTCGCGCATCCTCCGGTTCGGTGGGTCCGCCGGTCGACCCGCCACGTACTACATCGGCTCCGCCGACCTCCGTCGACGCAATCTCGATCGGCGGGTGGAGGCGATGATCCCGGTGGCGGACCCCGACGCAGTGGCGCGTCTCGAGGAGATCCTGACGTTGAACCTGGCCGACGACCTCCAGTCGTGGTCACTGTCCCCCGACGGCTCGTGGCACCGGATCCCGACCGTGCTCGGGATCTCCACCCAGGCCGCGCTCGAAGAGGCCGCACTGCAGCGCGGCGACCTCCTGGACCGACCTCGCTCCGGCCTGGTCTGAGCCGGTCGGACGTGATCGAACCCGAGGACGGCACCCCGCCCGATCCCGGCGAGTCGGTCCTGGGCGGGCTGTCGCCGCACGAGCTCCTGCTCGAAGGGGTGCGGAAGCGTGCCCGGCGCGCGGCCATCGCCTACACGCTCGTGGGCGTGGCTCTCGTGCCGTGGACCGTCTACCTGGCCGTCACCCTCCCGAAGCGCCACCTCGACACCCACTACCGGGGGGCATGGGTGGGCTTCGACCTGCTCCTGGTGGCGACCATCGTGCTGACCGCCTACCTGGCGTTCCGGATGGACGACCGGGTGCAGTTCCCAGCCGTGGCGACGGCCACACTGCTGCTGGTCGACGCCTGGTTCGACGTCATGACCTCGGGTACCCGGAGCGCCCGATTCCAGGCGATCGTGCTGGCGCTGCTCCTGGAGATCCCGGCTGCGCTGTTCTCCCTCTACCTGGCCCGACAGGTCAACCGCCACATCGAGCAGGAAGCGGCGCACGAACGCACCACTCGACGTACCTGAGCCCCGTCCGGTCCTCGTGCCGGCGGAAGATCAGCCGATGACGGCGGCGATGCGTCCCATGACCTCGTCGGTCAGCTTGGGGACGACCTCCAGGGCGGCCAGGTTCTCGTGCACCTGTTCGACCCGGCTGGCCCCCGTGATCACCGTGGACACGTGGGGGTTCTTGACGCACCAGGCGATGGACAGCTGCGCCAGGGTGCAGTCGAGCTCGTGGGCGATGTCCTGCAGCCCGGCGACCTTCTGGTTGCGGTCGGCGTCGGTCAGGAGGTCGCGCAGCCATTCGTAGCCCGGCAGTGTGGCGCGCGAACCCTCCGGCACGCCGTCCAGGTACTTGCCGGTGAGCAGACCCGAGGCGAGCGGGCTCCACGTGGTCAGACCGAGCCCGATGCCGTCGTAGAGCGGGGCGTATTCCTCCTCGACCCGGTCGCGCCAGAGCAGGTTGTACTGCGGCTGCTCGACGACCGGCTTGTGCAGGTGGTTCGTGTCGGCGATGTCCCATGCCTCGCGCAGGGCCTCGGCCGACCACTCCGAGGTACCCCAGTAAAGGGCCTTGCCGGCGGTGATCATGTCCGACATGGCCCACACCGTCTCCTCGACGGGGGTCTCGGCGTCGGGCCGGTGGCAGTAGACGATGTCGACGAAGTCCAGTCCGAGGCGCTCGAGCGAGCCGTCGATGGCCTGCGCCAGGTACTTGCGGTTGAGGGTGTTGCGCATGTTGACGCTCGAGTGGAGGCCCCAGAACAGCTTGGTGGAGATGACGTAGCTGTAGCGCGGCCAACCCAGGGCGCGGATGGCCTCACCCATGATCGTCTCGGACTCGCCCCCGGCGTAGGCCTCGGCGTTGTCGAAGAAGTTCACGCCGGCGTCGTAGGCCGCCGCCAGGCAGTCCTCCGCCAGGTTCCCGGCGAGCTGCGGCCCGAACGTGACCCACGATCCGAAGGACAGGACGCTGACCTTGAGCCCGGTCCCGCCCAGACGTCGGTATTCCATCTCCATGGTGACTCCCTCTGCCCGTCGGTGACGGGCGACCGGTGGTGTCCGGCGCCGCGTGTCGGCCCGGGTCTGCGTGTGTGATCGTCCTGGATCCTAGAGGGGATCCCCGGGCATCGGCTCCGGGGCCGTGCCGGAGGTCGACCGTCGTGCGATGCTGGATCGGTGACCGACCGACCGGCCCCCGGAGCGCGCCTGCACCCCCTGCCCGGCCAGCCCGGGGACGTGCCGTGGCCGGGGGAGGAGTGGCCGACGGGCCCGGTCCCCGACGGTGTCGACCTCGGTCCGCTGATGGACGCCGCGTTCGATCCTGACGGACCGTTGCACGACACCTATGCCGTCGTCTGCGTGCAGGGCGGCCGACTGGTCCACGAGCGCTACGGGGGGGCGCTGCCCCGGTTCGACGGTCCCGGTCGACCGGTGACCCCGGTCACGCCACTGCTCTCGTGGTCGGTGGCCAAGTCGTTCCTCCACGTGGTGGTGGGCATGCGGGTCGGTGACGGCGCACTCGACCCGGACGCCCGGGCCGATGTGCCCGGGTGGAGCGGCGTCGATGATCCGCGTCGGGACATCACCCTCGCCGATCTGCTCGCCATGCGCGACGGACTGGCCTTCTCCGAGGAGTACGAGGACCCCGAGACCTCCGACGTCATCCAGATGCTCTTCGGTCCCGGCCAGTCCGACATGGCGGCCTTCGCCGCCGACCGTCCACTCGCTGCGCCGCCCGGCACCCGGTTCAACTACTCCACCGGGACGTCCGTGATCATCTCGGGGATCGTGGCCCGGTCGCTCGGCTCCGCCGACGCCTGTCGGGCGTATCTCGACGATCGCCTGTTCGCACCCCTCGGGATGACGTCGGCCACCGCCGGATTCGACGAGGCCGGCACCTGGGTGGCCGGTTCGTACGTGCACGCCACGGCCAGGGACTACGCCCGGTTCGGCCTCCTGGCCCTGCGTGACGGCACCTGGGACGGCCGTCGGCTGGTCCCCGAGGGGTGGATCGACTCGGGACGCGCCCCCCGCTCGGTCGACCCCGACGACGGCAACCTGTACGGACACCACTGGTGGACACGCGAGGATCCCCTCGGCACGTTCTGGGCCGCCGGACACGACGGCCAGTACATCGACCTGGTTCCGGCGCTCGATCTGGTGCTGGTGCGCCTGGGGCGGACCGGGTCGGAGCGCACCCCCGAACTCCGGGCCTGGCGCGACGACGTGGTCGGCGCCTTCCGCCGGGCCCGGTCGGCGTCGACCGACCGCTGAGCTCGGAGCCGGCGACCGTGCATTGCCAATCGCCAGGCACGGTCGTACGGTGAGAGCACTGTGAGCAGGTCCGTCCCCGTCCACGACCACCTCCACGAGGTCCACACCGTGGAGGACGTCCTGGCCCTCGTGCGCGAGCACGGCGGCCGGGTCACCAGCTCGCGGCGGCTGCTGCTCGAGGCCCTGTTCGAGGGTCCGGGGCACCGTACGGCCGAGGAACTGGCCGAGGCGGTCCAGTCCCAGGCTCCCGAGGTTGCACTCTCCACCGTGTACCGGAACCTCGACGACCTGGAGAAGCTGGGCGTGGTCGTCCACTCCCACCTGGGCCACGGCCCGGCCACCTACCATCTGGCCGCAGGGGCCCACTGCCACTTCGTGTGCCAGGACTGCGGGGCGGCCGTCGAGGCCCCGGACGAGCTCTTCACCGGTCTGGCCGCCGGGGCATTGGAACGCTTCGGATTCGAGATCGACACGCGGCACTTCGCCATCCTCGGTCGTTGTGCCGACTGCCGGGCCGGCACGGGGCCGTGACCGACCACGGGAGTGCGATCGACCGCACCGCTGAGTGGGACGAGCTGCGCGTCCGACACCTGCGACCCAGGGGGGAGCGACCGGCGTCGTCGGCCAGGGGCCTCCACCACTTCGCCATCCTGTCGAGCGACGTCGAGCGGACGATCACCTTCTTCCAGGACGTGCTGGAGTTCCCGCTGGTCGAGCTGTTCGAAAACCGTGACTACCTCGGATCCACCCACTTCTTCTTCGACATCGGCCACGGCAACTACCTGGCGTACTTCGACTTCCCCGGGCTCGACCTGGGCGGGTACCGCGAGGTGCTCGGCGGACTGCACCACATCGCCATCAGCGTCACGCCGGAGCAGTTCGAGCGTCTGGTGGGCAAGGTGCGGGACACCGGCCTCGACGTGCACGTGGTCAACGGGAACTCGGCCTACTTCCCCGGTCCGGACGGCGAACGGATCGAACTGCTGAGCTACCCGCTCCACGACATGTACGGAACGGTCGTCGGCTCCTGACGACCCGCCGGGAGCCCCCAGAGGCCACGTGCCGGAAACCGGTTGCCTGACGGGGGACCGGTGGAGGCGTCACGTCGTCGGCCGGATGACGTAGCCTGCGGCGGCCAGCCTGTTCACGATGTCGAAGGCCCGCCGTTCCGTGATGGTCAACTCGTCGGCCAGACCGCGCAGCCCGACGTCGCGGTCGTTGGCGAGACAGACCAGGACACGGTGGTGGTCGGTCAGGAACCGCCAGGTCGAAGTACGGGCGTCGGAGTCCACGGTCCCTGCGCCCTCTCGGCATCCGGCGGAGCAGGTCGGTCAGTGCGGAGGTGCATTGCCCACCCGGACCACCAGTCCCCGGAATTCGCCCACCGAGTCGCAGGCACCGAGGATCATGGACCGCAATTCCGCGTTGTCCGGCACCCCGTGACCCCGACGGCCGGTGATCACGTCGCCGATGACGGCGAAGAGCCGAGCGATGGAGGCCACCCAGGACCCGTTCGATTCGTGAGGGCAGGGGTAGCGCACCAACCAGGTGTCGGCCTCCGCGACCAACGAGCCGAGCCGCGCCGCCTGTCGGAGGTTCGCCGCCGGACCGCCGGTGAGCAACTGACGGGCCGAAGTGCAGCACCGATCGAAGATCGCCAGCACCTCGCACGAGGCCTCGTACCAGCCACGGAGTGCCACCCAATCGATGGGGGCACGCTCACTGGACGGCACCAGACCACGGTAGTGGTCGGGCGGTCCCCTCGCTACGGGTGTTGCGCCGCGCACCCACGGGCACCCACGGGAAGCCCCGGGAGGCCCCGTTCGCCCGCATCGGTCGATCATGGCGAGAGCCCCGGAACGCGCAGCAGCGGGGGCCGGAGCCCCCGCTGACGTGCACCATCTCGAGTCGGGCTGCCCGGATTTGAACCGAGGACCTCTGCGTCCCGAACGCAGCGCGCTACCAAACTGCGCCACAGCCCGTCATCCCCCGGCCGCACGGTGGCGGCCCAGGAACCGTAGATGCTACCCGACGGCGGTGTGGTCGTTCCCCGCGTCGGTCCCGTCGGATTCCTCGGGTGGCGGCGGGGTGTGCTTGGCCACCACCTTGGCGATTCGCCGCTTGTCCATCTCGGCCACCCGCAGCTGCCACTCACCCGCGTCGTGGGTCTCGCCCTCCTCCGGAATGTGTCCGAAGGCGTCGAACAGGTAGCCCCCGAGCGTGACGTACTCGCCCTCGGGCAGTTCGATCCCGAGCTGGTCGGCGAGGTCGTCGATGCTCATGCGACCGTCCACCAACCACCGCCGGCCGTCGACCCGGACGACCTCGGGCTCCTCGTCCGGGTCGAACTCGTCGGGCAGATCGCCCACCAGCGCGCCCAGCAGGTCCTTCACCGTGATCACGCCCTCGACTCCACCGTGCTCGTCGACCACGACGGCGAAGGCCCGTCGCTGCCGGCGCATCTGGGCCAGGACGTCGAGCACCAGCCGTGACTCCGGCACGAGGAACGGTTGGCGCAGCCGGCGCGAGATGTCGATCGGATCGGGGGAGCGTCCTCCCTCGTCCGGCGAGCCGACCGTCCAGCCGGCCCGGAAGAGGTCGTTCACGAACAGCACGCCGATCAGGTCGTCGAGGCTGTCACCACACACGGGAAAGCAGCTGTGACCGGACTCGCGGACCGCCTGGGACACGGCCTCGACGGTGAGGGGGATGGAGAGCGCCACCACGTCGACCCGGGGGGTCATGACCTCGCCCACGACCATGTCCCGCAGGTCGTCGAGGGCGTCGATGATGAACTGCTCCTGCGCGTCGGCCCCTCCCTCCACCGGTAGACCCGACGCATCGGGGGACGCGGCACCCGTCGTGGTGGCGCCCGGTTCGCGCCGACGTGACCGGCGTCCCGGCGAACCCTCGGTCTGGACTTCGTGGCGACGGAACACGGACAACGCGGTGACCCGGTCTGTAGGCGGTGGGACGGTCAGGCGTCGGCGGGCGCGGCGACGACCGACAGCGGAGCGTAGGACTCGTCGTAGTAGGTGCCACCGGCGAGGAGGGCGGCTACCGACCGGCGCAGCCGGATCGGGTCGAGGGGCTTGACCAGCCAGCCCTCGGCACCCGACCGGCGGGCGAGGAAGACGTCCGGGCGCCGGTCCAGCAGCATGAGGACCGGAACGTGCTCGAGCTTGCCGTAGGACGCCTCGAGCCGGAGTTCCAGGGTCGTGGCCATGCCCCCCATGTTGCCCATCTGCATGTCGACGATGACCAGGTCCGGGAGCGACTCGGCCACGAGGGCCATCACCTCGGGGCCGGAGCGGGCCTCGACGATCTCGACGTCGGGTGACCCGGCGATGGCCGAGATCTCGGCCCGCACGGTCGGGGCGTCACTGGCCACGAGGATGGTAGGCACCCCCAGAGGTTAGCGCCCTGGGGACGTGGATCTCCACGTGACCCGGAGGCCCCGGCGCCCCGGTCAGGTGCCGCCCGGGGCGAACAGGAGGTCGGCGACGTGGGCCAGGCTCCCGAGGTCGTGGACGTCGGTGTTCAGCAGGGGGACGCGGTAGACGGGAGCGGGGGCCACCTCGGCCACGGCGGAGGCGAAGGCGGCCTCCTCGCGGTCCGACGCCAGTGTGTAGCCGGCCAGGTTGTCGACCAGGTCGGTGAGAGGGGAGGGCGCCGCGCCGCCCACCTGTCCCCGTCCGAGTGCCGACCTCAGGGTGGCCAGCTGGTCGTCGGTGGCGAACCGCGGCTGGACCCGGTTCACGATCAGCGCCGTCGCCGACATGTCGGACTCCGCCAGCTTGGCGGCGAAGTGGACGGCCTCGTCCACCGAGTCCGGCCGGGGGGACGCCACGAGGACGAAGGCCGTGGTCGGCTGGACCAGGAGCTCGCGGACCCGGGCGGCCCGCAGGCGGAACCCCTCCTCCATGCCCTCGAAGGCCTGGAAGAAGGCGACGGCATCGTGGACGATGTCGGCGCCGGCCACCTTGGAGATCGTCCGCAGGAGGGCCTGGGCGGCCACGCCCATGAACCGCAGTCCGACCCGCGTCGGAGCCATCAGCGCCTGGAAGACGCGGTTCTCCAGGAAGTGGGTGAGGCGTCGGGGGGCGTCGAGGAAGTCGAGCGCGTTGCGGGACGGTGGGGTGTCCACCACGATCACGTCGAACCCGCCCTCCTCCACGAGTTCGTGGAGCTTCTCCATGGCCATGTACTCCTGGGTGCCGGACAGGGTGCCCGTGAGGTTGCGGTAGATGCGGTTGACCCGGATGTCCTCCGCCTGGGCCTCGGAGTCCGAGTAGCGGGTGATCAGGTCGTCGAAGGTGCCCTTCGGATCGAGCATGAGGGCGTGCAGCTCGCCGGGCCAGTCCCCGTCGATCCGGGTGGGGCGGTTGGTGAGCTCGTCCACGCCGAGGGAGTTGGCCAGGCGCCGGGCCGGGTCGATGGTGACGACACAGGCGGTGCGGCCGAGCCGGGCCGCCTGCAGGGCGATGGCGGCCGACGTGGTGGTCTTGCCCACACCCCCCGAGCCGCAGCAGACGATGATCGAGCGTTCGCGGACCACCTCGTCGATCCCGGCGGGCGCCCCACCGTCGGCC
>JGI20133J14441_1001881_pt1 | contig 15864 bp, 11 predicted proteins | sample RS3BMetagenome_FD_14441 | JGI IMG/M metagenome (IMG submission 14441)
GGCCGGGGACCGGCGACCCGCAGGCGTACCGGGCGACCGTCCGTCCCGAGAGCGTCGGCCGTTCGGCCTCGGTCGCGGCGCGGCTGTTCCCGCCGATGGCGGGCGCGGCCGTGCTGCGGGCGTGGGTGGGGTTCGAGTCGTGGGGTCCCGAGGACACGCCGCTGATCGGGCCGGTCGGCGCCCCCGAGGGGCTGTGGGTAGCGGCGGGCTTCTCCGGCCACGGGTTTGCCATCTCCCCGACGGTGGGCGAGCTGGTCGCGACCTGGATCGCGACCGCCGAGTGTCCGTCCGCTCTCGCGCCGTTCGATCCCATCCGCTACGGCGACGACTGGCCGACGGGGGTCGAGCCGGAAGCGGTCCGGGAAGGCGACGGCACCGCGACGCGCGGGGGAGGGCGATGATGGGCGAGGGGACGGTCCACGAACAGCGCGGCGCGCCGGACATCGCGTTTTGGTTTGACGGCCGGGCATACGCCGGGTACGCGGGCGATACTCTGGCGGCCGCGCTGTGGCGCGCCGGCATCCGCTCGCTGCGCAACAGCCCGGGCCTTGGCGAGGCCCGCGGGATGTGGTGCGGGGTGGGCCACTGCTACGAGTGCCGGGTCGTCGTGGACGGCGTCTGGGGTGTTCGGGCGTGTCTCCTGCCGATCCGCGAGGGGCTTGCGGCGACGCGCGAGACGGTCGACGGGGGCGCACAGGGGTGAGTGCGGGCATGTCGGTCCTCAGGGGCGACGTGGTCGTCGTGGGCGCCGGCCCGGCCGGTCTGGGCGCCGCGCTGGAGACATCCCGGCTGGGTCTGCGCACGGTGGTGATCGACGAGCGGCCGGCGATCGGCGGTCGTGTGCCGGCGCAGGGTGCGGGTCTTTCCGGCGGGCCGTCGGGCGCGGCCTGGCTGGCGGGCGTTCGCGCCCAGGTCGAAGCCGGTGCCACGCGGTTCGTGCTCGGCAGGTCGGTGTGGAGCGTCTCGCCCGCCTGGCGCGTCCTGACGGCGCCCGTGGACCCGACCGCGGACGTCGATCCGTGGGAGATCGAAGCGCGCGCGCTGGTCCTCGCCACGGGGGCGACCGAGCAGCCGATCCCGCTCCCCGGCTGGACGCTCCCCGGGGTGGTCACGGCGGGAGCGGCGCAGACGCTCCTTCGCGTCCACCACGTACTGGTGGGGTCGCGGGTCGCCCTGGTCGGGGTGAACGCGACCTCGCTCGAGCTCGCGCGTGACCTCGCTGCGGCGGGGGCCGAGGTTGTCGGCATCGTCGAGGGTTCGCCGTGGCCCACGGGCACCGCGGACGCGAGGACGGATCCGGCGTCCCTTGTCGCGGACGCCGGGACGTTGGGGATCGCGGTCCACGCCGGCGGCCGCGCCGAGCGCGTGGTCCGCCTCGGCGGCGCGCTCGGCCTGAGCATCTCGTCTGGGCGAGCCGATGCCCCGGAGCAGACCTGGGAGGTTGATGCGGTGGTCCTGTGCGGGCGGACGGTGCCGCTGACCGATGCCGCGCAGCTGGCCGGGTGTCCGGTGGCGTTCGTGCCTGAGCGCGGCGCTTTCGTCCCCCTGCACGGGCCCTCGCAGGAGACGCCCGTGCCGGGACTGTTCGTCGCCGGCGCCGTGGCCGGCATCGACGGGCGCGACGCCGCACTGGCGCAGGGGCGCCTGGCGGGGCTGGCCGGCGCGAGGCTTCTGGGGGCGGCGGCCAGGGATATCGAAGCTACGCTGCGGCACGCGCACGCCGCGCTGGACGAGGCGGTCGCCGCTGGCGAGGCGCGAGAGCCTGGCGGCATCGCCGTGCAGGCGCGACTGGCCAGCCTGTGGCAGGCGCAAGCGATAGGCCGAGCCGGAACGTAGCGAGGCCGCAAGCCCGCGCAACCGGGTCGCGACGAGCGATTCAGACGGCGCGCGACGATTCGACGCACGGAGCCAATCGGCATGGGCGACAGCCGATCGCACCGAGGCCGCGGCTGGCTGCAGTCCCGTGGGCGGTAGGTCGGCCCTCGGATGGCGACGAACGGTCGACCGACCTGTCGGATGACCACGGCCTTCTGAAGTGCTCGGTAGTGGAATGCCAATATATGGTGTTGTGGGAAGGCAGTCGTCGGGTGTTGGGTGACGTGCAGATATCCCCGCTGTAGGCACGGAGGCAGCCGTCGGGGGCATCTGGTCGCGACAGGGGGGACAACCTGCACGTCACGATCTGGGTCTTCGCACTGCCGCTCGGACTCGTTCGGACCCTTGTCGCTCGGTGGCGTCACAAAGGGCGGTAGCCCTCACCCCTAGGTGAACTACCGCCCCCCCACCGAACCAAACCCCGGCACCGTGCCCCGAGTGCAAGCTCGGTGCTGCCGGTGAAGACCCACCCGCGAGGGCGGGTCTTCGTCGTCATTGTATGGGCGTTGCCAGTTATAGGCAAGCCTCGACCGGCCCACCGGATGTCGCGGTGGAACGCCGTGAAAACTACCATTTATCGAGCACTAGTGGCGTCGCTAAGGCGGCAAGAGGTGGCCGCGTAGGCTCCTGTAGACATCATCCGGGATCCGGCGATGGCCGAAGCCGAACAGCTGCAGGGCGCCGTCGCCTGTCGTGCGGTAGACAATGCGAAGGTCGGCACGCGCACCCTGAGCGGGCGGGTCGCCCAGGTGTACGTGTCGTCGCCAGTTCGTCAGCCGGCCCAACATCGGGCGGCCCGGGGCGTGGCGGCGACGACGTGCAGTTGAGGCAAGGTCTCCCTCAGGGACCGCTCGTAGCCGTCGGCGTCGTGAAGGGCTACTGCCAGTGCTGTCAGGTCTGCCAGAACGTCGGACTCGGCGAATGCGAGCGTCGGGCCCCACCCAGCGAGTTGCTCGCCTGCGCCGCGGATCTATGGCTCGGCGTCCAGGCCATCGTTCGCCTGCAGCAACCTCAGCAGCTCGGGGCCCGCGACATCTGCGGAACGGCGTACGTGCTGAAGCCGGTGGCCCCACTGCTCCTCCACGACCATGTCCTCCAGCATGTCGCGCACGATGGATTCGAGGGCTTGCCACAGCTCCGGATCGACCAGCACGCCCACGGTGCGGTTGCGGTGCAGAAGCCGCATCTTGTGGAGCTTGTGAAGGCGATCAATCCACCGCGACGACCGAAGTTCCGTCAACGACACGTCGCCCGTGAGGCTGAAGCCACGTTCCACCTCAAGAAGGACGTCGTGTACCGACACCCTCTCCACGCCCTGTTCACCCCCGGTCGCGCTCGTCGTCGGCCCATTCGCCATAATGCAAGCGCACTTGGACTCCCTGCTCTCGACGGCAGGCTCGCGCGTACAGTGACACATGGCGCAGCCATTGGAAGGACGCCGGGGCGGCCGTCGCCGCGTACACGGAGCGGCGGCGACGAGCCGAGGGAGATACGCGAGGCAGGCTCCTCGCCGACCACCTGATCGGAGCCCACGCCCGATCCGTTAGAGACCCTGTTACCTGGGACCTGGGGCTCGACCGCACAGCCGTTCCCGACCTGCGACGAACCGAACGCCGCAAGCGGCAGCCCGGTAGCGTCGTCCCCGCCGCCCCACGGTATTGCGGGCGCACGGCGACTGCCCATCGCCACGGCACGAACGTCGTCCCGGACCCCGCAGTCGCCCGTCGACCTGGGGGCGCGTTCCCTGGCGGGATCGGTCGTGGCAGATGAACCGTGCCCGCCCGAGGCGCACCGGGGCCTCCAGTGCGTGTGGCTCGTTGACGCCACACGCTTCCGTCGCGGGGTCCGTGCCAGCCACGCGGTCAGGTCGCGAAATAGCGGGAGTTTGGACCGGACAGCGGGATGCGCACATTCCCCGCGCCGGCCCCGCCGTCGATCGACAGGACGGACCCGGTCATCCAGGCGGCCTCGTCGCTGGTCGCGAACAGCACCACACGCGCGACATCCTCCGGCCGCCCGACGCGGCCGAGCGGGATGCCCTGGACCAGCGCGGTCATGTACGCATCGGACAGAGGGCTCATCTCGCTGTGCACCTCGATCAGGCCGGGGGACACCGCGTTCACCCGGATGGCGCTCGCCGCCAGCTCGAGGGCCATGTTCTGGGTCAGCATGTTGAGGGCCGCCTTGGATGCGGTGTAGTGGGCGGCACCCGGCCGGGCACGCGTGGCGGCGCCCGACGTCACGTTCACGATGTTGCCCGGCCGTGCGGCGCCGACCAGCCTGCGCGCGAAGCCTTGCCCGACCAGGTACGGACCCTTCAGGTTCGTGTCGAGGACCGCGTCCCAGTCCGCCTCCCGCATCTCCAGGAAGGGGTGGCTCGGGTACACGCCCGCCGCGTTGACCAGGATGTCCGGGTCGACGGCGGCGAACGCGGCATCGAGCACACGCGAGACGCTCGCGCCGTCGCGGACGTCGGCAACGAGTGGCGTTGCGCGCCCGGCGAGCGGCGCCGGCAGGGCCGCCACGGCATCGTCAAGCGCCTGGGGGCGAACGTCGACGAGCGCGACGCGCGCGCCCTCCTCCAGGTAGGCGCGTGCGATCGCCTGGCCGATGCCGCTGGCCGCACCCGTCACGACTGCCCCATGCTTCTCGTACCGCATGGACACGAGACCTCACCGCCTGTGTTTGGTGTTCCGGCGCTGTCGGCGTCGGGGAAGGGGGGCGGCGCGGCCCGTCAGCCTTGCGCCCCGGTGCCCCGGCCGCTTCGGGGGACATCCAGGCGATTCGCACGCGTCGGACGTCACTCCTGTTTCGCCGCCCGGCGGGATGGCGGAGCGCCGTCGTGTCGGCAGGGTCGGAACGGTCCGCCATACGGGCGGCGGGGAAACGCACGTCCCAGGCGTTGTGCCAACCGGGCACCACCCTGCCGCTTCGGCCCGGTATGCTGGTGGAGACGGGACCGGGCCGGCATGACGGGCCAGCCCGGGGGAGGTGGAGCGACTGACGCGGACCCCTGTAGACCCGCTTGTGGCCCTACGCGAGCGCTTCGGCCTTGCCGCCTTCCGACCCCACCAAGAGGAGATCGTGCGCGCCGTGCTGGACGGGCGCTCGGTCCTCGCCGTGCTGCCGACGTCGGCCGGGAAGTCGCTGTGCTACCAGCTTCCCGCCGTGCTCCTGCCCGGCGTCACGGTCGTCGTGTCGCCGCTGATCGCCCTGATGAAGGATCAGGTCGACGCGCTCACGGCGCGCGGGATCGAGGCCGTCGCCCTGAACAGCCAGCTGACCGGGCGTGAGGCGCACGAGGCGCTCGAGGCGATCCGCCGGGGCTCGATCCGGCTCGTGTACGTGGCGCCGGAGCGTCTTCTGAACCGCGACCTCCTGGCCAGCCTGGCCGGCGTAGAGGTCAGCCTGGTCGCGGTGGACGAGGCGCACTGCCTGTCCCAGTGGGGCCACGACTTCCGCCCGGACTATCGCCTTGTGCCGGTGTTCCGGCGCCGTGTCGGCATGCCGCCCATCCTTGCGCTCACGGCCACCGCCCCGCTCGCGGTGCGCACGGAGATCGCGCGCGAGTTGGGCACCGACACCGAGATCGTCGCCCCGCTCGACCGGCCCAACCTGCGCTACGGCGTACCCGCGGTGGCGACCGAGCGCGAACAGGCGGCGACCCTGGCCGGCTGGTTGGAAGCGGGCCGGGAGGGTTCGGTCATCGTGTACGCGCCGACGCGCAAGGCGACCGAGGCGTGGGCGGCCCGGCTCGGTGGGGCGTCCCGCGGCGTCCTCGCCTACCATGCCGGCATGGAGACGACGGTGCGCCAGGCGTCGCAGGACGCATTCATGTCCGGCCAGGCGCGCGCGATCGTGGCCACCACGGCGTTTGGCATGGGGGTGGACAAGCCCGACATTCGGGCCGTGATCCACGTGGGACTGCCCGAGTCCGTCGAGGCGTACGTCCAGGAGGTGGGGCGGGCGGGCCGCGACGGCCAGACCGCGTGGGCGGTGACGCTGAGCCTGGTCGGGCGGGACGCCGTGCTGCGCCGTCGGCTCCTGGACAGCCAGCGGCCCGACCGGCAGTGGCTAGAACGCCGGCTTCTCGCCGCGGTCGGGGCCGCGCCCGGCAGCACCCTCGACCTGGGCGTCGGGGAGGGTGTCGGGCCGTCCCAGGGGGCCATCGTGCTGCCCCACCTGCTCGAGCGCGGCATCGTCGCGGAGCCCGACCAGCGCGCGCAGACGTCGGCGCTCCGGCTGGTGCGACCGCCATCGGACGACGACGTCGAGGCCATCGTCGCCGCCATCGTGCGCCGCCACGAGATGAAGATGCGACGGTTTGCCGCCCTCGTCGCCTTCCTGCGCGGCGACGGCTGTCGCCGCGACGCCCTGGCCGCCTACTTCAGCGCCCCGCAGGTGACCGAGCGGCCGGACGTGTGCTGCGACCGCTGCAGTCCTGAGGCGTTTGCGGTCGCGCGACCCGCCGCGGCGTTGGCCCGACCGCGCACGCGGGCTGGCGGTGGCGCGGGAGGCGGAGCGCAGGCGCCGGCCATCGAGCCCCCCCTCGCGCCGCCGGCGGCGGACGGCGCGGTTGTCGCCGCCCTGGACTGCTGCGTCGTGGGGGACGGGTCAGACGGCGATCGGGCGGTGCGGCTCGTCATCTGGAAGGGCGACGGGACGGTCCTGGTGCATGGCGCGCACGGCCGGGAGCCGTCGCATACGTGCAGGACGGGCGCGTGGCATTGGGACGCGGCCGGACGCGTGATGACCTGGGGGGAGGGGGTCGAACGGCTCGCCGTCCGGGTGTATGGCGTGCGCTGGCGGCAGGCGTGGGGTGCGGCCGCTTCGACCCCGTCCGCCCAAGCTGCGGCGACCGATCGCCGGACGGACGACGCGCCGCCGCAGATCGGCGACGGAGGGCTGCGCGAGGCGCTTCGCCAGTGGCGCGCGACCGTGGCACGCGAGCGCGGCGTGCCCGCCTACGTGATCTGCTGGGACCGCCACCTGGACGCGATCGCCCTCGACCGGCCCGGCACCCTTGCGGAGCTGGCGCGGATCCCGGGACTGCCCAGGCCGACGCGCGAGGCCCACGGCCAGGCGATCCTCGACATGGTTGCCAGAGCGGGCGGGCAGGCGTAGTCGCAGGACGGTCCGCGGGCTGATGGCCCGAGCGGGCGACGCGGCGCCGGCGGGACTGCTGCGCGACGAGCGGGCCCACGCTGGCGTACCGCCCGCGGCTGCCGCCGTGCGGACAAGCGCGGCACGTAGGCGCACCGTACCGTGGGGGGCGCGAACAAGCACCGGGAGAGGGTGCAACAAGAAGCCATCGCCGTGTCGACCGGAGTGGACGTCGACCCAGCGCTGGCCTGGCGCGTCACCGCGGCCCTCTTGGCACCGGGCGCGCAGGGGAAAGCCGGAACATTGCCTCGAATGAGCCATCGCCGGGCCCGGCGGGCCCGGCGATCTGTCGAGTGAGGTGACGACGTGAAGCGCCCCTTCCTGCGCAACGGGATGGCAGTCGCCGCCGCGGCCGCGCTCCTATCCGTGCCGGCCCTGGGTACGGCGGCGGGAGCGACCGCGAGCGGTCCCGTCTACGGCGGAACGCTCAACCTGGCGACCCAGTTCCCGCCCCCGCATCTGGATCCGGGCCAGGCAGACGACGGTGTGTCGATCCAGTTCTCCGTCCTGTCGTTCGACAATCTGGTCACGTACGCCCCGACGAGCTCCAAACTGGTCGGCGATCTCGCGACCCACTGGAAGATCCTCGACGGCGGCAAGGAGTACGTGTTCTATCTTCGCCATGGCGTGACGTTCTCGAACGGCGATCCGCTGACCGCCCAGGACGTCGTGTTCACCTTCACGCGCCTGAACGAGGCGGCAACCGCCAACGCCTACCAGTCCTCCTATTCGGACATCGTTGGCGCGCCAGCCCTGTTTGCGGGCAAGGCGAAGACCCTTTCGGGCATCCGGGCCGTGGGCAAGTACGAGGTCGTCATGCACCTGAGCCAGCCCGAGCTGTACTGGCTGAACGTGATCGCTCTGCCGTCGGCGGCCATCGAGGACGCCAAGGTGGCGGCGAACTGGAACGCCATGGAGAAGGCCGGCAAGCCGATTACGCCGATCGGCACGGGGCCGTTCATCCTCCAGCCGGTGACGGCGAATTCCACCGAGTACGTCTACGTGAAGAACCCGCACTACTGGCAGAAGGGCCTTCCGTACGTCAACCGGGTGGTCATCCACATCGGACCGTCGCCCACCCTTCAGATGCAGCAGTTCCAGCGCGGCCAGCTGGCGGCCATCCCACCGATCATCAGCGTCCTCAACCTGACCTCGGCCCAGTACCTCCAGGTGCGCAAGAGCCCTAGCTTAAAGAAGGAGTACTGGAACATCCCTTCGCCCGGGACGTACTACCTGGGCTTCAACGCGAACGTGAAGCCGTGGAACAGCCTGTACCTGCGCCAGGCGGTGGAGTACGCGATCAACAAGACCTTCCTCAACGAGGTCCTGAACAACAGCCGCGCCCTCGTGGCGAACTCCGTCCTGCCGCCCGGCATCCCGGGCTACGAGCCCACCTACGATCCCTACCCCGTGAACGACTCGACGCCCCAGGGCGTGGCCGCCGCCCAGGCCAAGGCCAAGGCCCTTCTCGCCAAGGCGGGCTACCCGCACGGACTGAATGCGGGCACGTTCTACGTCCCGGAGTTCGGCGACCCCCAGGGGTTGGCCGCGACGGTCAAAGAGCAGCTCGCGGCGGTCGGCATCCAGGTCCAGCCCCGCCTGATTACGCTGCAGGCGTTCTTCAGTCTCATGACCAAGCCCAAGGCGATCGGCTTCTACTGGCTCCAGTGGGGCCAGGACTACCCGGACGCCGAGGACTTCCTCTACAACCTGTTCGACAGCGCCCAGTCCGGCAACAACAACGTCGACTGGTACAAGAACCCGAAGGTCGATGCGCTGCTGGCCCAGGCCGACACCGGCCAGAACCAGGCGCAGCGGGTGCGGCTGTACGACGAGGTGCAGCACATCGTCATGTCGCAGGCCGCGGTCGTGCCGCTCACGTACAGTTGGGCGGATGGCCTCATCGGCCCGAACGTCTACCCCAAGACGCCGCTCATCTGGTCGAACGTGGCGCCCGGCTTCATTCAGGCCTGGCGGATCTGGATCGCCAAGTAGCGCGATGCCGTGGCACGGGTCGCCCAGCACCCCGGTGCGGGCGGCCCGTTGCGCTGTCGGGCATCACGCGACGGCCTGCGCGTCGGGGCGCATCCGCGCGGCACGAACCCGGAGCGATGCGTCTGTGGCGGGCGCACCCGGGGGATGCGGGCCCACCGCACGAGGAAATGGGGCCGCGTGCGGCCAACCATGGCGCGAAACCGGACTGCCCAGCGAGGAGGACCGGGCGACGGCAACCATCCCGTACTCCATCGTGCCGTTCTGGGCCACGGCGCTGTTCAGCCTCGGCATGGCGGCCCTGTTTCTCACGTTCAGCGGCACGTACTGGGGGGCCACCGCCCGCGTATACGCCCGTTGCAGCATCGCCGGCGCGGTCATGTGGGCCGTCTATGCGGCGATGGTGGGCACCCGCAACCCGGCGTCGGTCGAATGGTGGGGCCAGTTCGTTCCGGCCGTGATGTTCTCGGCGATGGCCGGCCTGATCGAGGCGGAGCTGCAGACGGTCGCGCGCGTGCCCAAGTGGTACGTCGGCGTGTGGATCCTGGCGGCGTGCGGCATGGCCATCTTCCTGGTGCCCGGCGTGCACCTGGCGCAGCCGCTCCATCAGGTGCCGGATGGCTACCTCATGACGTTGCCGGTCACCTGGACCGTGCTCGTGCGCTGGCCCACGTTCATCATCGCGCTCGTCGTCGGGCTGGCTGTGCTGATCCGCCATATCCGCCGGGTCGGTCTGTCGCGGCGCGTCCTCGTCTATCTGGTCGTCGGCGCGGTCCTGTCGGTTTCGATCTTCAACGACCTCGTGTGGGTACAGCATCATCCCACGCTGTACCCGACATCCTGGATGGCCGGACTGTTTGTCCTCGGCGTCATGTGGTACCAGCTCCACCGTGAGGTGCGCCGCGTCGCGAGGCAGCTCAACCAGGACAGCGTGACAGGTGCGCGGTCGCGCGCGGCGGGCGAGGCCTATGCGGCCTCCCGGCTGCGGACGGGGCCGCTGGGCGTGGTCCTGTGCGACGTCGACGGGTTCAAGCAGATCAACGACGCCCTCGGGCATGCGGCCGGCGATCACGTGCTACGTCACGTCGTGGAGTGCCTGGGACGTCACTGCGGACCAGACGACTGGGTTGTGCGTCTGGGTGGCGACGAGTTCCTGGTCGTTCTGCCGGGCTGCGCGAAGGAGTCGGCTGCGGCGATCGCGGCGCAGTTGTCCGACGCGGCGTCGGGATCACGGGAAGCGACGGGAGCGGCGACCGTGTCCCTCAGCGCCGGGTGGGCATGGTCCGGACCTGAGGGCGAGTGGTCCGAGCTGCTGAGCGAGGCAGATCGCAAGATGTACGCCGAGAAGGGACGCCACCGGGCGAGACCGGTCGGCGACCGGGCGTAGCGCTCGCCGACCGCTATGGCCGGGGCCCGCATTCGGTCGAGCGTCCAAGGCAGTGCTTGCCTGCGGAGCGCCTTCGTCCTGACCCGTGGGCGCGTTGCGTGTCCGCGACTGCGGATCCTTCACCCCAGGTCCGTCAGGTCGGTATAAGGGGGCTGGACGAACAAGAGGCGTGGTGATATGGGGAGGCGATCGCACGCAAGGAAGGAGTTCCAATATATGGTAGTATGGACGGGCAGAACGTCGTGGGGGTCGGTTGACGGGCGGCCATTCCCGCTGTAGACACGGAGGCAGCTGTCGGGGGCACCTCGCCTCGACAGGGGGTGGACAAGCTGCACGTCACGGTTTGGGTCTTCTCCCTGCCAATCAGCCTCGTTCGGACCCTGATCGCTCGGTGGCGCAACAAAAAGCGGTAGGCCCTACCGCGTGAGGTAGGCTACCGCAAGCACAGTCGAATCGAACCGAACCGACCCCCCGGCACCGTGCCCCGAGCCGGAAACTCGGTGCTGCCGGCGAAGGCTCGCCCGCAAGGGCGGGTCTTCGTCGATATTGTAGTCGAGCTGCCAATTCACGGCAATCCCTTCGGGTCTTGGCTATGACCACACCCTCGTCCGCCGCGAACGGCACTGTCCTTGGACCCGCAGTGCGCCTCTCGGCGCGGTGGCCAGACCCGGTCGCCGTCGGCATCGACCGCAGGCGGTAGGTGGTCCGGAACCGTCGAGTGCCCGGCGCGAACCGCCGCAGGCGCGATGGACCGAGGACGTCGGGTACCTCCGGCCACCTGTGGGTCACTGTTGATTCCATTGTAACTCCTGCATACATTGATGCCAGGCGTTGAGGAGGTTGGCAGATGTCCAAAGTGGTGAGTATGCGCCTGAAGCCAGAGCTGTGGGAACGCCTTCAGGGCATGGCGAGGCGCCTTGGACGGACGCCAAGTGAGACATCGGCCCTGCTGCTGGACGAAGGGCTCCGCAGTGCCGAGTTCGGACTGGTGCAGTTCCGTGACTCGCCGGTAGGCCGACAGGCGTACGTCCATGGCACCACGCTCGCGGTTTGGGAGGTCGTCTTCCTCGCGAGATGCTTTGCGAATGACGCCCCGGCACTGGCCGAGCACCTAAATTGGCCGGTGGACAAGGTCATGGCGGCGCTCACCTATGCGGCCGCGTACCCGAACGAGATCGAAGTCGCCATTGCGGACAACCAACGCGGCCCCGAGCCGCTACGTCGGCTCTTGCCGGGGCTCGAGACCATGTCCGTTGACGAGTCTTGAAACTGCTGCTCGATGAGCACCTTGGGCCTGCCGTGGCGCAAGGACTGGACAGAAGGGGCATCGATGCGGTCGCGCTTCGCGGTTGGCATGACGGTGCCTACCTGTCGGCGTCCGACGAGGCCCTGCTTGCCGCATCAGCCGCTGAGGGTCGCGTGCTGGTGACATACGACCAACGGACGATCCCCCTGCTGCTCAGGGTGTGGGGGGACAGCGGCCGCCATCACGCTGGAGTTGTGTTCGTGGACCACCGGTCGATGGCGCCCAACGACATTGGCGGCCTCAGCCGTGCGCTGGCCGAACTGGACCAGCGCCTGGGAGCGCTGGACTGGACCGACCGCACCGTCTTCCTGGAGCGTCGCAGGTAGCTGGCAGCGAAGCGTCGGTCAACACGGCGCGGGGGCTACGGTCGGCAGCGAAGAAGAGATTCAGCCAGGGAAATGCCAATATATGGTATTGTGGAGCGGCAGAACGTCGTGGGGGTCGGTTGACGGGCGGCCATTCCCGCTGTAGGCACGGAGGCAGCTGTCGGGGGCACCTCGCCTCGACAGGGGGTGGACAAGCTGCACGTCACGGTTTGGGTCTTCTCCCTGCCAATCGGCCTCGTTCGGACCCTGATCGCTCGGTGGCGTAACAAAAAGCGGTAGGCCCTACCGCGTGAGGTAGGCTACCGCAAGCCCGACCGAATCGAACCGAACCGACCCCCCGGCACCGTGCCCCGAGGCACAAACTCGGTGCTGCCGGCGAAGGCTCGCCCGCAGGGGCGGGCCTTCGCTGTGATTCTAGCCGAATTGCCAGTTTGCGGCAATGCGGGCAGGGGTCTTGACGTGATCCACCTACCAGTTGTGCCAGGGGCCCCACAGGCGCCCGACGGTTCGACGTGAGGCAGGACCTGTCCGGCCGCCAAGCGACATGAGCCTGCGCCACAAAGCTCCGGTTTTCCGGCCGGGACAGGCGAGGGACGCCGTGTCGAGCCGGTTCGCGCGACTGGCGAACTCGCCGCGCCCTCGTGGCCGCCGAAGGAAGGACCGCCCCAGATGGTCGGGCTCGATCGCGCGAAGGCGCAGGGAGGCGTAGACCCGCTTGGGCCCTGTGTCCGCGAGCTTGTCGAGGGCGCGGGCCATCGCCTTGTCGTCCAGGGCTTCTGGAGCGACGGCGCTGCCCAGAAGAAGCTCCACGTCGCGGGTCTGGAAGAAGAGGGGAAGGCGGTAGAGGGCGCGCCGGTTGTCGACGATGGCGACGACCATCGCGAGAAGGCGCTGACCCGGGCTTGGGCGGCACTGTTCGCGGTCCCACTTGAGGCCTCGTCGATGGTCTCGATGAACTGCATGCGCTCGAGCATCCCGCGCACGACGACGCCGACGCCCACTTCGTGGGAGTCGACGCGGTCGAGGGCGCCCGGGAGCGCGATCAGGTCACCGGCATCTGATGGCATGCCCCCACGTTCCACGCCGCCCACCGAACCGCTGGTTTCGATGGTTCCTGACTCAGTCATTCGTGCCCACGTTCCAGGGGGGGATGAAGATGGGAACCGTACTCGCCGCCGATCTCTTGGCGGCGCTCGTGCCGGTGGCGCCGGCGCGGCAATATGCCTTGCGGCAGGGTCGCTGACAGGAAGGTTCTGCAAGGGCTTGCGAGAAAACCAACACGAACCAGCCGCACCCAGATGATTCCATCACGTCTGGTCGCCCCCTAGGCAGTGCAGCATCGGAGGATGGCAGATGGTTCGGGCGCGTTCGATCCTCATGGCGTTGGTGGCGGCGGTCGCGTTATTTGGCATGCAGGGAGCGGCGGGCGCGGCGGGGACGGCGCTACCCGTGTATGCCGGGAGCGCCGAGCTGCTCGGCACCGCCAGCTCGGGCTTCTTCGGCACCACGGTGGCCACCGACGCGTCCGGCGACACGGTCGTCGTGGGTGATCCGTCGGCAAACGCCGTGTACATCTTCGAGCGCCCCGCCGGGGACTGGTCGGGCGCGCCGCTACGGGAGGTCGCCACCCTCACGGACCCGTCGGGCAACCTCGACTCGGTGAAGTGGGGGTACACCTTTTGGCCGCTGGGCCGGAGGCCGGAGGCCGCGGACTTCTTTGGGGAGGGCGTGGCCATCTCGGCCGACGGAAGCACGATCGCCGTCAGCAACCCCGGCAGCCAGACGGTCAGAAATCCCAACCAACTTTGGGTCTACCAGAAGCCGGCGGGCGGCTGGGTCAGCGGGCAGACACCGTTCTCCGTGTTTCAGGACACCAACCAGTCAAATCTTGGCTGCCTAGCCCACAACCAGACGGGTCAGGTCATGGCCCTGGCGCCTGACGGATCCTGGCTAGCGGCGAGCGACTTGTCGTGCAATGGCACGCCGCAGATCGACATCTTCTACCTCGACGGCTGGAAGTATCAGGGCAGCGGGTTCGTGGCTTACCCGGCGGAGGTACTCAGTGCGGGCTCGGTCCCCGTTCGGGCCATGGCCACCGACGGTTCGTCCCTTTTCGTCGCCCCGAACGGCGCCACTGCCTCCGGATCCGGGGTCGCGGTCTGGAACATCGACGCCACCGTCAGCGCGCAGGGAGGGGACGTGACCGGGCCGCTCTTCGGCTGCACCCAGGCCACGCTGCAACCGGATTGGATCTCCGGCGGACTGTGCACCACGCCCGACGCCCGGCTGGTTCCGTCCGGCCTGAGTACCTATGTGCTGAAGAACTTTGACTGGGCCTCGAACATCGCGACTGGCGGGGGGTACGTCGTCTTTGGCTCGTACACCACCAACACGGCGTACGTGTTCAAAGAGCCCGCCGGCGGCTTCCACGGCGAGGTGACCAGTCAGACGGCGACGCTCGCACCGGCGGCGACCAACCCGAGCAATGAGGGTTTCGGCTACAACGTGGCGATCTCCAGTGACGGTGGCGAGATCGCCGTGACGGCGCCGGCCGCCACCGTCGACGGCCACGTCGCCCAGGGCGCTGTCTACGTCTACCGCGAGCCGTCGGGCGGCTGGCAAGGCGGCACCTCCGCGATCACCGAGAGCCTGGACTTCGCAGCGTCCCACGGCGCGGCCGAAGACCGTCTTGGGTACAACCCCACCTCGGCAGGCGCTTCCCTTTCGCTGGGGATCGGTGAGCAAACGCTTGCCGTGGACGGCGGCGCGGTGTTCGCGAGCGCGCCGTACAAGGACGACGACAATCCGGTGTACGTGTTCTCGACGGAGTTTCCGCTCACGGTCACGATGGCTGGGGGCGGTAGCGGAACCGTTGGAGGCGAGTCCGACGCAGGCTCCATCGACTGCACCTCGACGTGCAGCGCCGACCTGTGGCGGGGCGAACCCCTGGCCCTCACGGCAACGCCCACGTCGGGCTCGACCTTCGCAGGGTGGTCGGGAGGCGGATGCTCGGGTACCGGCACGTGCGTCGTCACGGAGTCGTCCGCGACGAAGGTGACCGCGACGTTTACGGACACGATCAACCAGACCTACCCGATCAGTGCCGTAGTCGCTGACGGGGCGACCTACGCCGCCCAGCTCGCGGTGACGGGCGCCTCGTCCGGTCTCACATTCTCGGAGACGTCCGGGGACACCAGCGCCATCGCCGTGTCGTCCTCCGGCGCGATCAGCACGGCTCCCGGGCTTGCGCCAGGCACCTACCAGGTGGTCGGTGCGGACAAGGACGCGGCGGGCGACATCGGCGGCTGGTCCTTCACTCTCATCGTCCAGCCGCCGCCGCCTCGCGCGAGTGTGCCGAATGCGCCGACCGAACTGCAAGCGACCCGCGGGTCGGGGCAGGCCGTCCTTAGTTGGTCGGTCCCTTCGGTTGACGGTGGCAGCGCGATCATGGGCTACAACGTGTACGGGGGTACAACCGCGGGGGGAGAGTCGTCGACGCCGCTCAACGGCTCGACACCCGTCGGTGGAACGACCTTTACGGCAACCGGCCTGACCAACGGCACGACCTACTACTTCACCGTGAAGGCGGTGAACTCCGTCGGCTCGTCGGCGTCCTCGAATGAGGCGTCGGCTAGGCCGGCGACGGTGGCCGGGGCGCCGAGCACCTTCTCGGCGCAGGCGGGCGACGGCTCCGTGTCGCTCAACTGGGCGGCCCCTTCCTCCGACGGGGGTAGCGCGATCACGGGCTACGACATCTACGAAGGGACGAGTGCGGGAGGGGAGTCGTCGACGCCGGTGGGAACGGTCGGCGGCAC
>JGI20133J14441_1001891_pt1 | contig 15831 bp, 15 predicted proteins | sample RS3BMetagenome_FD_14441 | JGI IMG/M metagenome (IMG submission 14441)
GTGGCCCGCGGATCGAATGGTTCTTCACGCTCGTGAAGCCGTGTTCTCCAACGGCGAGTGGCAGGTGCGACTCGGAGGCGCGGGCTGGTCGCGGGCGGAATTGGCGACGCTGGAACGCTGGGTTGCCACGCCTCTTGCGGATGCGGAGAGACCAGAGACGCGGGAGAAGGACTTCGCGAACGAGGTGCTGTATCCGGAGGATGTGGAGTCGATCATGAGTCAGACGCCGGATACAGTCGTCCTCGAACAATCCTATGACGGGATTCCTATCTGGCTGGGCGAGTGCTATGAGACTCTGCCTGGTTACACGACGAGCAGGGTGAAGCAGGCATTGTGGAAGCCGACTCTGTTTATCAATGCAAGGCACCACGCCAATGAGGTGTCGAGCACCAACTCCGCCCTGTTGTTGATGCGCGAATTTCTCTCCGGCGCCCGAACGCTTGAGCGAGTCAACGTCGTGTTGATTCCGCTCCAAAATGTCGACGGCGCACGCACACACGCCGCGCTTTGCGAAGAGCACCCGACGTGGATGCATCACGCTGCGCGCTATAACGCGTGCGGGGATGAGTTTGCGCGCGACTATTTCAATCCCGCGTCGCCGTACGGGGAGAGTCGCACGTACGGCCGGGTATGGGAGCGTTGGCGACCGGATGTGTTCCTCGATGATCATGGCATTCCCTCACACGAGTGGGTCCAGCCGTTTGCCGGGTATGGGAGCCCGCCCACTTTTCCGGTCTCCTACTGGATACCGCAGGCGCGGATGTATACGATCTGGCGGCGAGTGACCGGTCGAGACGCTGGGGGTCAGGCTTATCAGCGGCGCCTGGAAGAGCATGTGGCGTCGTATATACAGGGGCACGAAGCTGTGAGCGCGGCGAACGCGCGACTGCTGAAGAGATATGAACGGTGGGGCCATCAATTTGATCCCGTCTACTTCCCGCTGACATTGACGCATGGAACCCTCACATTTGTCCATGAAGCGAACGCGAATCCGGAATCGCGCAACCCGATTATTCGCTATCCGCAGTCGGTGACAGCTGAACTGGTGACAGAGACGGACGACGAGACGGTGGTGGGTGCACACCTGGAGGAGCGGGTGGAGGCGCACCGCGTCGTACATCGGGCGTTACTCGACTGGCTCACAGCTACGCCACAGCCGTTGCGGCTGGCGCGCGCGATCGCTGAGGACGGGAAGACGACGCTCAGGATCGAGCGACCGCGACCGCTGGCTGGCGCGCGTTGAGGCTGAAAGAGGGAAAGCTCGGGAGTCTTGATTTTTTGGGCTTTCAAGCGTAAGCTGATAAGTAATGAATTGGGGTTGGCCAGATTTTCAAGCTGGGCGCGTGGGTTTGCGGGTTCAATTTCTGCATCTGCTCCAAGGATATAACAAAATAACCAGAAAGAAGACCGCTACTAGTATATACTAATGAGCGGTCTTCTTGTAATCCAGTCATTATGACACGCAGGCGGGGGTGGAGAAAATGCGATTTAACATCCATTTGTTGAACGGCAAGGAGACAATAGTTAATTTACCGATGTTTGACTCAGTACAGGCTCTTGTGTTGGAAGTAAGCAAGTTACAGTCCGGTAATTTTCTGATACTGGGAGATAATATTGCGGTGGCAAAGGATTCAATAACGATGATAGAGAAGATCGAGAAATTGGATTAGGCAGGCAATTCAAGCAACCTAGGCGCCGATTACATCACATGTGTTCGCATGTATGCTATAATATTCATGTGTACACAAAGGGGCTGACTTAGATGAAAAACGTCACCATGACGGTACGTATTCCCGCTGAAATCAAAGATCGCCTGGAGGCATTATCGGAGGCCACTGATCGATCAAAGGCCTACTTGGCTGCTCAGGCCATAGAGGAGTTTATCGAAGTCCAGGAGTGGCAAATAAAAGCCATTCAAGAAGGTGTACAAGCGGCGAATCGTGGTGAATTTGAATCAGGCGAGAAGGTGAATGCGACATTTAAAAAATGGGGCGCGCATGTTGATCATTAAATGGCTGACATTGGCCGCTCAAGACTTCGAGGAAGCCATGCAATACATCCATCAGGTGAATCCGGAGGCGGCGGAACGCGTTGCCCAAAGAATATGGGAACTCACCCAAAACCTCGCCCGCCATCCTGGCCAAGGGAGGCCTGGGCGAGTGAATGGTACTCGGGAATTAGTGATATCGGAAACGCCCTATATTGTTCCATACAGAGTCGTGGACAATCGCGTTGAGATTCTTCGTGTACTTCATACCTCTCGACAATGGCCCCGGCGATTGTAAATTGTTCAATCTCCGATCTCGTCGTGGTCCGCCTGCGCTTGAATTGCTGTCTGGCGGTCAGCGTTCGCGTTTCGCGCATGTCCACGGTTTGGCTGGTTGTAGATGGGGTTTTCATGCAAATGTATCTTATGGTCAAGAGTTTGTAATTGTATTGACAGATGAATAAAAACGAGATATAACTCATATATGAAATTGCAATATTTTAAATTCTACTTATTTACAAATATAATACATTAAAAAATAAAATGGTAACACGAACGGGAACGAGGGGACGGGGGAACGTAAGCTGCGGATCTACGGACGGAGTCTGAAAACTGAGACTGCCGGATTGTCATGATAATAAGGGTAATCGGTTTCCAATGAGAATAATCGGTAGGAAGGGGCTGAAAAACGTGGATTCTGAAATCATTATAACGAACTAAATCACCTCGCTCGAAGGGAGAGAGAGTACCTGCGCTGTTCTCAGATACTATACGACTACGATAATGATGCGACATCTAATTATTTAATTAAAAATTATATTTATCGCGTTTCGAGAACTTCATGCAATTCACATCGATTTACGCTGTTTTGGCCCACGCTGTTTTTTTTATAACGCGGGTATAGTTTTCTGGAAAAATATAGCCATTGGAGCTCGTGTTTGCGATACAGGAAACGAGTTGTTTATTTGGCATGGTTTTATAGTATACAGCGAACGGAGCGGCGCCATCAAGACACGCACGGCCCTGGATGATGCGAGAATAAGCGGGATGAGAATCCGGGCGTCGGCAGGCCGTGCTGGAATCAACCGAAAAGGGGGTGGTAGTCCGTGTGATGGACAAGCGGCGCAAACACGATTAAAACTATAGCTTCAGGGGGGCGTGCATTGAATGAAAAACAGGTTTTCACTAGGTCGCAGCATCATCGCGAAAATGGTTTTGCTCATGGGAGTTTTACTGGTTGCGATTGTGTCTATGATATCGATCAACATTGCACTCGCCAACAATCTAAATGGCGAACTTGCTTCCATCAAGTCTCATGATTTAAAGTTCAACAGCGCGGCTAATATGGCGTATATCGGGTTTATGAAGATGGATGATCAAGCAAACATGTGGTTAGGTTTACGCAATTATGGAAATGGAACGCTTTCAAATTCTACGTTCAATCAAATTCTTCAGGGCGAAAGTCAAATGAATTCCTCGTTGCAACGTCTGCAAATGTTGGCCAATACAACTCACGAACGCACACTTGCAGCTAAGATTCAAGGGGATGCCAGTCAATATGAGAAGTACTTTACACAGGTGCAGGCGAACTACAAATCCAATCCCAAACGGGCGGCTTACATCATGTTCGTTGGCAACTCAAATGTATCAAGCGCGCTCACCAGTGATCTTCAATCCCTCATAGTCAGCAATCAGCAAAGGATAGGACTTAGAGCTTCCAGGGCGTTGGCGAATTCGAATCAGCAGTCGGTCATCACATGGATTGCAGGTATTGTCGCGATTTTAATCGGTGTATTTACCCTGATATATATTGTTAGAATGATCAAACCGTTGCCCCGTATCTCGGAGGAGATTCAGGCCGTGGCCCACGGCGACTTGACTCGAGCGGCGTACACGGTAAAGCAAAATGACGAAATCGGCGATATTGTGAGGGCGGTTCATTTCATGGTGAATCGTCTCCGCGAAATGATCTCGGGCGTTCTGGATGCATCCAATAACGTGGCGGCTGCTTCACAGGAGATCTCTGCTGCAACCGAGCAGATTGCAAGCGGGAGCACATCGCAGGCGGAATCAAGCGAGACGGTGAACCAGTTATTTAAGGAGTTATCGTCTGCCATAACGTCCATTGCAAAAAATGCCGAGCAAGCTGCGGAACTGTCTGAAAAAACAACGGATCTTGCCAATAGCGGTCAGGATATTGTGCGGTCCGCAGTGCAGGGCATGAGTATCATCAGTGAACACATGGGACGGCTGAATGAGGATTCCAATCGTGTTGGCGAGATTGTGGAAGTCATTGACGACATCGCGGATCAGACGAACCTGCTGGCCTTAAACGCCGCCATTGAAGCGGCGCGTGCGGGCGACCAGGGGCGCGGATTTGCGGTTGTCGCCGACGAAGTTCGCAAACTGGCGGAACGTTCCGGTGAAGCGACAAAGCAAATCACAACCATCATCAAAACCATGCAGGAAAACACCAAGGCGAGTGTGGAGGCCGTTCATCAAGGCGCCGAACTGTCTCAAAAAAGCGGCAAAGCATTTGATCATATCGCAGCCATGGTCAGCGAAACCGCCGCGAAGGTAACGGAAATAGCGGCGGCGAGCGAGCAACAGGCAGCCCAATCTTCCGAGGTATTGACCTCCGTTGAAACCATCGCGGCGGCGGCGGAAGAATCGGCGGCAAGCAGTGAAGAAACCGCGTCATCTTCTCAAATGCTGGCTCAGCTGGCCCAACAATTGAATGAGTATGTTGTGGTATTCAAGTTAAGCTGATCAATCGGCGAGGGAGAGGAGCATGCGCAATGGTCGAACAGTATGTGGGCGTTCGCATTGACAATGAGAGCTATGCGATTCCCATTCTTGAAATCCATGAGATTATCCGGATGCAGGAAATCACGCATATACCGAACAGCAGAAGGTTTGTACGGGGTGTGATCAATTTGCGCGGTCAAATCATCCCGGTAGTCAGCCTGCGGGAATGTATGGGAATGCCGGATGAAGAATATACGAAGGCAACGCGTATCGTGGTGGTCAACGACCATGACAGTGTGATCGGGATGATCGTGGATCGTGTCAATCAGGTCCTTTCATTCGCAGACGTGCAACCTCCTCCCGAACAAAACAAGGACGCCGCCGATTCGGTCTTGGCCGGAATTGGCCACAAGGGCGATATGCTGGTAAGCATTTTAAACTTGGAAGCATTACTTAAGGAATAATCCGGGTGAGGAGTGTATACATTGGACGTTTCCGATTTTATGAACGCCTTCCTCGAAGAACTGGATGAACAATTGACGCAGATGGAACGACAGATATTGGAACTGGAGAAAAACGGTGACGATGATGAAACCATACAGAACCTGTTCCGGGCTGCTCACACTTTAAAAGGTTCTTCTGCTGCAATGGGCTTTGAGGAAATGAAACAGCTCACACATGAGATGGAACAGGTCATGGACGAAGTGCGGAGCCATCGTCTCTGTGTGTCACCGGGAATGATTCAGCTTTTGATTCGCTGTTTCGACGGATTGAAAACATTGCAAGAGGGTTTAATTTCCGCGGAACAGCAGGCGCCGGTGAACATCACGCCACTTCTGGAGGGGTTGCGGCAATTTGTCGCTGGAGCGAATCTGTCCACGGAGAATGAATTGGTCAAAAATGATAACGCACCAGTTCGAGAGGATGAATTTGTAAAGTTCGATGTTGAAACACGGCAAAAAGCGATCGAAGGATTACAGAAAGGCCTTCACGTTTATGACATCGACGCCAGGTTCAACGCCATAACAGTCATGCGAGGCGCCAGGGCCTACGTGGTAACCAATAGTCTAAAGGGTGTCGGGGAGATTATCACAATCTCTCCTCGCCTTGACGAGATCGAGGATATGGAAGACGGCGCTTTGCTTTCTTTCCGGATGGTCTATCAGACGATTCTGGATGAGTCCACCGTATACAATTTGGTATTCACGAGCGACTTTGAGAGTGTAGCGGTGCGTTCCATCGACACGTTGTTTGACGACGTTCCGGGGAGCGCCGAAAAAGCGGACGTCAGTATGGCGCTGTCCTCTACAAAACGCAAAAAATCCCACAGTGTCAGAGTGGACGTAGAACAGTTGGAAACCTTGATGAACCTGGTCGGTGAACTGGTGATTGACCAGGCGCGAATCGCCCGGGTTCAGCAGACTTTTAGCCTGCGCTACAAAGGCGATGAGCAAGTACGCACTCTGTCCGACATTTCCACGCATCTTTCTCATATCGTATCGCAATTGCAAGAAAATGTAATGATGGCTCGCATGCTGCCGATTGAATCTTTGTTTGACCGCTTTCCTCGTATTGTGCGCGACTTGTCACAAACGCTTGCCAAGGATGTTGAGCTTGTTTTTGAAGGACGGGAGACCCGCCTGGACCGAACTGTGATCGAAGAAATCGCGGATCCGCTGATTCACCTCATTCGAAATGCCGTCGATCATGGCATTGAATCTCCCGCAAAACGGGTGGTCTTAAACAAGCCTGCAAAAGGAACCCTGCACCTGTCTGCCGCTCATGAGGACAACCGGGTCGCGATTACCGTGAAAGACGACGGTGCGGGCATCAGCGCAGACAAGATGAAGGAATCTGCCATTGACAAGGGATTGATCACTCCGGCGGAAGCGGAGCGAATGAGTGACTTTGAAGCTGTGAATTTAATTTTCAGACCGGGGTTCTCCACAGCAAAGACGGTCAGCGACATATCAGGACGCGGCGTCGGAATGGATATTGTTCGCAATCATATTGAAAAGTTGAACGGCACCATCGAAATTCAGGCGGAATTAGGCAAAGGAACAACGTTTCGCATCAAATTGCCTCTGACTCTGGCCATTATTCCTGCGCTGCTGGTGGGTGTCGGTGACCAGACGCTGGTGGTTCCGATGAACAGCGTTCAGGAAATTGTACGGATACGGTCGGAAACGATTCAGTCTGTAAAGGGGAATCCGGTCGTTTTCTTGAGGGAGCGCGTTATGCCGATTATTCACTTGAGGGATTATTTTCACTTGCCTGCTGGCGCGGCGACGTCGGCATATCTGCAGGTTGTCATCGTCGGAGTTGCGCAGAAACGGGTCGCCCTGGTGGTGGATGAACTGTACGGCAATCAGGAGATCGTGAAGAAGTCTTTGGGGGAACGTGTGGGAGTCACCCCAGGCGTGGCCGGTGTCACCATCCTGGGCGATGGCCATGTTGGACTCATATTGGATATTACCAATATTTGCGATAGTGTAGTCAGTCTCTGAAAGAGGTGTGTGATGGGATTGCAAACAACGGCTGTGGACGCGGATTTCCTTGAATTCGCAAGGCGGATTAAGGCGAAAACTGGGCTTGACCTTCTTTCCTACAAGCAGGATCAAGTTGTAAGGAGGTTAACCAGTCTCAAGGTTCGAAAGGGGTTCCCCACTTTTGTCGATTTTTTTAAGGCTATTGACAGAAATAATGATGTTTACCGAGAATTCATGAACCAATTGACCATTAATGTGACCGAGTTTTATCGAAACCCCGAACGATGGAGAGTTTTGGCGGAACAAATTGTGCCTGATATCCTGACTCGCACACGGAAGCTTAAGTGCTGGAGCGCCGCCTGCTCTACAGGCGAAGAATCCTACAGCCTATTGCTGGCGCTCTCAGACCTGCTCAAGTTAACGGACATTGAGGTCTTTGCGACAGACCTGGATCCATCCGTGGTTGCAAAGGCCAAACTTGCAACCTATACAGGACAGTCTGTCAGGGAAGTTCCGGCTGCAAAGCTGGCTCAGTATTTTTCAATCGACAACGGGAAGTATACTGTCTCCGATGCGGTAAAAAAACGTGTGCGGTTCGGTATTCACGACCTTCTGGTCGATCCGTATGAAAGCGGATTTGACCTTATCATTTGTCGCAACGTCATGATCTATTTCAAAGAACACGCCAAAGAACAGTTATTTAGAAAATTCAGTCAATCACTGAATGCCGGCGGCTATTTATTCGTCGGCGGAACAGAGCAGATCAAGAACCCTGATCAGTATGGCCTGACAGCCACCACCACGTTTTTCTATAAGAAAAAGTGAACTTTGAAAGAAGAAGTTAATTTTAGAAAAAATGAACTCTGCGTCAAGGAGAGTGATTCTGTGGGCATCAAGGTACTGATTGTCGATGATTCTGCATTCATGAGAGTGGTTCTGTCAAAGTTGTTGGAACAGGACGCCTTGATCCAGGTTATTGGAACGGCCAGAAATGGCAGGGAGGCTGTGGAGAAGGTCAAAACCCTTCATCCAGATGTGATCACGATGGATATTGAAATGCCAGAGCTGAATGGAATAGACGCATTGCAATCCATCATGAAAGAATGTCCGACGCCGGTCATCATGTTGAGTTCTCATACGAAGGAAGGAGCAGAAACAACTCTTGATGGATTGAAATACGGCGCTTTTGATTTTTTAGCCAAACCGGAAAATCTATATAAGGGGAATCTCGACACCATTGGAGCCGACTTGTTGATCAAGGTGAAGGCTGCAGCCAAAACCCAGGTGCAGCGTCTTGCATCGCCGGTATTCAACTCCGTGACGACAGCTCCGCGCAGTCCTGAAAGAACAAAGGTCGAAACGGATAAAAAGGTAAGGCAGATCGTCGCTATCGGCACATCCACAGGTGGACCGCGCGCTCTTGAGACAGTATTGACCTCTTTGCCTGCGGGCATCGGCTGTCCGCTCCTGATTGTTCAGCATATGCCGCCAAATTTTACAAAATCGTTAGCGGAACGCTTAAATAAAATTTGTAAAATTGGGATTGTGGAAGCAACTCATAATCAGCTTATCAAGAATGGTGTTGCGTATATTGCGCCAGGCGGCCATCACATGGAAGTTGTGTTTCGCAGCGGACAATACTGGATCGCTCTCAATGAACAGCCAAAGAGAAACGAGCATCGCCCATCTGTCGATGTACTTTTTGAGTCAGTTGCGGAACTGGCTGACGTCAAGAAACATTATGTACTGATGACAGGCATGGGGAACGACGGCGCGCGCGGAATGCTCATTGGGAAGCAGAAAGGAGCATCGTCCACGATCGCCGAATCCCAGAAGACCTGCGTTGTGTTTGGAATGCCGAAGGCGGCCATTGATCTTGATTGCGTGGACAAAGTTGTACCCCTGCCTGCTATCGGAGAGAAAATTATAGAGCAGTTGCAACGAAATTCATAGCGGGGTTGGAAAGGAGGCGATCGTGATTCATACATTATCCGCTTATACTGCAAAAGTGCTAAATGGAACTATCAATGCCATATTGGGCGTTGTTCCTTCATCTCTGGATCGCGTATCTCCATCCTTGGTTACGGCGCCTGTTCAACTGTCTGAGATCGGGGTTCTGGTGGGGATGATGGGGCAGGTGCCTGGTCGATTGATTGTCGACGGAAGTATCAATACCTTCATCAATCTCGGCCAATTGATGTTTGATATGGCGCTGGAAGGAGAGATGCTTGAATCGTTTGTGGGGGAGTTTGGCAATATGGTTGCCGGCAATACCGCGACCAACTTGTCGAAGGCCAGTATTAGTGTCGATATCTCACCGCCCACTGTAATTATTGGTCAATCAAGACTCAGTGGATTCCATTTGGGATTTGACATTCCGATCAGAATCGATGATGCCGGCGATCTCAGAATCATGCTTCTATTGGAGACCTTGAAATAGGCAGGGCGAAAACTCGGTTGAGGTGATATGGATGCGGCCCGCAAGGGCTACCTTGCACTGGCGGTCAGTATTGTGCGGGCGACGGTTCTGGACGCCCCAGTAAGTAGCCCTGTCCACAATCAACGTCGCATCTTTGCATGCACTGCAGTTCAGCGGTGGTCTCAATGCCTTCCGCGATGATTGTCGCCCCAAATCCTTTGCTGATCTGACAGATGGCGCGCACGATGTCTTGGCGGGTGCGGTCTTTTTCAATCCCTCGTATCAGTTCCATGTCAATCTTCACAAAATCGGGTTTTACTTGCATCAGTGTGACCAGTCCTGAGTAACCAGCGCCCACATCGTCAATCGCAATCTGATAACCCTGTCTGCGATAGTGATTGATGATTTGCAGGAAGGAAGAATACTCTTTGATTGCCTGATGTTCTGTGATTTCAAAAACGATTTGTCGGGGATGCCATCCGAACTGTTCCAGAATCGACCGTGTTTCCCCATCATGGAAAGAGGGGTCGGAAAAAATATTGGGAGAGATGTTGATAAACAACTTCGCGTCTGGATCAATCTTTGCGTTGCGGATGGCCAGAGTTCGGCAGATCTGTTCCACTTCAAACAGGCGACCAACGCGGGTCGCGCAGTCGAACAGCGCGAGCGGACTCTCCAACTCCGATCCAACTGGTCCCCGAGCGAGGCATTCCCATCCGATCGTCCACCCTGTCTGCAGTTGCCTGATCGGTTGGTAATACATCCGGATCCCTTGCGTTCTGATGATGTGCTGCATTTCTTTGACGAGATGCAGTGGGGGTGGAGACGGATGCCTGCGGGCTATTCTGCCTGCCTGAATGATCATGTGGTGCAGATGTTCGACCGGATTGCTGCAGTCAGATTCCGGGGCGGACGGCGAGAGGCCGTAACGCAAACGCAAAGAGGGGTACCCGTTGCTGCTCAGTTCCCGGTTCAAAAGGTTCTCCAGGGTGGTGACAAAGCGATGGACAAAGAAGGAATGTTCTTCGCTCCTTGCCGCTGAGGGCAGAATGACAGCGAACCCGTCGTCCAGGATATGGAATGCATGAATTTCTGGCCAAGGGAATGAATCGTCCGACAAAGCGTCCAGAAATACATGTTCGAATGTCAGGAGAACGGACGAACACGCTGCAGTTCCGTGTGTTTCTTCAAATCGGCTGAACCCGATGATGTCTATGTACAGCACCGTGCTATCTTTTATAGTGACATGCGAGGCGCTTTCAACATATTTGCTTAATCCTGTCAACAACAGATGCGGAAGATATTCAATAGATGCGGCAATCGTCATATTTTAACCGTCTCCCTGAAACTGACTATGCGTGGCGTCGCTCCATTTTCGAGCATTCTTTTCGCAGTTGGTGAAAATCCGTTATGACCAGATCTGCATACGCACAGATTGGCGCGCTGCGATCGTCGGCCGCTGCGATCAAAACAGTGACGGCTACGCCTGCGCTTTTCCCCATGGCCATGTCAGCGCGAGTATCTCCGATCACCATGACGTGGCGCGGCTCCACGGCCAGTTCTGCGCAGGCCAGGTGAACCAGCGCGGGGTCCGGTTTTCCTTTTACAACGCGATCGCGGCCGACGACAGAGTGAAAGCACCCTGCAATTCCCAGGAGAGACAACTGTTCTTCCGTTCGCGGTGTGTTGTCCGAAGTCACCAATCCCAATGCCAGGCCTGACTCACTGGCCCAGCGGACGAAGGCCAGGGCGCCTGGCAGCGGCGAGATCAGATCGCGCGCAGCGAGATCCCGATCCGCCTGCGCGATGCAGGTCGCGGCGATGGCCCGCGCTTCATCCCAGGGAATGCCCGACCGCCAAATATGCCAGGATACGATTGTCTGCAATTCATCGCCCGACCCAATGGCAATGGGGGAGGATGGGTCATAGCGGAGTGGATCGCCGATGTTGCGCCACGATATGCCAATGCCAAACGGATCTGACACTGTGCAAAGCCGTTGGCCGAGTGCTGGAACTGCGGCAAAGACGCGCTCTGCAACCGTCCGCATCCACCACCCCCACGGAACTGCGAACTCCACGAGCGTGCCGTCTTTATCAAACAAGATCGCCTGGATCTCCTTCTCCAATCCTCCGGCTATGGGTACCAGCACGTTTTCAGCCTCCTATTTCTCCCGGAATCCGGTCACACAACAAAAGTCTACGAAGAACATGTAAATTATTCGGATTATTTTGATTGCATATCCGTAAACAATTCGTAAAGGATGTGGCAGCAAAAGTCGCTACTGTTCCGGGTGGTAGTCGTCGGCCAATACTTCGAGTCGACCTGTGACTGGATCAATGAGCAGAGCGTGCACCTTTACTTCCGCAGGAACGAGCGGGTGTTGGCGAATGATCCGGGCGCTTTCGAGCACACTTTGCTCCAGCGATGAAATCCCCTTAAGCCACAGTTGCAGATCGATCCCCGCATAGCCAATCGTCTCAATCGTTTCTTTGGGTATTCCGCTGGCGAGCATTTTTTGCATAGTATGATTCGGGTCAATGCTGGTCATGCCGCAATCGTGGTGACCCACAACACAGATCTCCTCTGCGCCCAGTTCATAGATCGCCACCATAATACTGCGCATGACGCTGCCAAAAGGATGGGAAACAACTGCTCCGGCCGTTTTGATGATCTTGGAATCGCCATTTTTCAGACCCATCGCAGCGGGCAGCAGTTCGGTTAACCGGGTGTCCATGCAACTGACAACGATCAATTTTTTATTGGGGAATCGGGAGGTCCTGTATTGCTCATACAGACTGTTTTCTACAAAATACTCGTTGTGTTTCAAAATTTGATCCATCAGACTCATGACTATCCATCCTTTCACGGCGCAATGACCTGTGTTTGCTTATAAGAGTGTAATGCATATCCGCTTCATTCGCCACGCATCGTTCACTGTGCCAATGGATGGAGAAAAGTTGGTCTTCTAGTACAATACAGATACGACTTGCTTGTGACTTGGAGGCGCATGGAATGAACAGGGATTTGCAGACGCTGCGGGAGTGGTTGCGGGAGAGTCAACGGATCGCCGTGTTGTCGGGTGCTGGAATGAGTACGGAGTCGGGACTTCCTGATTTCCGGTCAACCCATGGAATTTGGGAAAATCGCCGTGTGACGGAGTTGTTGTCCGCTGCCAGTCTGCGTCATAAGCCGGAACAATTCTGGGATTTTTTTAAGGAGATTTTTCTCACACCCGACTTTCGCAACGCCAAACCAAACGCCGGACACATCGCCCTTGCGGAGTTGGAACGGCGCGGGACAAACGTTTCCATTTTTACGCAAAATGTCGATGGCCTTCACCAGGCGGCTGGCAGCCAATCTGTTTGGGAACTGCACGGCAATCTGCAGTATGTCTACTGTCCTTCGTGCGGAACAGAGTACACCATGGAGCATGCGCTGCTCGATTCTGTGCCGATCTGTCACGGCTGGAGTGTCAAGCGAAACAGCTGCGAAGAGGTCTTGCAGCCAAATGTCGTCTTGTTTGAGCAAAGCATCCGACATATGGAGGATGCTCTGCGCGGCGTTCTGTCCTGCGATCTGCTGTTGATTCTCGGCACCTCACTGACGGTGGAACCCGTCTCCTCGCTGCCGGACGTGGCCCGGCAGGCATCCCGGCGCACGGTCCTGATCAATTTGACTGAGACCGATTTCGACCCGTACGCCGATCTCGTCCTGCATGCTCGGGTGGGAGAAACATTGGCGCAGGTTCTGGATTGAGCGCTGAATTCCACAATTCTTTCGTTGTCGTGTCGCTGGAGACTGTGTTAGTGTCAAGCTATACGAAAGAGCGCGTCCTGATCTCTCTTAGACTGACTCAGGGCTCGTATCCGGAACCGGGGAGCTTAACGGGAAGCTTAAAAGGAGAATTTGCGGTTGAATCGGATACTTCAAGCAGCCGGTTTTACGATGGCGGCAGCCGTGTTGGCGACGGTTGCGCTGTCCCCGCTTTCAGGGGCGTGGGCGGCTGCGGGAGCGGCGCACAAGGAACAGAACGCGATCCAGACGGCGCCGGGATCGCGCGGCGCGCGAACGCCTGCGCTCACACAGAACTATCGGCCTGCCGGCGCGCCCAATACACCGCTGCAGGCCGTGTGGAGCGGAATTGTGCAAAAGGCCGATCTCGCGCACGCCAACGTCTCAGCCTATGCGTATGACGTCACGACCCATCAGGTGCTGGCTGCCATTCATCCCAATGAACGCCTGACGCCAGCTTCCGTCATGAAACTGTTTGTTTCGGCGACAGCAATGGCCGATCTGGGCCCGTCCTTTCGCTATGTCAGCAAAGTCGAGTCTGGGCCCCCTGCGTCAAATGGGGCGCCGGGCGCGATTTATCTGGTTGGTGGAGGGGACCCCTGGTTAGAGGCGGACGGGGCGCTTACGCTGGAGCAGATGGCAAAACAGACAGCCGCAAAAATTCACAGCGCGTCGCAAGTGGTCGGAGTCGGCGCGCTCTTTGGAGGGGCGCATACCGGAACAGGATGGACATGGAACGATCTGCCATGGAATTATACACCGAATATTTCCGCATTGACAGTGGAACGCGATCAATTGAATCTGCTGGTCAAACCGGGCGTTTCCGGCGGTCCGCCGACCTTTGCAGTGAATCCGCTCAACCCGAGCATCGATCCGCCGCTCACCTTCTTGCATATCCACAATCAGGCGAAGACAGTGGCGGCGGGCGCTGCGAATACCCTGTCCGTTTCCAGGCAACCAGGAACCAATGACATCTGGATCACGGGGCAGCTTCCTCAGGGCGCCCAGGCGAACACGTTTCTGTCTATTCACGACCCCGCCTTGTTGGGCGCCACGCTGTTCCAACAACTGTTGACGCGCGACGGCGTTCATTTTCAAGCTCCGGCTGTTACGGGTTCCATGCCTGCAAGCGGGCTGCAGACGGTTGTGAATCATGCGTCGCAACCGCTGTCACAGTATCTTCAGACTCAAAATACCTACTCCATCAACCTGATGGCAGAGAATCTGCTGCGGATGGTGGGTGTGCGGACGGGCGGCGACGGATCTGCGCGCTCAGGCGTTGCTGCGGTGAACCGGTTTTTGGCGCAGGCGCATCTGCATGTGAATGACGTACAGGTTGACGGCTCAGGTTTGTCGCCGTTAGACGAGGTGAGCGCGGGCGCAGTCGTGCGGCTTTTAACCTACAGCGCCAGTCAACCGTGGTTCACGACGTTTGAACACTCGCTCATTCATATGGGGCGCACAAATCAGTGCAGCTTCATGTGCGGATACCTGGATCACACGTCTGCTGACGGAACGGTGTGGCTGAAAACCGGGAATCTCAGCAATCAGTGGAATTACGCGGGATACGCCCGCGCCAAAAATGGCAATTTGATCGCTTTCACCATCTTGATGGATGGTCTGCGCTCGAACACGTTTTTTCAGCAGGCGATCGGACCGCAGGATGCCATGACAGAGGCGGCGGCGAGTTGGCCTGATGAATCTGGCTATCAAAAGGCGGCGCAAGCAACCAGTTCCCCGCCGTCGCCGTTTCTGACCAAGTTGTTGCCCATAGCCCTCGCGCAGGGTGACGTTCTGGGCGCCGCAGCCGTTCCGGTGGGAACAGCGAAAGTCGCCTACAGCTATCAGGGAGAACGTCGGCTGAAGCCAGGATTGCTGCCGCGGCTGGCGGTGCTGGACGCCTATCTGCAGAATTCGCGGATCAGCGCCCACCGCGTGCGGGTGATTGCGACCGGGCCGCTCAGCGCAGGGGTGGTGCATGGCGCACTTACCCTTTCGTCCGGCGGTTACGCGAATCTCTCGCCAATTGATTTGAATGCGCTCGCGCAGAGCGTGTACAGGCAGGGAGTGCGCGCGGTGACGGGGGCGGTTGCGTTTGTGCAGCCTCCCTACGAAGGCTTTGGCGGTTCGCGGATACCCGCCAGCCTGCCCTGGGAGGACTTTGGATCTGCGTATGCGGCGCCGTTGTCGCGGCTGATGACGCAGAGCGATCGCGTGTCATTCACAGTGCAGGGCCGGGAAATTGGCGCTGCGCCTTCGGTGACTGTGCCCGCAGGTCTGCCTGGAGTGGTTGTGGAGAATGACGCGGTGACCGGCGCGGCTCGCGGCGCTTCGACGGTGCGTGCGGTGTGGGTGCGGGGAACGAACACGTTTAAGCTTGTGGGCAGCGTACCCG
>JGI20133J14441_1001894_pt1 | contig 15819 bp, 19 predicted proteins | sample RS3BMetagenome_FD_14441 | JGI IMG/M metagenome (IMG submission 14441)
CTAGACGAGAGGGCCCTGATGCCTGACTTTGTACCCTTAGCAACTAGGCAGGGAGTTTGAAATTCGACATATTCAGAACATATATTCTAGGACCTTCATTCACCAAAACCTAGTCTCCTCGAGGTCGAAACAGAATACAGAATCGTATGTGTCGAGCATGATTTGAAATCTCATGGATACACCGTGCTCTGGTCCACCATAAGCTCAATGAGATCAAATAGGTTTCTCCTAACCTCGATCCATGGATATGGCGCAGATGCAGGAGCACTTTGATCGGTTTTAATACCTCACCCACATAGGTAATTGGCAGATGTGCTCTCCTCGCAAACGTGGGAGATTGACCGGTTACTTGGCTCAAGTCGGAGGGTTCAGAATTCTGTTTGTATTGGCTTCTTGAGACGAATCAAACATTACAGCTAATTGCTGCACAGCGGGCGTACATCATGCCTCGGCTCTCAGTCACCTATCAAATCTCATCGTGAGTGGATAGAGATTTGGTAATGTAAGAATCTTCTCCCTGAACCAAAACGACTCACGTACAGAGTTGCTTAAGAGGTTTTCATGGAATTTCCCTCATACTTAAACGAGTTGAGTTTTTCACACGGGTAAAGTTGGCATATATTACACAAATACCAACATTGTTCCGATCATATAGAGTATGGCGGAGGCCAAGGCTGCTACAAATGTAGCTTCGATCGCGCTTTTCAATGTCCTTCCGACGAGTTTTCCTTTCCATGCACCTGCGAAGAAAACAAAAACTAGCGAGGCGATAACCGATGCTTCCACCGCCATCTGTCGTGTTTGTAAAAGTAGGTACGGAATAAGTGGAACGAATGAACCTATAAGAAACCCCAGGCCTATCACCGAAGCTACTTTGTACGGATTCCGAAGCTGGTCAGAATGGATATGTAGTTCATGAAGAAGCATATCTCTTAGCCATTCCTGCTTGTTCTCCGATATCTTGTCCACAACCTGTTGCGACTGGTCTCGGGAGAGCCCCTTTTTTATGTAGAAGTCCATCAACTCCCCCTTTTCCTCTTCAGGTTCCACCTCTATCTCGTACCTCTCCCTCTCAAAATCTGCGCGAAAGAGATCTTTGTCCGACCTCGCCTTAAGAAGCCCCCCAAAGAACATCGAGATGGTACCCGCAAGCATGGCTGCTATTCCTGCTATCCTTAGTATGGCTAGGCTTGAAGCAGCTCCTGCAAACCCCGTAAGGAACGCAAGGTTCGTGACCAACCCATCTGACAGTCCAAGGGCGAGGTCGCTTACAAGATCCCTTCCTCGTATATGTGGGTGAATTTCACCCGCTTTCTTCTCCATTTCTCTTCAAATTATAATGGTGGATATTGATAGGCATTTCCATTCATTAATTCATTGTCTTGACAAGTTGTAAAGATTGGATCGATAAAGCTCGATATTCCGTCACAGATAACCTATGAACCGCTGTTCCATCTAAAGGAATTTTGGCTTCATCAAGTATATATTTAAATGAATCAAATATAACATTTGTATATTGCTCCTTCGAGCGGTCTACTATGGGTTAACGGATGGACTTGATCACCAGGACCCAGCATCTGCAAAGGAATGGGTGGATGAAAAGCTGAGTAAGATTGCCAAATTCGCCGGTCATAATATTCCCCTTTGGGTCGACTTTTTTCACGAGGCGGGTATTTCGCCAGAACATTTGCAATCTACGAAAGATTTGGAGCTCTTACCATTCTCGTCGAAGAGAACATTGCTTTCTCGGCCTTTGGATGAAAGGTTAGGAATCCCCGAACCTGAATGCGTGAAGATGTCAACCTCGGGAACCACAGGGGGACCGATGCCTGTGTACTATTCAAAGTCATTTTTCGACTATGTTGCTGGCTTGACCAGATTCAGGATACGAAGAATGCAGGGAATCTCTTATCTAAAAAAATCCGTAAGCATAACATACGAAACATCTGCCCAAATTGCCAACGACCCTAATCATAAGTCCCAGGCTCCCAGAAGAGGAAAGGCGCTTGGTATTCTTAACCCCTTGATTGGACCATTATATGATTCTATGACGAAGAGACTTTATATATCTCAAGGTATACAAGACATCAAAAGGGGACTCATTGATTTCAAACCAAGCCGCTTATTTGGTTCTCCCGCCTACTTAAGAATGCTCGCGGACTTCGTTCGGGTGGATCGCTCCCTTGATCTGCATATAGATTCGTCGATCTCGATTGGAGAACCTCTGGATGAGAATAACAGAAAGTACATCGAAAATATTTTGAAGTGTGAAGTGTTTGACGGCTATGGTACAAATGAAACCGGCATTATTGCGGCAGAGTGCAGATGCAAATCTGGTTTGCACATAATCACCGACTCGGTCGTTGTTGAGGTGCTTCGTAACGGCCAACCGGTTGGAGAAAACGAAGAGGGTGATGTCTATGTCACGACTCTCCTTAACAAAGCGATGCCGTTATTTAGATACGATACAGGGGACCGGGCAATTCTGGGAGGTTCCAATTGTAAATGTGGTAGAAGGACAAGAAAGCTGAAGTCGGTAGAAGGTAGAAAAGTAGATTACGTTTCGTCCAGAGATGGCAAGATGGTGTCCCCAAGAAGGATAGCCAACGCACTCCATTCCGTTCAGGCACCAAGATGTCAACTAGTGGAGACTGATATATACCAGTTTGTTTTACGATGGTTCGGCGAAGGTAAGGATGTTCGTAAGGAGGTAATAGAATCTCTTTACAGGGAACTGGGCGATGTTGACATTTCGGTCTCAGATGAGAAACCTGACGCCCTCAGAGCGAAGTTTAGACCTGTAATATCAAGGATGTCTGTTTCGGCTGACAACAGATGGACTCAGCCACTGAATCAAATTAAAAAGATAATTTAACCGCTGAAGATTGCGTAAATCGCGAATTAGTCTAACTTTCGGGGGTTTGAGGGGGCGAAAATCAAGTCCCCTTCCGTGAGGGAGGGGATGGATAGCCCCCTTATNGAATACTTTTCATATGTTTCGAGATAGGAATGATGAAAGTAGGACTGGTGCAGTCNGAATTTACGCCTGTGGACATCAAGACCTCCGTAACCTTTCTCAAAAAAGGGAACGANTCTGATGGAAGAAGTAGGAAGCTTCATCNGGTCAGGGCGGGATAGCTCACACGTTCTGGTACTCCTTTTAACTAACCTGTTCGTAGACTTGGTGAAATGGCAAGAATGGTTGATATATCTTCGAAGGCAGTGGTACGTAGAGAGGCAACTGCCGAAGGATTCCTCAGGCTGCGGGCGGACACCGTTGCCGCTGTGAAGCGAGGAGCCCTTGAGAAGGGGGATCCTGTTGAAATCGCGAAGGTGGCAGGTGTCATGGGGGCTAAAAGAACCCCCGAAATCGTACCACTTTGTCACAACATCCCCATAGAATCAGTCGATATAGAAGTTCTCTTGGAAAACGAGGGGGTAAGGGTGAGAAGCAAAGTTGTCGGGCTGGCGAAGACAGGTGTAGAAATGGAGGCTCTTGTTGCGATTTCGACTGCCCTGCTGGCGTTCTGGGACGTCGTCAAGAAATTTGAGAAGGATCCTAAAGGTCAGTATCCAAGCACGGAAATATCACATATTAGGGTTCTGAAGAAGGTGAAAGAAAAACCATGACAGATGAAAAACCACACCAGAAACACAAGACCATGGCCAAAAAGAAGCTGAGGATCGGTGTTATCACAGTTTCGACATCAAGATATTATGCCGGGATTGAGGAAGGAGGGACCAAGGATGAATCTGGGGACGTGATATGCGAACTCGCGAGAAAGGCAGGTCATGTCATCGTCTTTCGGTCACTGGTATCAGATTTTAAGCCAGATATCAGGTTGAAGACACTGGAGGCTACGAAGTTTCAGGTGGACGTGATCTTGCTCACAGGTGGTACGGGAGTTTCACCAACAGATGTAACAATCGAATCTATAAAGCCCCTTCTGGATAAAGAGTTACCCGGCTTCGGGGAGATCTTCAGGTTGGAGAGTGTAAAACAGATAGGGGGTGCAGCCATGCTCTCTCGCGCGCTTCTTGGTGTAATGAACGACATCGTTGTAGTCTGTCTGCCAGGCTCCCCTGAGGGGGTGCGCCTCGGTATGAAGATTCTGCTTCCGGAACTCCCACACATAGTATCAATCGCCACTGGAGGCTAATAACCTCCTCCATGCGTCTTGGTACTCCTTCAAACCTTTTTTCATACATTTGCTACAAAGGCACCTACCACACTTCTCTATGGAGCATGTGGAGTGATATTCACACCCTGTGCAGGACATTCTCTCCCCACACACAAAACAGTTGAACACAAACTCGACCTCATCATTCAGGATACTCCTAAGGTTTGCCTTTAACTGCTCAAGGTTAGCATTATTTTTAACCCGGAAACCCGTCTTGGAATCATATTCAAGACCGGAGGTCATCAACTTTCTGAATCCTTCGGTCCCCACCCTGGGCAGCCTGAAATCCCCTTCAAGCGGAATCTCTAGCATATCAGAGCACATACAGATACAGCCATATAAGCGCAGTAGTGCCCAGCAGTACTATCGCGAGGGCCACCCAGTCACGCACGGTCATCCTCAACGTATTCATAGATGTAGGTTTTTTGACGGCGCCGTACCCTCTGCTTTCCATCGCTTCTGCTAGCTCTCCGCTTCTAACAAGTGAATTCACGATCAGGGGGATCAGGACCGGAATCAGATTCCTTATTCTTTTGATAGGTCCCCCTTTATCCAGCTCCAGCCCCCTGGACCTTTGCGCATCGATTATCTGAGTCAGATCCATTAGCAGAACCGGGACGAACCTGATAGAGGTGGCGAATGCAAAAACGAAATCCCTAGGCATCCTTAACCATCTAAGTACATACTCGAGTTCGTCGGGTGAGGTGGTCACGAAGAATAGAGAGGTGGAGGCCACTATCTCCAAGAACCTTACAGCAAGAACTATCGACTCAACGATAGTTCCACCAGCCACTAGATTTATCACCACAACGAATACTCCAAAGGTCACGGATAGCGCTACAACCCTCATCAGCCTTCTGAGGGACTTCGCTATTACGGCGGGAACGGTGGTAACTACAAATGTTATCGCTTCCTGGTAGAAGTTAGAACCCAACAGTGCCAGAGCGAAGAGAGCGATGGAAAGGACCATCTTTACCCTTGGATCAAGCCTGTGGATAAGGGTGGTTTTGTACCTGAATTTGAGACCCTCATAAATCACCTTCGCCATATATCAGCGATCACCCATTCCTTTGTTACACATGGTAGGAACCGTACCTTTGCTTTAGCCATGAGACGGCCTCATCAACATTATCGAACGGCGTTGAGCTTTGGAGTGCCAAAGCCAGTCTCGCGAGCTGAGGTTGTCTGAGCCCGGAGCTTTCCAATAAGGCAAAGTTGTTGAATATAGAAGCGGCTGGACCGTCCGCCACAACTCTCCCTCCTGCCATCACGACGGTTCTTGGTTGAAGCGGCCATAGGAACTCAAGGTCGTGAGAAACTATGATCACTGTTCTTCTCTCCTCTATGAACTTCTTGACGAGTGCAAGAAGCCTCATTTTGTTCAGATGGTCCTGTCCTACTGTCGGTTCGTCCAGTGCAAGAACAACTGGATCCCACGCGGTTACGAGCGCGATGCACAGCCGTTTCTTCTCCCCTCCACTCAGTGTAAGTGGAGCTCTTTCGGAAAGAGACTCCAAACCAAAACGCCGCATAGCGTACTGCACCCTTGACTCCACCTCCGATGGCTGGTATCCAAAATTTCTCAAACCGAAGGCTATCTCTTCCTTCACACTTTCCGCAAACAGTTGATGGTCTGAATTTTGAAAGACCAACCCAACCAGCTTGGAAAGTTGTGCGACGCTGAACTCTGTGATGAGTCTTCCGTCCACTCTGACAGTTCCAGATGCCGGTTTAAGCAATCCATTCATATGCTTCAGAAGGGTGGTTTTACCCGCGCCGTTCCCACCCACAATCGCCACAAGCTCTCCTCTGCTCACCTTCAGGTTCACATGTTTCAGCGCCATAACATCATTAGGCATCTTATACGATACATCTTCAAACTCTATGAGTGCCAAACCTTGGGTACCTCCTTCACAAACTCTTCGACGTCAAGAGCAGGCTTTCCCACCTTTGTGCCTAACTTCTTCTGCAGTTCTACGATAGGGGGAAGAGAGAGACCAGCATCTTCGAGCCCATCGCTGAACAGTACCTCATAAGGATCTCCTTGTAGCAGAATTGAGCCATCTTTAACAACTATCATCTTTGAAGCTATTGTGGAAACGAGCTCCAGCCTGTGTTCAACCAGTATCACTGTCAACCCAAGCTCCCTATTCAGAGTCTTCGCCAGATTCACCACATCCAATGCAGTCTTCGGGTCCAGCAACGAAGTGGGCTCATCCAGCACCAGGATCTTAGGGTCCATGACAAGTGAACCGGCGATGGCCACCCTTTGCTTTTGACCGTCAGAGAGTTCGCTGGGCGACCTTTTGGCAAGGTCTCTTATGTTAAGAAGGTCCATCGCCCAATCTGTCTTTTCCCGAATCACTTTAGGGTCGTAACCCATGTTTTCTAGTCCAAAGGCTATGTCCCTCTCAACGGTAAACATGAAAATCTGATTTTCAGGATTTTGGAACAGAAAACCTACCTTTTTTGCAAGCTGATACGTGGGCGTATCTCTCACCGTTAGTCCGTCCACCCTTACCGCACCCGAATACTCACCCGGGTATATGTGGGGGATCAGCCCGTTTATTGCCTTGAGTATCGTTGACTTTCCGCTTCCGCTGAGTCCGGCGAGTACAGCTATCTCCCCTTCCTCTACGCTGAACGTGATATGTTGGACTGCGGGTGTCGGGGAGCCGGCGTAGGCAAACGTGAAATCATCGAACTCAACAATCGTCCTACCCAAGGCAATCACCAATTTTTGAGTAATTACAACCGTCTACTGCGTCATATTAAACGGTTTGGTGGGATTCGTGACACACGTAACATGTATAATCTTGTGTTGATTGTCGGGAGAATAGTGTGTCACAACCGATTCAAGGGTGTTCGGCTGTAACTAGCGGTTGCTCAACCTTCTCTGTGGCGGGTCGAATCAAGATCTTCATCTGGGACCTGAGAAGGTCCTCCACCAACTCTGAAAATTTTTTGATCACCTCGTCTACGGTGGTCTTTGTGTTGAACGATCCAGCCGTCGGATGTCCTCCTCCGGATCCCCCTAATTCATCTGCTATCTTCCTGCATATGTCGTTTCCAACGTGAACTTTCGTGGCAGAATAGAATGACTGCGTCTCCCTTACACTTCCCCTTGTTTCTCCCTCTACGACCCCAACGGCAGTCGCCAAGTCACACCCGAGGTCAATGAGCCCTCTGGCAACAGATGCATGGTAAGATCCCACATTTGTAATCCCAACCACCCACTGGTCACACCTGAAGAATGAGGCCCTCCTGGCTCCCTTTATTCTGGCTATCTGTTCGGAGGGCTCCCTCCTTGTTCTAAGTATGGCTCTAACTTCCTCCACATCCACCCCCTTCTCTATCAGGTCGGCCATACACAGAAGGGTTTGGGACCTCGCTATACTCAGAAACTGAGAATCGGCCATTATGCCGAGGGCAAGTATGAAGGCGGTATCTCTGTCAACCTTTTAGTTTGGAATCAAGGAACAACCTGTAAGCCATTTCGCTTGCTGACGATGCGGATTCGTCTACTATTGCCTTATCAACAATCTTCTTCATACTTCGATCCAAAGGATGGTGATCGACAAGAAACTTCTTCCCCTTCTTTCTTTTTACTGAGGCAAGCTCCTCATCTAGAAGGTTGGAGTGTCCCGTGTCCGTGATGAACACCACATCATGAGATGAAGGGGGTATACTTTCGAAGAATGTTTCACCGAGTATCTCAAGCACCTTCTTTGACTGCGATGATACCCCCTGCGGGGCAACCAAGTCCACTCTAGCCTTTCTGTTTAATCTCAGAAGTAGCCTCTTTATGGCTAGGGCGGACGATATACCATCAACGTCAGCATTTCTGTGTGTTATGACCAAGGCTCGGCGTGGCTTCAACCTCCCCAGCACTGTCATTTACTTCAACCCGGGGTACCCTGACCTGCGGAGGGCTGCCTTGGCCTGAGCGATTCTGTAATCTTGTTCTGCAGTTCCTGTAGACTCGCCTGCAATCTTTGCTCCTGTTTCTCAAGCACCATTACCCTTGTGTTAGTGAGCTCCTTCTTCTCCTCCATCTCCTTGAGCAGAGTTTCGCGGTCGACACGAATCAGAACCGAGCCTGCTATCTTGTAGGTTGGGGTCTCGTTCGTCACCTTCCTTAACTCTGCCAGGGCCCGTTCAGTATCGCTAAGTTCAGCCTGCAGCTGTTGCTTCTGGGCTACGACAGACTGGAGAGTCTGCCTCATCTGGTCGTATTTGGCCAGCTGCTCCTGAAGCCATGGTGGAACAGAGGCATCGCTCATTGTATATCTATCACTCGTATGCTGTCAACAGCCGCCTTTAAAACTCTTAGATGAGAGTTGATCGCGGCCTTGGCCTTGGGGATATCTAGCCCTTCGATCCGTATATGTACCCCCTCCCCCTCTGCACGGATCATCCCCTTCTCAAACTCGGGCTCGAGGCCTGCTGCTACGGCCCTTGCTATCTTGCGTGGAATGGGAACGACTATATCTAAATCTACCCTAGTAGTTTCAAGAAAAGGTGTACGCACCACCGGCCGCCGTGTGACCGCACTTCTCACAGGTCCAAACACCCACCGCAGATCTCGTAAATCTTCTTGAGCCGCAGGAGGGACAGTTTCTCTTGGCCTTAAGCTCTCTGTATATTCTGGTGTACCTCTTTCTCACCGTAGCACCATGCTTTGCGCCCAGCCCGCTCAGCGATTGCTTACTTTTTCTTGGCACCTTCTATAGCCTCCTTAAGAATAATCCTGTTCTCCCTTGCCTTCTCGCGGGCGACCTCCATCTGTTTTAAGATTTCCTCTGGAGTAAAGCCAAAGGTTCCTCCCTTCTGTGTTGCGCAGAGTTCATCATCTGAATTAAATGTCAGGGTCAATCTCGCATCCATCACAGCCTCCTCCAGCCAATCGGGGTCCACCACCAAGGACCTTCCTATTTTAGCTGTGGTTACGGATGCAGGTATCGTTTGAGGTTTGAGTGGGACCCTCTTTTCAGAGTAAACAACCTGGTCCCCCTTTAAAGTTGCTTTTCTGTACTTGGTGGTGGCCAATGCTGTTACCGCCGCATAGGAAACGGCATCAAACAGATTGCCATCCACGTCCAGCACTGTGATATCCACGAATATCGAATACACCCTTTTCCCCTTCTCAAGAACCAGCGACCCCATGTCTATCATATGGGATTCTCTTATCCCTCTGTCTACCACACGGCTCAACTCAATAGTGCTTTCGTCTGGCGGCCCTGGCTCTTCGTAGGGCGAAGCGATCGGCAAGATGTCCGCATTCACCGTAAGTATTCCTTCATCTGGTGTGTCAGGGAACGGTGTTCCGACCATCACCTTAACGCCAACCAGCGCTTTCGTGTTTCCAATTTGGACTAGAGCGGAGCCATCAGCTTTTACTATAGGTCCGACGTCTATCTTTATCTTCCTGTATTCATCCATCCGTCTACCGTCCAATCGCACACCTGTTTGGAGAGTCCTGATTACCTGCTCTCGCCTGATGCTATCTACAAATTCATGCTTCCTTTCCTCAGCAGACAATCAACTTCCCTCCCTTCTTTCAATGAAACCTTCAAGCAACGCATCCCTCACTATCTCGTAAACGTACCTGCCCTTCTCGAGCGCCAGCTTGAACGCTTTCTCGAACTCTTCCTTTGTTAGCGCCCCATCGCTCTGAAGGAGTGTCACCAGGTTAAGGTTTGGCATGAAAGCCACCGGCAGGTCCACCTGTCCCTCCTTATCTTCCACATCGCTTACGTCCGCGACTATTTTGTTCTGAACCTTACCAACCGCACACCCGACGACAAGGTCTCTCATCGGTATACCTGCGTCGGCCAGTGCGGCAGAGGCGGCCGTTATGCTGGCTATCCTGGAACTGCCGTCAGACTGCAGAACTTCAACATAAACTTCGATGGCAGTCCTGGGGAAATCCTCCAGAACAATCGCCGGGGAAAGCGCCTCTCTGATGATCTTTGAGAGTTCTATTTCCCTTCTCGATGGCTGGGGTGGTTTTCTATCATCTACAGAAAATGGCGCCATATGATACCTGCACTTCAGAAGCGCCCTATCAGGTAGAGCCATATGCTTAGGATGGCACTCCTTAGGACCGTATACACCGGCCATTATCTTGTTCCTTCCCCATTCTATGTACGCTGAGCCATCGGCGTTCTTCAACACTCCCACGGTCAGCTTTATCGGCCTGAGCTCATCGAGTTTTCTGCCGTCCAGTCTCAGGTTTTTCTTACTGATTAATTGAGTCATCTAACTACTCACTTTCACCATCGTCATAAGATTCTTCGGTCCGCGAAGGACCATCTGAGGGCCTCTTTACATCTCTTCCGGTCTCCTTGGAAAGGAAGTTCTGAACGTTAACAGACAGACCGGCCAAGTGGGCCTGCGCCTCAACCATCTCTATCGCCTTGACTGCCAGAGGTATTTTGCTCGGTTCCCCATTTATTACAATAACACCATTCTGTCCTATCGTTATTCTGGTACCAGTTGCCTCCTCTATCATCTTTGACATCGAACCTCTTCTTCCTATTAAACGGGGCACCTTAACTGGTGAAATCTTCATCAGATACCCGCCGTTAACCTTTCCAAGTTTAGGCCCGGCAACAGTAAGCATTGGATCCTTTGACCTATCGTACGCGGCGACCCTAGCGATTATCACATCACCTATATCGAACTTGCTGCTCAGGTCCACCGATTCTGGCGAGTACCTCTTACCGAATACATCTGTGGCTGTAAGAAAAGCAGGGAAGAAGGAGTTTATGTCCACGGACCAAGCAAAGGCGTTCATGTCTACTATAACGCCAACGACAAGGTCATCAGGTCGTGGAATGTACTTCCCAGCCAACGGTATCACCCTAACATTTTTACCCTCTATTTCAGAGAGTCCCACTTTAAGTGAATGCAAGCCATCCTCAAACTGGTAAGTATTGGGGGCTGGAGGGTAGTTGCCCCTAACGATTAGGTCCCCCGGTAGGACAAACTTTCGTATTATCTTTGTCATCTTGATCACTCCAAAGGTGTTGCCTGCACATTTCCCTTCGTTACAGAACCCAGCCTATCAAGAAGAGTCCTCTGCGTTGCGATTGGTAGTTCTATAACAGCGTTCAACCCACCATCGTCTCTCCATTCTTCCTTCGAGACGTTCCCGAATTGTTTCAGTATACCTAGAACCTGTGGGGCATATGAAGCGTCCGCCCGAACGGAAAGCTTGACGTTACCCGTCTTCAAAGGAAGTATCATTCTTAATTCGTCTATAACCTTTTTCGCCTGCTCTTCCGCTGGCTTGAAAGGGTCTATGGCGAGCCTCACTTGTTGCATAGCCTGTTCTATTCTTAGAGGCGGGTGAGGTAGATTGGTCTTTGGGTCAACATAGTTTTTCGATATAAGTGCCACAATCTGCTTCTTTTTGTCTTCAATCATTCTGTGTCGTTGCTCTGTTGTGAGTTGTAGCTCCCCTTTTTTGAGGATCATTTCGGCAACCTGTGCGAGGTTGTCAGTATGGAACGCCCTTTTCAGCTTCTCACTGGAGGCCCTATCCCCCTTTGATGAATCTGTATAGATCTCGTCCGCGGCCAGCACCTGACTCATTTCAAGCTTCTTCCCCTGCTTGTAGCTCAGGGCAGCGTCCGCCTTGACGAGGATCTCGAATTTATCCCCGCCCACCGTCAAACGGACGGTGGTCATCTTTTCACTCAAATTCTTGTACTCGCTTGTAGGCTCTCTTTTGTAGGGTGTTATAAATGATACCCCACCTGTTGAGAACGGTTTCTTACAAACATTAATAGACAGTAGTCCCTAGGTAGTTGTGAACCTCGGACCCTACCCACCTTTTGCCTCAACATCTCTCCCAATTCTTCTCCTCGAATACAGCCTTCTTCCCCAATTTATCACCAAGGTCGAAAACCATAGGTCAGTCCGCACATATGTATATGAAATTGTAAGATAGTTGAATATGGGTAGCGCGGATAAAAGGAAGATTACAGCACTTAAAAAGGTCGTTATTGCACGTAATTTTATTTCTTTCAGCATGCCTTTTGGCACGAGCTTTTTCTCTTCGTCTGCTAGGGTAAGATAAAAGAGGGCAAGAATTACCATCATGCCCCCTATATCGAGTCCATAAAGGGCGCTCGTGGTCGGTAGCAGGTATATCCTAGAACCTGTTGCTTGAGGATAAATCGTCAGCAAATTAAAGAGAAATGGCTCGATGGAGACGGCGAAGAGTAGCACACAGTTTAGGACCACGGTCCTAGTGTTCTCGATTGGCAGTATGGATGTCACACTTGTGTAGTTCAGCCAAACGGAGATCAATATCAGAAAATTAAGCGCGAAAGTCGTTATGTCTTCGAAAAGACCGGCAGACGTGGTTGGTGAATTTCCCACAAGTATAATCGCGCTTATGGAAAGAGCTAGCCCGAATACCAGGTCTGCAAGACTTTCTATCCTTGGCCTTGGCCTTTGCGTTTGACTTTTTTCCAATGTACCCGGGAGGGTTTTAGTTTTTAGCCTAATTAAACAATATTGCATGTAAAGACAGTTGCAAAACAACATTAGTAAGATGCATTAGTCGTATGAATTGGATAGTGCAACGATTAACTCGATAAACCAAGAGCAGGACAGCAAAGAATAGCACTTATTCGATGACCGCAAGATTTCTGACATTTTCTCTGACGGTTATCTGCATCGGTAAGCGGAATAAATTTCTGTTCATGCATTAAATCTGATCAGCAGAGGATCTAAGTGTATCCGGTTTCATCGGCATAAAAGCCTAATTGTGACCAACAAACCTGTACACCAACAAGAACCTACAGGTGTACGTGTGGTCACATTTGCATGAAAAATCTGGCTAAATTAACCAACCGTCCAAATGTTGCAGAAATAGATGTTGTAATCTTAGACCTGTCGGGTCAAATCTAGGAAGGCTTGGTTTCACCGGAAGGTGGGGTGAGATACTTCTCGACCACTTCATCCGGGACCTGCTTCATCTTCTTTGTTTTGATGTCTATTGTTGCAACTTTGATATGTTTTGGCTCTGCCTTTTCTTCTCCTGCCTTCTTCACACTTTCGACGGCCAATGCGATCGCCTGCTCCAGCGTCATATTCATATCATACTTCTGTTCAAGATATTCGTTAACTTGGTCGCTTCCGCCACCTATGGCGATGGCGTCGTATCCCAGATATGTCCCACTAGGGTCTGTCACAAAGATAGCTGGTACATCATTATCCACTCCGGCGATGATTAAAGAAACCCCAAATGGTCTAACCCCCGCATATTGTGTGTACTGTTGGGCCATATCGCCCAGTTTTCTTGCGATACCTTCTACTTCGATCGGCTCGTCGTACACCAGCCTGTTGTTCTGAGCCTGAACCCTTGCCTGATCCACCATAATCCTGGCGTCCGGGACGTATCCCGCAGCCGCAATCCCTATATGCTCATCTACCTGGAAAAGTTTCTGACTTAGTCCTTCTGTCTGCAGTTTTCTGACCCTCTCTTCAGCACAAAGCACGACCCCTTCTTTACACTTTATTCCTATTGCGAGTGTCCCTCGCCTAACGGTCTCTATTGCGTATTCAACTTGGTACAGTCTACCGTCGGGGGAGAATATCGTTAAAGCCCTGTCGTAACCAGCTTGTGGTGCGAACAATCAGTAATACACCGATTAAATAAAGCCTAGACAGCCCCATTTTTAACCGCTTCGCTCCTTTTCATTGAAGCGCTTTACGCCGGCTATATTGTTGTCTTGTCTTAGAATCGTTTTTTAATCCCCTCGTGCACATATTTACGTTTTGAGACCGATAAGATGGGACGGTAGTAAATTGAGGGTGATTGATCAGAGGCTTCTTCCTGTTCGAATGAAGTGGATCGAGATACGAGGGGCGGATGATGCCTTCGATGCTATCAGGGAGATGAAAGTAAGGGGTGCGCCACTCATCGGTGTTGTGGCCGCTTTTGGCGCGGCACTTGAACTTCGCCAAAACCATTACTCAAAGCTAGATGATATGTTGGCTGATGCTGAGCGGGTGGCCATGAAACTGAATTCAGCGCGACCAACAGCTGTAAACTTGAAGTGGGCTCTTGACAGGTTTCTCGAAACGATAAAGGAATCTGCCAGCATAGAGAAAGGCAAGGAAGCCTCTTTGAAAAAGGCTGTAGAAATAATGAATTATGAAGAAGAAACTTCCAAAAGGATAGGTGAAGTGGGGGAATTTTTAATCGAGGATGGTGATACGATTCTGACTCATTGCAACGCCGGCTCACTTGCAACTGTTGATTATGGAACGGCACTCGCACCGGTCAGGATGGCTGTAAAGAAGGGGAAAAAAGTGCAGATGATCGCAACAGAGACTCGTCCCGCCCTTCAGGGGGCAAGACTCACAACCTTCGAGCTAATGAAGGATAGAATAGATGTTACGCTTATCTCAGATACTATGGTTGGATACGTGATGTCGAAGGGTATGGTCAACAAAGTGCTGGTCGGTTGTGATAGACTGCTGTTCGATGGCCACGTCATTAACAAGATCGGTACTTATCAAGTGGCAACGATGGCGAACCGACACAACATACCTTTTTATGTAGCCCTTCCTTGGTCTACCGTTGACCTCAACACGCGGCTTCCTGAAGTCAAAATAGAACAACGTAGCCCCAAAGAGGTTGAGATGATCAGGGGCAGAAGAATTGCCCCCAAGGGGGTGAAGGTTTTCAACCCAGCGTTTGACGTTACACCACCGGAACTGGTTACCGCGATAATTACAGACAGAGGCATTCTTTATCCCCCGTTTAGAAACAGCATCCTTGAGGCGCATGAGCGAGGCCTTTCCCAGCCTGTCATAACTGGTGAGAGTTAGCCCCTCCCTTCCTCTTTGGATGGATAAAGAGGGCGGATTCAATGATGTTTCAACAAAGGGTTCCGAGACATCCCAAAAGACAAACTTACTTACCCGATCTTTCTGTAGCTATTGTCACCAAAGGAAAGAACCATGGTATGCACAATTCTCTTCCATTTCTCATATCCAACGAAACATCTCTTCTTTCACGACCCCTCTAAGATTGTCTAAGGTCAGCAGGGAGATCGTAATGCCTATCGGTCGGGCAGAAAACGACTACTCGACCCCGATCAGGGGTGAGGATTGTCCCATACGAATATATCGTTGAAACCCATCATGGAGGAGTCCTTTCGGTATTTCCCCAGCTTTCTAACAGTACGTCGCCTTCATCTCTTGCGAATACCTATTTGGAGCCCCCTACTTCGTTACAACATTTGATCGGCCCGCGCCAGAATGGCATGAGGCGATTCCGCTTGAACTGCAATCAAAGCCTTTGCCGCTTGTAGGATTTACGATGTTAGATACGACGAAAGGGCCGCGCTAACATCTCTTTTCTTAGGAATACCTTTCGTATCAAATATGCTCACCTTTCTCCACAATCCACTTTACCTAAGACAGGACGATGCCCGGATAATAGATCCGAATTTCAATTGAATTAGAGCCGTAAGGTCAGTAAGAGACCTGGATAATCTGAGACTAAAATAAAAAAATAAAGAGGAATCAGATTCCTATTATGGAATCCAGCGAAAACGCGCCAGCGCCTATCACGAGTAGAACTATAGCCAGCATCAGGTAGAGAGCGTCA
>JGI20133J14441_1001898_pt1 | contig 15798 bp, 18 predicted proteins | sample RS3BMetagenome_FD_14441 | JGI IMG/M metagenome (IMG submission 14441)
GTGCTGGGTACGGGGGTACTCGACAGTAGCATCGTCATTGGACTGTTTCGTTTTGTCAGCGGTGCGGCAGGCGGGGTTGCTTTTGTAGCTGGCGGGGGTCTCGTCGCACAGGCCAGTGCTCAAGACTCTTCACATCGTGCGGCATTACTGCTCGGCATCTATTTTGGCGGGGCTGGCCTCGGGATTGTTCTATCCGCATGGATCGTTCCAATCCTCCTTACAGCATTCCCTCACATGATCGGATGGCGCATCGTCTGGGGAGTTTTGGGCGCTGTCAGTCTGTTGGCCTTGGTCGGTGCCGTTCCCGCTGCATATCATGTGGTTCAAGCCCAAAGTCTTGGGGGTCAAGGGGGTCGTGTTCATACACAGTTTCGCCGATTGCGCCCGCTGCTGATGGCCTATGGATTGTACGGAGCGGGTTATATCGTCTATATGACGTTTATCGTGGTCTTTCTTAAACAGCATGGGGTGCGTCCGCAGGAGATCGTATGGTTTTGGACTGTCCTCGGAAGCGCTGCGACGGCATCCGCTTTCGTCTGGGGCGGGCTGTTGGGGCGGGTCTCTGGTGGACGCGGCGTTGCCATGCTCGTTGTTTTGGTCCTTAGTGGCGTATTGCTTCCGTTATGGTCGACGGCGACCATCGCCGTCTTGGGATCTGCAGTCTTGTTCGGTTCCGCGTTTTTGGCGGTGGTGACCGCCGTGACCACGGTGGCTCGCCGAAATCTCCCCATGCAACAATGGACCCCGGCACTGGCCTCTCTCACCGTGGCGTTTGGTCTGGGTCAAAGTGCCGGGCCGCTCCTTGCCGGACTGATGTCCACCGGCCGCGGAAGCGTTCGAACGGGGCTCATCCTCAGTGCCGTCATCCTGACTCTTGGTGCCCTCACCGCTCTCACACAACGGGATCGCCTAGCCGAGGCCGACGACTCTGTATGACGGAATGATTTTCGTGCATATTGATTCGGTTGGGCTGTACAAACGGATGAATTTCATTGAAGGGGTCAAAAATAAAACCTGATTCGCCGCTTTGTCGCGGCACCTCCTCGTAACGAATATAGGCGTCGTTGATATACCTGTCGGGGGCACATTTCCGACGGGTCAAATAGAAATCGTGGAGAATGCGTATTTCCCCCCATTAATCGCCTCATCGATCATCGCGCGGCGCAACCGTTCAAAGCGTTCGCCCCACTGCATGAGCGCATATCCGCGCACGGCGAACATCGCTATGCAAGCATCCCGCTCGCTTTGAGGAAGCAGGAAACCCGGCTGACGCTGGTCCAGGCCGCCGGTCGGGTTACTTGCCAATCAGCAGACGATATCCGTCCGCATTCGTATACCTGTTCCGCTAGAGAGTGCCATCCGACAGAGTGCGCAACTTCTTACGCTGCGCCATAATTTCAATCATGGCGCACAGCATCTCATAGTCCGACTCCTCAAGGCGACTGACACGGTGCGCCATGGCAATGTAGGGTTGCGCCGCTTCGCGCATCACAAAACTCTGCAGATAGGCGGGCAGATCTGTGGGTCCGCCATAACTCGTGTCGTCCGGAAGACTTGTGAGTTCCTGACCTTCGCAAAAATATCCGATGGGAACTCCCAGCGCTTCCGCAATGCGAATCGCATACTCCAGCGAGGGATGACGCTCACCCCGTTCAATGGAACTGATGTGGGGAGTCGATATCCCTGTTCGATAGGCCACCTCCTGTTGAGTCAAGGTTCTTCTATGCCGTAATAACCTGATCTTTCGTCCAAGGTCATTATCCACTGCAAATCACTCCCTTTATATCCTTGATTATGGATATGGACATACCATAACACACAAATGTGTAATCTCGCAATAGATTCTGAGATGTTATTTTGAATTATTGCTATAGTATGGCTCGTATGTTTAACAATTAAAGAACACTAACTATCTAATGCTAACAATCATCATTATTTTTATATTTAAAGTAAGTATATGTTGTTGATATTTATGAGTAAAATCACCAACGACTAATAATTTATCCCCTGACGTCATAACGCCCATCGCATTGACAGCGGTGGGCGCAGCGGAGCGGATCAAAAACAAGCTGTGATGGCGGCGGAGAATCAGGACAAACTTCACCTGCGTTCCGCGCTTCCGAGAAGGAACTGTTCATTTTGGAACTGCTCAGTTTCATCTCTCTAGCCGAGCGGTTTGCTGCTGCGTTCATGCGCAGTAAACGTGACAAGGGATTCATAGCCCGCCGATCTCGCAAAAGCAATCGCCTGATCGTAATCCATGCCAACATCCTCCGGTCTGTGGGCGTCTGAGTTTATGACGATGGGAACATGGCGCTGCGCGCACGCCGCAAGAAAATCGGGCGCTGGATACAGCTTTCCAACGGGCTTTCTCAGCCCGGCCGTGGATATTTCAATAACTGTCTTGTGCTGTTCAAACAGTTCTGCCAAATGCGCATACCATTCATTCAAAAACAGCGCATCGTCAGGCTCATCCCCAAATACCTTGATGACATCAGGGTGACCGATGAAATCGAACAGTTCTGTTTCAACCATTTTGCTTACAATGTTGAAATACTCATCGTATGTCTGTTTTAGATCCCTCTTCAACCACTTTGCTCTCATCTCTGCCAGATCAAACCCGAAGTCGCCAAGCCAGTGAACAGAACCGATGACGTAGTCAAACGGATACTGTTTGATGAACTCTGCAATCTGATCTTCGACGCCTGGTATGTAATCCAGTTCCAAGCCAAATTTGACCTGGTGTCCCACTGCCCTTGCCTGCATGATCATGTTCGCGTATTCGTCCAGATCTTCAGTGCGTCGTTCTCGCGTCCATGGATTGTCCAGGAGATGGCCCGTCTGCTTGAATCGATACCCGTGCTCAGAGACGCCGTATTCGCTGATTCCGCGCTCGCTCGCCGTACTGAGAAAGCGTTCCAGCCAGGCAACAGTGTATGGCCCTCGTTCCGTGTGCGTGTGATAATCAGTCAGCATCATAATCCTCCCCCAGACCCCAGCGCTGCATGAGAATTCCTTGATTTCTTGCGCCATAACCCGGATGTTACAACTCGCGATGCGCCAGCAGGCGCCGATGCTCTACCATGAGACAACGGTTCGACACCACGAACAGCCCTGCATCCTCAGCGCGTTTTTCCGCTTCCTTGTCGCCAACCCCGAGTTGCAGCCATACTCCCTTGGCGCCGATGGCGATCGCGTCGTCGATAATGTCGGAGACCGCTTCACTCTTGCGAAATACGTCGACCAACAGCGCGCTGCCCTGAACATCGCGCAACGAGGCTTTTGCGGGTCTCCCCAGAACCATTCGCACATTGGGATTCACCGGAACAATCTCATAGCCCTGTGACTGCAGGTAAGCGGCCACTTCATAACTGTTCCTGCCGGGATCATCCGATAGTCCCACCACGGCAATCGTCTTGATCTGACTCAAAAACTCTGCGGTCTGTTCGTTTGTCGGCTGAGTCATGACATTTCATCATCCTTCGCTGTCCGCTGTATTCTACCACATACATTTTACACCGTAGCGACCCTTTTTGGTTCTGAATACGTATACGTAGCGAGGGAAACGGCTCGTCAGCAGAAATCCTTCCTCGCGAATCCGGGTTGCCAGGCAACCTGCCTGAAATTCGCTGTCATATAGTTTGCCGCTATAGACCCAGGTCAATTCGCCACCCCCACTCACCTCTACCTGTCGCAGTCTGTAGACTCATGTTACATCTCGGTGCTATTCGCGGGCAGCAGCGGCAGTACAATGGAAAATATGGTGCCCACACCAACCTCGCTCTCTACGCCAATGTCTCCATGATGAGCCTTGATCAAACTCCGCGCAATAGCCAACCCCAGGCCGGTTCCACCACGCGCTCTCGTCCTTGATTTGTCTGCTTTGTAAAAGCGTTCAAATACGAAGGGCACGTCTTCGTCCGCAATCCCTTCGCCTGTATCGACTACCCGCAAAATGGCCTGACGTTCCGTTACATCGATCCGTAATGTAACGCCGCCGTGTGTTGTATGGCGCAGCGCATTGTCAACCAGATTCGTCAATACCTGTTCCAGACGGTCGCTGTCGCCATAGGTCATTACGGGAGCGGCCTGACCTTCCATCGTCATGGTCAGGCCGCGATCTACAAAGATTCCCTGGAATTTGCGGGCAATCTTGCGGGCCAGAGCGGTTAGATCAAGGGGCTCCATACGCATCGAAAAATGTGCGGATTCGAGTTGGGCCAGATCAAGCAACTCATTAACAAGACGGCGCATGCGCAACGATTCGTCATGAATGATCTGGGTGATCTCTCGCTGCTGTTCGGGATCCTCGCCAAAATCGTCAACCAGCGCTTCCGCATATCCTTGCAATAACGCGAGCGGGGTGCGCAACTCGTGTGAGACATTGGCTACGAAATCCTTGCGCAGACGATCCAGCCGCCGCTGTTCCGTAACATCCCGAATCACGGCTAACGTACCCCGCAGTTGAAACGGATCATCGGGTTCATAGAGGGGCGTCATCGTTACCAGCAGATCTCTCCCCTGCCACTCTACCGACCGTTCCATGGACGCTCTTGCCTCCAGTGTGTCCCTTTGCATGCGCACCAAGTCTTGCGGCAGCGCATGTGTTCCTTCGTCGCCGGCCCTGAGCGCGCGCTGCGTACTCATCCACTGCTCCGCGGCTGGATTGCGAAGGATAAACTGTCCATGCATGTCCGTGGCGACCACTGCGTCTGTCATGGCGCTTAGGATACCCGTGATCTGTTCTTTTTCCTCCGTCAAAGCGCGAACGGTCTGTTCCAACTCCTCCGCAACCTGGTTCAGGGTCTGGCCGAGTCTCCCGACCTCATCCTGTGTGACAACCGTAACACGCATATTGAAGCGGCCCCTGGCCATTTCTTCTGCGGCGTCATTCATTTCGATCAGCGGTCGCGACAGGTTCTTCGAAACGACGAATGCCAGTCCAGTTGTCAGCAGCGTACCAAGCACCACGGCAAAGATAATCAGTCCAGGGATGGTGCGGCCTGGATCGCCAGCCACGTCATTCGATTCTGTGATCAGCAGAAACGCGGCAACCTGATTGAGCGGCCCGAGAATCGGCATCAACGCATACATGCTCGTTCGCGGATCAGGGGATGGGATAAAAGATGGAATTCCGCGCTGAATCACTGGCTGATCCTGCAGCAGGAGCTTCCGCTCTGCAGGCGTCAGCGAATTGATATAGCCCTGTACTGTCGGGCTTGTCGTCGGTGGAGCGATCAGATAATAATGACTGTGCAAAGCGGACATTACGTGAGCGATCTGGGAGTTCAACTGGCGACCTGATTCCTGCTGCAACAATTGACTCACCAAAATCGCCTGACTCGTCAAGTCACGCCGCTGCATTGTCGAAACATAAGAGTCAAAAAACTGCTGCAGGTACATGGCCAAAATAGCCAAAACGACCAGGACCAGCACAATAATCGTCAACCACAGCTTTAAAACCACACTGCGGACGATCCTGTGCCACAGTTTGTAGAACATAGTGGTAGTACGCCGCAACACGTTACTCGGCCACCTCGAATTTATAGCCGACGCCCCACACGGTATGAATGTGCTGCGGCACCCGATCAGACGCGCGCCCCAGTTTTTCGCGCAAGCGCTTTACATGCGTATCCACGGTGCGCTGGTCGCCAAAAAACTGATAGTTCCATACATCGCGAAGCAGTTCCTCGCGACTGAACACCTTTTCTGGTCTCTGCGCAAGGTACAGAAGCAATTCAAACTCTTTAGGGGTGAGCGAAATCTCCGTGTTTTCAACCAACACCTTGCGCGCGTCAACGTTGATGACCAGTCCCGGAAAGGACAGAATGTGGTTCAGCGTTGACTGCTGCGGTTCGTTTTGCGGCGCTCCGCTGCGGCGTAACAGGGCCTTTACGCGCATCACAAGTTCCCGTGGACTGAATGGCTTGACCACATAGTCATCCGCGCCGACTTCAAACCCGTGCACTCGATTGCTCTCATCCCCCGCTGCGGTCAACACGATCACAGGAGTATCCTTGTATTGCCTGAGCTCCGAACAGACGTCCCGCCCATCCATACCTGGAAGCATCAGATCAAGCACAATCAGGGCGTAATTCACGTCAAGAGCCATCGCCAACCCTTCCGTTCCATTATCCGCTTCATCCACATCGAAATTTGCGCGTTCCAAATACATTCTAACCAGTCTCCGAATGCGCTCCTCATCGTCCACCACCAAAATTCGGTCCTGCTCCATAACCGATCCCTCCCTGTCTATAATCTGTACAGTTTAGGCGCTACATATCGAACGTGTATACGTCATCGAGTTGACGATAGTATAACCCTCTATAGAGTACCGTAGCTGTCGCATAGCCTGCAAATAGAATTGTAAAAAATCTTTGACCAAAAGTGAAAATAGTTTGAACAAATAGTGAATCAACACGTCCAAACCACATAAATACGACACAGAGTTTACACATAAGTTGCACAGAGGTTGCACAGCAACTGTATAGCAGTCAGCGTTGACAACGGCGCAGCGCTTCATACCAAACGCTTGAGTTGATGCACTTCCTGTTCTGTAAGATGACGCCACTGGCCAGGTTTCATCCCGCGCAGGTCCAGAGTTGCGTAGCGTGTGCGCAGCAACTTTTGGCAAGGGTATCCGACTGCCTCGAACATGCGCCGAACCTGTCGATTGCGGCCTTCGTGGATGGTCAGCACAATTCTGCTCGACTGGCCGTCCGTTCCCTTGCACACAGCAAGCGCGGGAGCGGTCAGACGATCGTCCAATAGGACGCCCTGTTCCAGACTGGCCAGCGCTTCCGCGGATATCCGTCCTGAAATGACCGCTTCATACGTCTTGCTGATCGTAAATTTCGGATGCATCAGCCGTTGCGCCAGTTCACCGTCGTTTGTCAGCAACAAGGCGCCGCTGGTGTCATAATCAAGCCGCCCAACAGGAAACACCCGATCCGACACTGCAGTCAGGCAGTCAATGACTGTGCGCCTTCCGTAGGGATCGCGAACAGTGGTCACGACGCCTTGCGGTTTATAGAGCAGAATGTAGATGGGCGCCGCAGAGTCGCCGAGAGGATGCCCATCCACAACGATGCGGTCGCGTGCAGAGACTTTGACGCCGAGTTCGCGGACCACAGCACCATTGACCGTCACACGTCCTGCGGCGATCAGCTCTTCAGCCGCGCGGCGAGACGCAATTCCTGCGCGTGCGATGACCTTTTGCAAACGTATGGTTACCTCTCCGGCTCCTTCATTGGAAGACCTCTTGCCCAAGCGCTCAACCCCTCATTTCCCAAACATCCACGACACGGTCCATACGGAAGCAATGACACTGACAAGATCGGACAATAACCCAACCTTGACCGAATACCTTGGATTGCGGATTCCCACACTGCCAAAGTATACCGTAAGAACGTACAAAGTGGTATCCGTACTTCCTTGCATGGTCGAAGCGGCGCGTCCGAGAAACGAGTCGGGACCCGCATGCTTGAAGAGATCCGTCACCAGTGCGAGTGAACCAGACCCGGAGATGGGGCGCAGCAGCGCCAGAGGCAGCAGTTCAGTGGGAAAGTGGAGAACATTCAGCAGAGGATGAAAAGCGCCCATCAAAAGACCGAGGGCTCCGGAGGAACGAAACACACTGACTGCAACCATCATGGCAATCAGATGCGGGATCAAATTCACGGAAGTTCCAAAACCCTCTTTCGCTCCTTCCACAAAGGAATCGTAGAGTGGCACTTTGCGTACAATTCCCAAAACAAGGATTGTCGCCAGCGTAACTGGAAGAGCAAATTCAGACAGTGCCGCAATCGCGTTCATACTTCTGTCTTGCCCATACTGCGGCGTCGAAAAAAGCGATCCAGCACGATTGCCGCTACGGTGGCAATGAGCGTGGCCAATATGGTGCTTCCGACGATTTCCGCTGGCGCCCGCGAGTGAAATTCCATGCGCAGGCCAATCATGGTGGCTGGGATGACAGTCAGACTGGCCGTGTTCATCGCAAGCAGCGTACACATGGCGGCGGATGCAGTGTCGCAATCATTGTTCAGGTTCTGCAATTCACGCATGGCTTTCAGTCCAAGCGGCGTTGCAGCATTGCCAAGCCCCAGGATATTGGCGCTCATGTTCGCAATCAGGGAGCCCATGGCGGGATGGTCGCTCGGAACAGAGGGATATAACCAATGCGCAAGCGGTCTGAGCAGTTTGGCCAAACTCTGCACAAGTCCTGCCTGTTCGGCAATTTTCATCATGCCTAACCAGAACGCGATGACGCTGATCAGGCCAAATGACACCAGCACGCCGTCTTTCGCCCCGCTCAACACCCCTTCCGTAACTGCCTCGATACGACCAGTGGCCGCCGCCACCACGATTCCAGTCATGAACAGTGCGAACCAGATCACATTCATCAAGGCGTTCTCCTCCCCCGAGACCATCCCTGTTCAATCAATCAGTGCATAAACAGATCGCGCAGGCGGCCCAGCAACCCTTTTGCCTTCACCGCCTCAGCCGTCGCCAGACGAGCCTCGCCAAGCTTTTGACCATGCAGGTAATAGGCGACATAACCTGCAACCTGCCCTTTTCGCACAGGCGCGGACAGCACCTTCAATTTAACGATTTTCATTTCAACTGCCGCCGTTTCATCGCAATGAAACACATAGGAAATATCGCCCAGTGCCTTGAGCGGCACCGTGTTTTGCTGACCAAAGCGAACGGGAGCGCGCATCCTTACATGCACCAGGTCCACCACGTTCCGCCGTTCATAGGCGGTGAGCCCATATGTCAGCAACCGCGCAGAATCCACCCAATCGTTGCCATCGCGCAGTACGATCAGCGCCACCTGCCGTCCGGCTCTCGTGGACGAAGAGGCCAGACAGCGGCCAGAAAGCCTTGTATACCCTGTTTTGACCCCATCGGCGTCGGTCATCATCCAGAGCAGTTTGTTTTTATTGCGCAGCTTGCGATCCCACTTTTGATTAGGCCAGGGAATCGTATAAAATTTGGTGCCCACTATTTTCCTGAAAAGCGGAATGCGCAATGCCGCCGCCGTGATGACCGCCATGTCATGCGCTGTTGAATAGTGCTCAGGATGATCGAGTCCGTGCGGATTCATAAAATGGCTGTGTGTCAGTCCGAGCTTATGAACCTCCTGATTCATGATGGCCGCGAACCGTTGTTCATTGCCGCCAAGAAACTCTGCAATCGCCATCGCCGAATCATTGCCGCTGCGCAGCATCATTGCGTAGAGAAGATTGCGCAGTGTCTGCTGCTCACCTGCAGAAAGATAGACGCTTGACCCTTCCTGGCGCACGGCATGCGCCGAGACCGTCACCACCCGGTCCAGTTTGCCTGAACGGACCGCGATCCACGCTGTGATGATCTTTGTCAGACTGGCGATGCGCATGCGCTTGTCCGCCTGTTTCGCGTACAGTATGCGGCCTGTGGCGACATCGATGAGACAGGCCGCCTCGGCTGTCACCGAGGGTTCTCGCGTCAAGACCTGCGGCACGGCGATATGCTGCAGACGCGCTCTCGTTCGCGCGTATGTTTGGTCTGACGCGGCAGTCGCGCACAGCAGCGCCGCCGTCAATACGACCGGTATGAACCTGTACTGGAATGACAGAAACTTACGTCTGGATACCTGTACCTTATGCGGCGACTTGTCCATGTAGAATCACTCTCCCTTGTCGCACGCGCATTCTGCGCAGAAGAAAACAAGCGCCGGAGCAGCGCTTGGACTTCGGACAGCATCACATCACGGGCTTTTGAATATGCTCCGCAGCAAGCGCGGAGTTTTTTCGGACATTTGCAAATGCCTCCAGGCGGTCCATCATGGCAGGAGCCAAGTCAATCAAACGGTCATAAAGCTGATTCCCTGGTTCTGCGGACAGTAGTTTGACGCCATGCTGGCCCACGATCAGAAACCCCATCGGATTTATGGAAACGCCCCCGCCAGCGCCCCCGCCAAACGGCAGTTCCTGATCATCCGGCGCAGAGTTTGCTGAAACGCGTTCCCGACCGATGTGAAAATCAGCTCCTCCCGCCGCAAACCCAAAGCCAACTCGGGAAATGGGAAGAATCACGCTGCCATCAGGCGTTTCCACCGGATCCCCGATAATCGTGTTCACGTCCACCATTTCCTTGATATTTTCCATTGCTGTCTGCATCAGCGACTGAATCGGATGTTCTTCCACGAGCAGCCCCCCTTCTCAACAGCCACAACAGGCCGAGTCCTGCATAGATAGCTTTGCCGAGGCGAAGTGTCGCTATGCACGACAGGCGCGTTGAAAAGGCGGTCCTGTGAAACGTTGGCGAAACGCCCAGAGTGGGCAACTCTGCAAAAGTGAACAGTTGGGTGAATAACCCTGTGAGCCCGCTCATGGCAATCCATGCGCCACCGCACAGAAGCGCTGTATCCACTGCGTCGAGCAGACCGATGTCTGTGCGCCACGCGTATTCTCGCACAGTGATTTTGTGCAGCAGACGCTCTACGGCGGGCCACAGATTGCGAATCTGGAGCACTTTATGAAATAGATCGCCAATCATCCCGGCGCCTGCATGGACGTGGTCCGTCGCTTCTGTCGAAGAACTGGAAGCGCTATGCAGGAGCGGTTCTTTACTGTGCGCACTCGGTTCGATGGCGATGCGACGACGGTATGTCAGCCAGAAGAGGTAACGGATTTCGAGCGAGATGTGACCTTTTGCACCCTGCAGTTCCCACAGAAAACGGACCGTCACCGGGGATCCAATTACGGCAACAAGCAATGCAACCATGCCGATCTGCATCCATACCACGAGGCGGCCCCCCAAGAACTCGCTCTGGGGAATATGCTTTCCGTAAACCATATTATGTATTCAGGGTAAAAATTATATGTCATTCTGCTGTTCCAGCGGCGGCAGATCGCGGGCGCTTCCCAGCCCGAAATAGTCGAGGAAATCAGCAGTCGTTCCATAGAGAAATGGACGCCCCGGACTCTCTGCGCGGGCGATTTCCTGTGCGAGACCACGGGCGACAAGCGTGCCCAGAGCCTTCTCGCTCTTTACGCCGCGGATGTCCTCAATCTGCGCGCGTGTAATGGGTTGTCGATAGGCGATAATCGCCAGTGTTTCGAGAGCCGCCTGCGACAGGGCGGAAGGAGGCGGCACCAAGGCCAGTTGACGCAGATAAGGAGTAAGTTCCGGCGCCGTCATGAGTTGCCAGGCGTCCGCAATTTGCTCAATGAGAAACCCTCTGCCTTCACGAATCTGCAGATCGCGGAGGTCCAGACACATCTGTTTCACGAGCGCTTCGTCGATGTCAAATACGGCGGCGATCTGCCTGTCCGTCAAACCTTCCGTTCCAGCGGCAAAGAGCAGACCCTCAAGCGCCTGCAGCGCGCCCCCGACCGGTTCTGTTGAACTGCTTTTGAGATCCGTCTGTTTCTGTGCGCCTGGCGCCTGCGTCAATTGTGCGGGATCGTATGTACTGCGTTCGCTGTAATCCATATGTCTCCGAATTGAGCCTCCTGCCGACAGACGATGCGGTTGAGTCGAATCAGTTCAAGCAACGCCAGAAATACCGTGACAATCTCCCTGCGACGACGATTGCGAAGCAGGTGGAAAAACGTGGTCGGCGCAGTGCGCACCTGATGCTCGATGAGACGCATCCGCTGTGGAATTGTCTCCCGGTCTCTCACAATGCGCACCTCCAGATCCACTTTAACGCGTGTGAGCACCCTTGCCAGAGCATCGCGCAGATGCAGCGTCTCGACGCCAGCCAGGAAATCGGACACAGTCGGTTGCTCCTGAAACAAATCCAGTGGAAGCGGCAGTCGACCGATCCGCTCAGAACGCAGATGCGACTGCATAGCAAGCGACTCGGCGGCCAGCTTGAACGCCCTGTATTCGATCAGACGGTCCCGCAGTTCACTTTCCTCGTCCGCATACTGTGCATCCAGACCATACGCGACCTGAATTTCCTGCGGCTCGTGCCGGGGTAACAGAGAACGCGCTTTAATGGCGAGCAGTTGCGCCGCCATCACAACAAATTCACTCGCCACTTCCAACTGAAACTCCATTGATTCTCTGAGATACGTCAGATACTGATCCGTGATCCGCGCGATTGGCACGTCGTAGATGTCGAGTTCCTGACTTTCAATCAGATGCAGCAGCAGATCCAGCGGACCTTCAAACGCCTGCAGGCGCACCCGGTATTCTCCACTGTCCACTAAAGCACCAATCCGAACCACCCCATCACACTCTGGATAGCTCCATTGATGATCAACCCGCCGACCGGTAAAATGAGCACGAGCACCAGCAGAAAAGGCCCGAGTCTCTCAAATTGGTCTGCGCGGGGCAGCCAGCGCAGCGGCAGAGAATAACGGAGGACTTTCCAGCCGTCGAGCGGCGGAACAGGAATCAGATTAAAGACAGCCAGAGCGATATTCACAATCGCCAGCCAGTAACTCATATTGACGAGAAATCCGCCAAAACTAGTCAGCCAGAACGCCGATCCGGAGTTGTTCATGCCAATCAGCGCCAGCATGGCGCACAGCGCAAGCAACGCGTTCATCAGCGGGCCAGCAAGAGCAATCAGCACAATGCCTAACTGGCGATTGATCTTGATTCTGTTGGGGTTGAACATGACCGGTTTCGCCCAGCCAAAATTGACGACCAGGATCATCAGGAGTCCCAGAAGGTCCAGATGAGCCAAAGGATTCAACGTGACGCGACCCTGTTTTTTTGCCGTATCGTCGCCAACGAGAAGCGCCATGTAAGCATGGCCAAATTCGTGGATGGCAAGACCGATCACAAACGCGATTAACCGGAAGATGAATCCCTGCCCAAAAAAGGAGAACAGTCCCACTCCTTCGTCCGCCCTTCTGCTGTCAGTTATCCGGGTTTTTCCGGAATGATTTCAAGCGCCATGGAAGCAGTTGCGCGTACCTGGCAAACGTCTGCCGATGGGCGCCGATTTCTCGGGCGCCGCGTCGCCGCAACAGAGAAACTGACGCTGTCACTACGGGATCGCGCTGCGCAAAGAGCACGATATTTTGAGCGGAAAACGGCATGACGCCGAGCGGAATATACCAGGCGGGTCCAACCAGGATGTTCAGATAATGGCCCAGTTCCCACAACTTGCGACTGTGCGGTCCCGTCGCCGGCAGGATCACATTCATGACGAGTACACCGCCTGTCATGAGTCTTTCTGCGAGAGACCGCAGGTATACGGGCGACAGAAAAGTCTGCGGTATCTCTTCGCGGTAAAAGACATCCAGCAGGATCAAATCAAACTGCTCTTCCATCCGCGGTACATACGACCTTGCATCCGCCTCGATAAACTGCGTCCGCTCATCGGCAGGCATCTTGAAGTGCTGTATTGCCGCCGCCGTGACAGCCGCGTCAACATCAATTCCCGTTATCCTTGCCTGCGGGTGTCTGCGGTGGACGTGGCTGACGGCAGTGCCCGTACCAAGGCCGACAGCCAAAAACCGCGAGACTGCAGGCCGCAACATGGTGTGCAGCGCAAATGCCTGCTGATACGGAAAATACAGCCGGGACGGTTGCTGGACCAACATCGCTCCCTGCCAGCCCGCAAGCTCAGCGCCAAAGCGCATGAATCGCACACCGTGCCGCTCAGCGATCTGAATCGTCTGATGGGGTGAACGTATCGTCTCAATGATCATACAGTACGCCGCATACGATCTCCACTCGCACAGACGCGCATCAGGATGACAGGGCACGCGTCAGATTCGCCATCTCAATGGCTGTCACTGCGGCCTCCCAGCCTTTGTTCCCCGCTTTGGTTCCAGCGCGTTCGATGGCCTGTTCGATGGTATCCGTTGTAAGCACGCCAAAAGCGATGGGCGTGTCCGACTGCAGAGCAACCGCAGAGATGCCCTTCGCCGTTTCGGCCGCCACATAGTCAAAATGCGGCGTCGCGCCACGAATCACAGCACCGAGAGCAACCACTGCGTCATACCGCCCTGAGTGAGCCAGACGCTTGGCTGCATAGGGAATCTCAAAAGCACCCGGCACCCAGGCAACGTCAATCTGGGATGCGTCAACTCCATGCCGGGTCAACGCGTCCATGGCCCCGGACAGCAGGCGCGTGGAGATGAGATCATTAAACCGCGCCACGACCACACCGAGTTTGAGACCTGTTCCAATCAGATGTCCTTCAAATGTTTGTCCCATCGTGCACACTCCTACAAGTTTAACATGTGACCCAGTTTTGTTTTCTTTGTCGACAGATACTTTTCGTTGAAGACGCTCGCGTCCACCTGCAGCGGCACGCGCTCCACGATGGTGAGACCATGCCCGGTCAATCCGCTAACCTTGCGCGGGTTATTGGTCAACAGTCGCATCTCGCGAACGCCGACATCCTGCAGAATCTGTGCGCCGATGCCATAATCGCGCAGGTCGGGCGCAAAACCAAGCTGCTGGTTGGCTTCGACGGTGTCGAGTCCCTTTTCCTGCAGTTCATAGGCCTTGATCTTGTTGATGAGTCCGATGCCGCGCCCTTCCTGACGCATATACACGAGAACGCCCTTCCCCTCGTCAGCGATCTGCGCGAGCGCGGCGTGCAACTGCGGTCCACAGTCGCAGCGCCAGGAGCCGAATACATCTCCCGTCAAACATTCCGAATGAACACGGACGAGCGTGGGAGTCTCAGGATCGATGTCGCCCATCACGAGCGCGATGTGCTCTTTGCCATCCAGAGAATTGGTGTAGGCCATGATGCGAAAATCGCCATACTCGGTCGGCAAGTCGGCTTCGGCAACACGCGACACGAGTCTTTCGCGTTCCTTGCGATAGGCGATCAGATCGGCAATCGTGACCATGAGCAGCCCAAATTCACGCGCAATCAGAACAAGATCGTCCACCCTTGCCATTGTTCCGTCTGGTCTCAATACTTCGCAAATCACGCCCGCAGGATATGCTCCGCACAGCCGCGCAAGGTCCACCGCCGCCTCTGTGTGGCCTGCCCGCCGCAATACGCCGCCCTCTTTAGAAATCAGCGGAAAAACGTGGCCCGGACGCTTAAAGTCCTGAGCAAGGCTGTCCTGCGCGATAATGCCCTGGATTGTTTGCGAGCGTTCCACAGCAGAAATCCCCGTGGTGGTCGCAGTGTGGTCAACCGAAACAGTAAATGCGGTATTCAGCGTATCCGTGCTGCGTTCCACCATCGGCTTTAATTGTAACTCATTGGCCCGTTCTTCGGTAATGGGTACACAGACCAGTCCGCGACCGTGCGTGATCATAAAATTGATGGTGATCGGCGTTGCAAATTCCGCCAACGATACGAAATCACCTTCATTTTCGCGATCCTCATCATCGACCACGATGATCACTTCACCGCGCTTCAGCGCTGCGAGGGCCTCGCCGATTTTGGCAAACATGCTTCCGATCCCCTTTCAGTATCCCCAACTGCGCAAGCGCTCCACCGTCAGACCAGTCAAACCGCCGCTGTCGCCCGCAGGCAATTCCCTGCTCAGCAACCGCTCCACGTACCTTGCGATCATATCCACTTCGAGGTTTACGCGGCTCCCGCTGCGTGTGTGCAGCAGGGTTGTCATGGCCGCCGAATGCGGAATGAGCGACACCTGAAATGACTGCTCCAACGCGGTCATCACAGTCAGACTCACGCCGTCGATCGCGACTGATCCCTTTTCCGCGATGTAGCGCATGATTTCCGGCTCAGCGGCAACGGTCAGCAGGCGCGCCGTTTCATCCCGGAACACGTCAGTCACCGTACCCACGCCGTCCACATGGCCTGCAACCAGGTGCCCGCCGAGCCTCGAACTGCTCAGCAAGGCGCGCTCC
>JGI20133J14441_1001920_pt1 | contig 15678 bp, 18 predicted proteins | sample RS3BMetagenome_FD_14441 | JGI IMG/M metagenome (IMG submission 14441)
TCTCTTTATAATTGTTCTTAAAACGCTTCATATCAACAACCCTACCTTCAACACCATTATCCCCAACGCCACTGCTAAGTTTTAAATCAGACGTCCTTACTGTAATAGATACTTTTTCTCCGTTCTTAAATCCTTGTAATTTTTTATATTTAATATTCCCTAATGGCCCAAGGTTTATTTTAATGGATTCGGGTAAAATTTCTTGTATAGTACCCTCTAATTGAAGATTTTCCCCTATGAATTGTGCCACAAATTTGCTAGATGGCCTAAAGAATATCTCTTCCGGTTTTCCTACTTGTTCTATTCTTCCTGAATTAATTATGGCAATTCTATCTGCTATTTCAAACGCTTCATCCTGCGAGTGTGTCACCATTATGGCAGTTAATTTTCTATCCTTCACGATTTCTAAAATTTTGATTAAAAGTTCTTTTCTTATTCTTTCATCTAAATTACTCAATGGCTCATCTAGAAGCAAAAGTTTAGGTTTTGAAGCCAGAGCCCTAGCAATGCCTACCCTCTGGAGTTCTCCTCCGGATAGCTCATGGGGCATGCGCTTTAATTTATCTCCCAGACCAACCGAATAAGTTAGTTCAGCTATTTCCTTTTCGATTTCATCCCTGCTATCTTTTCCAAATTTTTTATCTTCCATTACAATCATTAAATTCTCTTCTACCGAAAGATGTGGCCAAATTGCATAATCTTGAAAGACAATCCCTATTCCCCTTTTTGAAGGGGGGAAACTTGTTACATCTTCCCCGTCAAAGTAAATTTTTCCTGAATCTGGATTTTCAAGACCTGAGATAACCCTTAAAAGTATAGATTTACCGGATCCACTTGGACCTAAGATTACTAACAGTTCGCCTTGCACAATATCCAAGTTTATATCTTTCAATACCTGATTTTTTCCAAATTTTTTGGAAACACCCTTAATACTTATAGCTGTCACACCCCAGAACAATTAGAAAAGATAATTGTCTCTTCCATAATTAGAAAACTTACCTCTATTTTTTCTACATGCAAAAAATTCTTATGTAAACAGACAGGATTAAAATATCTTTTAATTTTATTGCTGGGTATTCATATGGATAAAGGCCAAAACACTTTGAGCAACTCAATCGTGACACCAAAAATTATTGCAATATATAGAACCAGTTTGGGATCAAGAATGGGACCTAAGTCTTCCTCTTCCTCAAAATATCTGATTAAGCCAGCTGCTGATTGGAAACCTGATCCCCTTTTCTCGGCCATTTGATATGCAATAAATGATTTGATTTAAATTTTTTCTATCCCTTAATTTCATAATAGGCTATGATTCGAGAATTTTAACGGAATAAAATTTACAGATACAAATTACTTAAAAAATTGCAATATTTATTTAAGATAAGATTTAATTCAGATGAGAAAGGGATTTACCATGAAAGACCTAAACCTAATGGTAGCCGGGCCGCAAGGAAGTGGAATAAACTTCACTTCAGATACTTTCTCTAAGGTTATGGCTCGGCTGGGATATTATGTATTCAGCAATGCGGAGCTTTTCTCTACTATAAAAGGCGAACATTCTTACTTCAGGGTCAGAGTTAGTGATGAGCTAATAAGGAGTTATTCCAAGAGGGTTGACATACTGATTGCATTAGATTCTAAAAGCATAATATTGCATAAAGACGAAGTTGATAACAACGGTTTTATAATAACAGAGGAAAAGCCACTTGATTCAAGATTTATACAGGTTGAGTACAACAAGATTCTCCAAAATGTAGCTAATAAATACAACAAGAATCTATCTGAACTAAGCGTTATGAAAAATACCATTGCCCTTGCAGTTGTTGGAAAAATTGCTTCCATACCAAAGGATGCCATACAGAAGGTGATTAGTGAAAATTTCGCAAAGAGACCAAATATTGCAGAATTAAACAATGCAGTAGTGGATGAAACATACTCCATAACAAAAATTGAAAGAAGCATAACTTTGCCCAAGGGGAAGTCATTTGGAAAAATGTTAATAAATGCAGCTGAGGCAGTAGCTATTGGTAAAATTGCCGCTGGATTGAGGTTTCAATCTTATTACCCAATAACACCTGCGAGCGATGAATCTCAGTATCTGGAAGGGGTTATGTCCAAATACAATGTAATTGTAGAGCAAACGGAGGACGAAATAGCCGCAATTAATATGGCTATTGCGGCTGCAAATACAGGATTAAGGGCAGCCACTAGCACATCTGGGCCTGGATTTTCATTAATGGTTGAATCGCTTTCATATGCAGGAATGACAGAAACGCCCGTTGAAATATTCTACTACCAAAGAGCTGGCCCATCAACTGGTATGCCAACTAGACACGAACAGGGTGATTTGAAATTCGCGATAAGTGCAGGCCATGGAGAGTTTCCAAGGATAGTAATAGCACCTGGTGACCATGAAGAGGCCTTTTACGATGCATTTGAATCTTTTAACCTTGCTGAGAAATATCAATTGCCTGTAATAGTGATGCTTGATAAATCCATGGCAATGAGCAATTATACAATTCCAAAATTTGATACATCAAAGCTCAAAATAGATAGAGGTAAGTTAATTCTTGAGGGAGAGGTAAGCAACTATAAGAGGTATGCGTTTACAGAAGATGGCATTTCACCAAGAACAGTCCCTGGAGTTAAAAACGGAATGTTCACCATTGCCGGAGACGAACATGAGGAAGATGGACACATCTTCAGCGAAGACCCAGATAATAGGATCAGAATGATGGATAAAAGGATGGGTAAGCTAAAGAAGGTTCTAAGTGAAATACCCACAGATATGAAATACAAGTTTTATGGAAATGGAGAGAACCTCATAATTTCATGGGGATCACCCAAAGGAGCTATACTTGATGCAATAAGAGAGAGACCGGAATATTCATACTTACAGATCAGATTATTACATCCATTCCCGGTCGACGAAGTAAAACCCTTTGCCAAATACAAAAGGATCGTAACAGTGGAACAAAATTATTCTGGTCAGCTTGCAGACATTCTAAAAGAAGATGCTGGAATTGATGTTAATTCCAGAATAGTGAAGTTTAATGGTAGACCCATAGCTTTTGAGGAGTTGATTGAAGGGTTAGATAGATCTAAAACTGAAGGGAGGGTGGTTTTAACTTATGCCTAATACTTACAGAACAAATGTTGAAATAGATTGGTGTCCAGGATGTGGAGATTTCGGTATACTGAACGCTCTGACACTGGCACTACAGGAATTGAAAATACCTAATGAGAAAGTAGCATTAACCGGTGGTATCGGTTGCAGTTCAAAAATTCCTCATTATGTAAATGTATATGCATACCACACATTACATGGTAGGTCTTTGGCCCAGGCACAAGCAATAAAAATTGCTAATCCTGAATTGGAAGTTATCGCAGCGGCAGGTGATGGAGATGCATTGGGTATTGGTACTCAACATTTTGTAGCTGCTGGAAGGAGAAATGTTGACCTGACCTATCTCATATTTGACAATGGAGTATATGGTCTTACAAAAGGGCAAGCATCCCCGACACTTCCATATGGTGAAAGCCCTAAATCGTTACAGGTAGAAAATATCAAGGATCCAGTCAATCCAATTTTCCTTGCACTTGCTTCAGGGTATACATTTGTTGCAAGATCTTATTCTTACAATATAAAACATCTTAAGGACACCATAATTAGGGCCATTAAACACAAAGGGCTTGCCTTAATAGATATAATGCAACCGTGCGTGACTTACAATAACATCAATACAAAGGAATATTACGATGCTAGGTTGTATGACCTGCAGAAGGAAGGGTGGGATCCTGTTGCTAAGAATGAAGATGAATATAAACAAAAGTTAGGACAGGCTACTATAAAATCCCTGGAATGGGGAGATAGAATTCCTATGGGGGTATTCATTGAATATCAGAAGGAAACCTATGATGAACGTTTATCCAAGCTTCTAATGAACTACAAATCCAAAAATTTCGTAACATTACCCATACACGAAAATGGAAAGCCAGTGAATGATATAACTCCTCTTATAGAGGAATTAATTTGATCATAGATTCAAATTAATTTTATTTTGTTTTTCTATTAGTTTGTGATGATTAATTTCCTTTTATCACCATATTTATCGGAACGCATCAAAAAATCAGTTTAAGAAGAAATAGTAAATTAAGAATTTTTTAAAAATAGCGGGGGGTGGATTTGAACCACCGATCTACGGGTTATGAGCCCGTCGGGATTTCCTGGCTACCCCACCCCGCTGATACCAGTATGAGCGCTCTGGATTTATATTTTCCCATTTTTGATGGTGTTAATGGGATTTTCTGACGAAAAATATCTTTAAAGAGAAACCGTACAAAATTAAATTTAATATCTTTTTAGAAAATGAATAGAAGAAAAATTTTTATTGTTTTATAAGATAAATCAAATTACCGAAATGATATTTGAAAAAAATCCTAATATTTTCATAAAATCCGTGGAAATTACTTCAAGCAGGTCACCGGGACTGAAAGATATTGAAAGTGCCAGGGAACTTATTTTGGATTACATAAATATGGCTACAAGTCCCTATAACCCAAGAGGATTGCCCTCTATTGACCCAATTTTAATTTTGCATGTATTCGGTAGAAATTCAAATGTTGAATTGGTTCCTCACATATCCCCCAGAGATGGTAACAAACTTATGATAATTTCTAGAGTTGTAACATCACTCAAAGTAGGAATAAACAGCTTTCTGGTACTCAGAGGTGATAGCATAAATCCCAGGATTGGTTCAGAACCTGTAGATGAGATTGATACAATAGGCCTTATGAAATATCTGAAGGAAAATGAATATTTGAAAGAGATTTCTAGTAAATTTGGTATGGATATTAACATAGGTGGAATTTCTAACCCGCATAGAGGTAATGAGCAAGAAGTATTAAATGCAAAAATTACAGCTGGATGTAGTTTTTTCATTACACATTCAATTTATGATCCAGAAGTTTTAAAACATGATTGGGTCAAGCATAGAAAATTCAAATTGATTGCTGGTTTTATTCCTATATTGAAAAAGGCTTCATTGGATTTTTACAGGGATTTGGACTTAAATATTCCAGATAACCTTCTTGAAAAAATGGAAAATTCAGCAGATTTGGAAAATTTGTTTTTCAATTTAATTGTAAATTCAATAGATGAATTGAAAGGATACATCGATGGCATTCATTTAATGCCTATAGGTAAATATAAATTTGCTAGGAAAGTTTTGGAGGTGATTTAAACGATTGTAAGGAAACTTATTTATGGGATATACCCAAGAAGTGAAAGGCTAAGACTGGGAATAGGAAGATGGGAAAGGGGAATTATAGAAACGAATGATCTGATAAAAATGATTACGGAAGAAAAGGATCAATTCTACAAAATGATGCGAGTGAACAAGGTAGATTACTATACTGATCCCCTTTTCAACTGGCAGGATATTTTCAGGCCGCTGGTTGCTAGTATAGATGGTATTTCATTGGGACCATTGACAAGATACTTTGAAACCAATACTTTTTATAGAAAACCCATAGTCAATGAAATAGGTAATGTCAAAAATTCCCTGGATGTGGATGGATCTGAATATAACATTCCAGGACCTGTATATAAACCCAATGAATTTGATGGATATATGACATTCCTTCCGGGAATTGGAACTTTCTATTCATTGTCACAAGTAAATATGGATTTCAAAAAATTTCAGGATGGAATGATAGAGGTTTACAGTCAAATATTGAAAATTATGGGGACTGACAAGGTTTTCTTTTATGAAGAGGTCCCAAAGGATGCTGAAGTTTATGGTTCATTTAGCCAAAGGGTTTTTTTAAGAATACCACTCAATTCAAAGAATTCTCATATTAACAGTTTGAAAGTTTATTCACTAATAACTGAAGACCCGTATTTATCGTCTAAATATTCCAATCTACCGGGGTATTTTGCGTTAGATTCAACCAGTACAAAATTAGAAAATGATTTGCCCGGTGAACTTAAAAGATTTGTAGATGATTTCCCGGAATTACTTATTACTCATAACAATTACTTAGACTTTCTGCCCAGAAAAATTGCTGATAAGAAAGTTGAATTGCTGGGAGGTGTCGCTTAATGAATTCGGATTATCTTTCAACTCAGGAAATAGGCTCATTTAGAAAACCAGAATATCTTTCACGAAAATTCAGATCTCTAGATGAAAATGAGTTAAATGAATTGGCATCTAAGGCTACCTTCGAAACAATTGAACTGTACGAAAAAGCAGGGCTGGACAATATCGGTGTAGGGGGAGAGATGTTCAGGTGGGAGATGTATGAACACCCAATTAGGAGGCTGGATGGCATAATTGTTCATGGACCTGTAAGATCCTTCGATAACAGATATTATAACAAAGGTAGCGTTGTGAATAAACTAAAAAGGATCAAGAGCTTCCATATGGAAGAAATTCAGCTGTTGAAAAAATTAAAGAAAAAGAATATTAAAATACCCATTACTGGCCCATATACCTTAATGGATTGGTCTTTTAATGAATACTATAGAGATAGATATGAACTGGCAATGGAATTTGGAAAAATAGTCAATCAGGAAATTAGGGAACTGAAAGAATTTTGGGGAGATGATTTATTACAGATACAGATAGATGAACCTGCTGCTACAACACATCCAGCTGAAATGACAACTGTTTTGGATTCCATAAATGAATCCGTTAGAGATATAAATGGCATCGAGGTTCATCTCCATGTTTGCTACAGTATTGATTACGGTCTTCTCTTCAACATAGTTCCAGATTTAAAGGTTGATTATTACAATCTTGAATTTGCAAACAGAGATTCACTAAATCTCAATGCTGATAGGATCGGATACGCAGATGTCAAAAGATTCAAGGATGCTATGGACGTTACATCTAGAAAAATTGGACTTGGACTAGGGGTTACTGATGTACACATTGACGATATTGAAACTGTTGACCTCATAAAGAATAGAATAGAATATGCACTAAAATTCATTGAACCTGACAGACTTAGGATTAATCCTGATTGTGGTCTAAGGACGAGGTCCAGAGAAGTGGGGTACAATAAATTGAAGAATATGGTGGATGCCACAAAAGAAGTTTTAAAAAATTTATAAATTTTATCACAATTTTAATATGTTAATTAAAAATAAGCTCTCATGCAGAGAGCTGCTATTTTAAAGGAAATTAATAAATTCCCTGAAATTGAAGATTTTCCTGATGAAGAGCCTGAAGATAATGAAGTTTTAATAGAACAAAACGAGACTGGAATCTGCTATAGGGATATTCTAACAATGAAAGGATTCTTTCCCAGAGTAACGCTCCCAATAGTTCCTGGGCATGAAATTTCAGGGAAAGTTGTTAAAATTGGAAAAAACGTAACGAAATTCAAAGTTGGAGATAGGGTATCTTCCTTGATATATGTCCCCTGCGGTAAATGTGAATACTGCCTTAGCGGGAGGGAAAATTTATGTAGAAATAAAAGAACCTTCGGTGAATCACTAAATGGTGCTTATAAAAAGTACATAAGGGTGCCAGAAATAAGTCTGGTAAAGGTACCTGATGGAGTTGGTGAAGAAGAAGCGGTAATTGCAGCATGCGTAACTGGAATGCTAATTCAGGCTATGAGGGTAAACGGAGGCTTATCTGAAGGTCAATGGGTACTTGTAACTGGTGCGGGTGGAGGAGTTGGAAGTCATGCTGTACAAATTTCCAAAGCATATGGCGCCAAGGTGATAGCCGAAACATCTTCACCGTGGAAAAAAGAATTACTTGAAAAACTAGGTGCAGATTATGTTATAGAAAAAGAAAACATGGAAAGAAAGGTTAAGGAAATAACAGGTGATGGTGTACACCTAGCTCTTGAAAGTGTTGGAAGACCCACCTTCAATGAAGCATTTAGAAGTCTCAGATTCGGCGGATCGGTTGTTGTGGTTGGGAACGTTGATGTTACCCCGGTAAATTTGCCTTTGGGCAATTTGATATTAAAGGGGAATAAAGTAATTGGGAGCATAAGTTCTACGAAAAGAGATATGGAAGAAGCTCTTCGCCTATCTAAGGAGGGAAAAATAAAAGCCATTGTAGGGAAGAAATTTGATTTAAATAATGTAAAAGAAGCGTATGAAGCCATGGATAGAAAAGAGATATTTGGAAGGGCCTTCCTCAAGCTTTAGTCTCAAAGAATTTTTTCCTATTATCCCAAGACTGCATTAAGTCATTTATCCCTTTATTTATTTTATCCAAGACATTCTTATCAAACTCACCGGATATAGATGCCCCTCTGAATGTATTGACGTTGTCCTGTATTGAAAGCAATGTATCGACTGAAAATTCGTCCATTTCATACAGTTTCTTAATTTCTTCTTGCGTGGCATTGATTACCTTATCAGTTTTTGTGAATTCGGATGGCAGACTTGCCAAATATTGCAGTTTTTTTAGTGTTTCTTCAGCCTGTGAAGCTTCCTTCAAAAGATTATAATCCTTTAAATTTTGAATAGCGGCAGAAAGGTTTGATGATATTATTTTTACTCTTTTTGATATTTCATTGTAAATTGTGAGGGAGTTTCCTTTAATATCTACATTTTCCTTGTAAGGTTTATATTCCGGCAATTTGCTCTGCAATTTCTTTAATATTATCAATGATCTATCTGGCATGGGTGGGAGATTTATATCGCTCATGTAACTGAATTCCAAGATGATATAAATATTAACCTAATCCTTTTATAATCAATAAATATAACCAAAAACTAAGGTGTCGGAATTGGAGGCTAAAAGTAGCTATTCATTTGAATCTCAAAACATACTTAAGGCTAAAGAGGAGATCCCTGACTATGTAAGGCTGAGGATGGTCTCTTGGAGAAGGGGACCTGCAATAGTAAGGGTTGAAAAACCTACTAAGATAGCAAGAGCCAGGTCATTGGGTTATAAGGATAAACCTGGTTTTGTTGTTGTAAGAATCAGGATAAAGAGGGGAGATCTTCATAGGAGAAACATAATGGGAGGCAGAAGGCCAAGGAGATATGGCTATAATAAATTGACACATGGTAAAAGCGAGAAATGGATTGCTGAGGAAAGGGTTCAAGATAAATATCCAAATTTGAACGTCCTTAATTCATATTATCTTGCTGAAGATGGAAAATACAAATTCTTTGAAGTTATACTTGTTGATCCAAGCCATCCAAATATCAAAAATGATCCTCATCTTTCATGGACTGGCGAACCTGCAAATACCGGAAGAGTTTACAGGGGTTTAACCTCTTCAGGCAAGAAGGCACGCGGACTAAGGAAGAAAGGGAAAGGATCTGAAAAATCAAGACCTTCTATAAGGGCCAACGGAAGGCTCAGGAGACACTGACTAGATACTTTCCTTTCCACTTTTTAATTTCAATTATATTATCAGGATTCTCCAAATCTACTCTTTTACCTTTTGAAATAAACAAACCCGCGAATTTATCAATTACATCTTTGGATGAATCTATTCTAAAACTCTGACCTGGAAAGTCTAATTCACCAACTTCTTTTTCTTCCATTAATAAGTATTTCTTCCCAATGTTTTCAATTTCCTTTTGAGACAATGGAATTATTAAAACATGAAATTTTGCCTCATCCTCTAAAAATTCAACATTTTCCTGTATTAATCTTGACTTAATATCATTAAATTTCTCTTTTCTCACTGCGTAGCAAATCACAACCTTCGTAATGTTACAAACATATTTCTATTATTTTGTGTATTAATGGTTATGAACATCCGGATCGTTAAAATTAAAAAGGAAGATGAAAATGTAATTATCGGGCAAAGCCACTTCATAAAGACGGTAGAAGATTTTTATGAGGCATTAGCTACAGCTTCCCCTGGGATTAAATTTGGATTAGCCTTTTGTGAAGCTTCAGGTAAAAGATTAGTTAGGCATGACGGTAACGATGCTGAATTAGAAAAAAGGGCTGTTGAAAATGCAATGAATGTTGGAGCTGGACATTCTTTCATAATACATATTAAAAATGCGTATCCCATAAATGTTCTTCCACATTTAAGGTCAAAGGAGGAACTTGTAAATATATTTGCAGCAACTGCTAATGACCTATCAGTTGTTGTTATTGATGAAGGTGATCAATCCGGAATAATAGGGGTCTTAGACGGTTACAAACCACTCGGAATTGAAGGAAATATTGATATTGAAGATAGAAAAAAATTTCTAAGAGATATAGGTTATAAAAGATGATAACTGAAGTAGAAGACTTTTATGACTTTGAATCGAAATTCTACGATAATCTTTATTCATCGTTCATAGACGATCTTATTTTCATAAAAAAATATGGATTCGAACCACCCTACTGCGAACTTTTTTCCGGGACAGGAAGGATCTCAAGATTCTTAGAGAACTCCTGCGGCTTAGAAATTAACAAAAAAATGGTATTAGGAGCTTCAACCAGATACAATGCTGTTATTGGAGATGCACGTATAACCCCTTTTAAAAAACATTTCAAGACTGTGCTGATACCATTGAATTCTTTAAACCTTCTGGATAGAAATAGCAGGATAGAGGTATTGAGGGAATCAAATAGAATTCTATTAGACAATGGGAAAATTTACTTGGAGATTATGAATGGCTTTCCCTTTGAAATCGGAAATGAATTTCTAGTAAGCGAATTCAGTGACCATAGAAATAATGTGTCGGTGTTTATTACTCCAATCTCAGAAGGTGGGAGATTATATTTCAAATATAGATACATAATAAATGGAGAAACAGTTACCAAAAAGTTAATGATATTCCCAATTAGCAGTAAAGAAATTGAGGAAGAGGCAAAATTGGCCAATCTAAAAATATTACATATATTTGGAGGCTTTAACTTTGAGGAGTTTAATGCCAAAAGTGATAGGATGATTATTGTAATGACGAAATAAAATTATATTAGATTAACCTTTAATGAACTTGGTATCTCAGGATAATAGGGAACTTTTGGTTAAGCAGATCCAGGAAACAAGGGAATTGAACCTTGAAATTCCCATAATTGTTGAGGGAAGGCTAGACGTCGTGGCATTAAGGAAAATAGGTTTCAGTGGAGAAATAATCCACCTCCCAAAGAATAAGACCATAATAAATTTCTCTTATTCTTTAACTAAGTATAGGGAAGTAATACTCTTGATGGACTGGGATAGAAAAGGTAAAAGGCTTACGTCTATCCTAGAAAAATACCTCATAACAGAAGGGATTCGCGTAAACTTAAAACTCTGGAAATTACTGAACACCATCAATTCGGAGACCAGCAATGTGGAAGGATTGCCAGCCTTCATGGAAAAAATAGGTTATTTATAATATATTCCTTTACCTCTGGCACATCTAATACATAACCCCGTTGAAGCATCATAATGTTCTGTGCAAACTGGCCTGCCACAGATTTTGCAGGTGTGTAAAGCTGGGCGTAAACAGATGTAGCATTGAGATACCATCATAGCTTTTATAGTGGAATACTGGGACTAATATTTTTCCTTCAACTCCCTGAACCTTAAATACAGCAGAATGTCATATATTATCTTGAGAGTTCCACCACCAATGAAAGGTATTGGAGAAGCTGCCGCCGATATTAGTGAAGAAGAAATATAGGGGGTAGTTGATTGCGCAATACTCCTTGATGCATTGGAAATACCGACTACATAGCTCCTTTCTTCAGGTGGAACTATACTATTAAGATAAGATTGGCGTGTAGGAACATCCATCTGACTTAATGAATATCTCAGAAATAGGAATGTTAAACTGGCCCATAAATTGGGTATTAATGGAATAAGTATCAAAAATACGTTGGATGGCAGATGTGAATAAACCATTGTTTTTACAAGCCCTAGTCTCTTGGCTATATAAGGGGTTGCAACAATGCTTGCTCCGATTATTACATCCACTATTGCAAATATTCCCCCAAGAGATGACAGGCTTATACCATACCTTACTTTGAACCAATAAGCTATTAGGCTTTGAAGGACAAACCCACCACCTATGGCGTCTAAGGAAAACAGTAAAGATACATCTCTTGAAATTTTCTTGGTTTCATTTGACACCTTCAATTGTTTTTTATTTTCATTTTCTATTGTTCCGAATTTCATTACTGAATACATTACCATTATTACAATGGAAAGTAAAACTGAAAGCTCTATCAGATAGTCAATACCCAAAAAAGCATAGCTGAACCTATGGAAGCAAATGCATAGCCAGAAAGAGTGTAAATTGAGAATAGCCAGTTCCTGTTTTCCTGATCCTTGCAAGATATGACAACTGCGGTTGTTCAAATGAAGAAAACAGGGTATTATCACTTGGATTTACACCGAGACCACCTATAATGGCACCAATATTATTCAATATTGATGATTTAGGTATGAGCAATAATAAACCTATAGAGAGCATGGAAGTCATGAAAATCAGAAAAATTTTTGCCCTTGGATATGTGATATTTAAACGTAATCAAAAACGTAATGAGAGAACTTAATATAATTGATCCCGAAGCTATCAATCCCGCAATTAAAGGGCTATCACCCCTAGAAATTAAAAATAATATAAGGGATACTGAAAATATCCCGTAAATAAACCCTCTAATGGATTTTGTCGCAAACAATAAGAATTTTCGCATGCTAAATCTCTCATAAATGCTATATTTATAATAATAATTTCCTGGCTGATCATAAATGGATAACATTAATGATATTTTGAAAGAGATGGGATTGAATAGCATTGATGACCTATTCTCCGATATTCCTTCTGATTTGAGAATAAGCTCCATGGGATTAGATTCGGGCCTTTCTGAAGATGAGATAAGAAGAAAGGCAATGGAATATGCATCTATGAACAAAACAATCACACAATACCATTCTTTTCTTGGTTTTGGATGCTACAACCATTATGTCCCAGCCATAATTTCTGCCATTATTTCAAGGGGTGAATTCCTGACAGCATACACACCCTATCAGGCAGAAATATCACAGGGGATAATGCAAGCATTATGGGAATATCAAAGCTTAATGGCCGAACTTCTTGAAATGGATGCCGTGAATTCCTCTAATTATGATGTTTCTACCGCCTTAGGCGAAGCAATAAGAATGGCTGTAAACATTACTGACAAGGATGAAGTCCTCATACCTAAATTCACTCACCCGTTTAAGAAGAGTGTGGCTAGGGTATATGCAAGAGGTTCCAATATAAAATTAGTTGAATATCCATTTGACGAGTCAGGCAGGATAGATTTGGAATTCTTAAAAAATAATATAAATGAAAAAACAGCTGCAGTTTATGTAGAATATCCCAACATGTTCGGTATAATAGATGAAAACGTGGCAGCAGTCAAAGAAATAATAGGTGATCAAAGAATCATGATTGCAGGTGTAAACCCCATATCTTTGGGCGTTCTCACACCACCGGGACAATTGGGGGCAGATATTGCCATAGGAGATGGTCAAGTCTTTGGCCTAGGTCTTAATTTTGGTGGTCCCATGCTTGGAATTTTTGGCACCAGAATAGAATACATTAGGAAGATGCCTGGAAAAATAATGGGTGTAACTAGGGATTCAAATGGCAAACTTGCTTTTGCAATGATTCTTCAGACAAGGGAACAACACATTAGGAGGGAAAGAGCAGTAACCAACATGACAAGCAATATGGGTCTGATGGCAGTAGCAAGTGCCATATACGTTTCACTTTTAGGTGAAAGTGGCTTAAGAAAGCTTGGAGAAATAAATATGGGTTTAACCAACAATTTAATTGAGAGGATCAGAGACACCGGAATTGATTTGCCTTTCCAAGGTTCACCTGTATTTAATGAATTCTATATCAAATTGAAAGTTTCTAAGACTTATCTCAACCTGGCTGCCAGGAAATCTAGGGTAATACCAGGTGCCATATTGGGACAAGAATTTGGATTTGACACAAGAAAAGAAGTGAATATAATCACAAATGTTACTGAGAGGAATACTAAGGAAGATTTTGATGCTTATATTGATTTTTTAATGAAGGTGATATAAATGTATCATCAGGCAGTATATGATGAACCATTAATATTTGAAATTGCTGGAAGAAGGACTGTAAGGCTTCCTCATGAAAAGGAGAATTTTAAGATAAATATACCTGAAAAAATGCGAGAAAGTCCCTTAACATCGGAGACAGAGAAGAGTTTGAGGTAGTAAGGCATTTCACCAGATTATCACAGATGAACTTCGGTGTGGATCTCGGCTTCTACCCATTGGGATCCTGTACAATGAAATATAATCCCAGAATTAATGAGGAAATAGCATCCTATTCCGGCTTCAGGGAAATACATCCTCTGCAGGATGAAGATGATGTCCAGGGCGCCTTGAAGTTGATGTATGAACTCGGAGAAGATCTTAAAAAAATAACCGGCATGGATGCCATTACACTTCAACCTCTGGCAGGTTCTCAGGGTGAATTCACCGGATTGTCTATTGTAAGGGCATACTTCGAAAATAGAGGAGAACTGGATCAGAGAAAAGAAGTGGTTGTTCCAGACTCAGCTCATGGTTCAAATCCTGCCTCGGCAAACATGGCAGGTTTTAAGGCAATCGAAATTAAATCCAATAAAGATGGAAAGGTAGACTTTGAGGAATTCAAAAAATATATAACAAAGAATACAGCTGCATTCATGATAACCAATCCAAATACCCTTGGCATATTTGAAGACAATATCAAGCAGATGGCTGATTATGCTCATGAAATGGGTGCACTGGTTTATTACGATGGAGCCAACTTAAATGGAATTATGGGCAAAACATCACCAGGGAAAATGGGATTTGATATCGTTCACTTAAATCTTCATAAAACATTCTCTACTCCCCATGGGGGTGGAGGACCTGGAGCAGGGCCTGTAGCCGTAAAAGAATACCTGAAAGATTTTCTTCCAGTTCCAATCCTAACATATGAAGGCGGAAAGTATCATCTAGATTACAACGTTCCAAAGACGATTGGAAAGGTGGCCAATTTCTACGGCAATTTTAGCATTTTAGTAAGAGCCTGGGCTTATATAAAATTGCATGGAGAGGAAGGACTGAAGGAAGCATGTGAGAGAGCGGTGTTGAATTCAAACTATATGAGCTTTAAAATCTCTAAGTTAATGCCGGTTCCAGGATTTAAGATAAAGAAACATGAATTTGTGGCATCATCACACGATGAAGACGGTAGATTGCCCAAGGCATCCGATATAGCTAAACACTTAATCGACAACGGAGTTCATGCACCGACAATATACTTCCCCTTGATAGTTCCAGAAGCACTCATGATTGAACCCACTGAAAGCGCAACCAAAGAAGAAATGGATAGATTCATAAAGATACTGGAAGATGCTATTAATACACCTAAAGAGCAGCTGGAAAAGGAACCCACTAATTTAAAAGTCGGGAGGATTGATGATGTTGATGCTTCGAGAAATCCAAGGCCCACATACAGGGTGCTGTTGAAGACAAACAGCAAAAATTAAACCATCAAATCGATTAGGGTGGAAGCGGAGGTTGCCGAGCCTGGCCAAAGGCGGCAGACTCAAGATCTGCTCCCACAGGGGTTCGCCGGTTCAAATCCGGCCCTCCGCATTTCATTACATATTAAATATTGAGTTCTCTTAGTCCAGAATGAATAATATATCCGTTTAAAAAAGTTAATTGGAGAATTACGGATATTAGAATGCGTTTCGT
>JGI20133J14441_1001925_pt1 | contig 15629 bp, 15 predicted proteins | sample RS3BMetagenome_FD_14441 | JGI IMG/M metagenome (IMG submission 14441)
GGTTAACATCCCAAGAGAGAAATCAAAGAGGAATGAAATAGACGTGAAATCGATGCACTGCTTTGCTGGCATTATGAATTCAATTGTAAACCTTGCAATCGGTGGCGATATCTGGAACTGTTTAACCATAAACGGTCTGGTAATATCAGCGCTGATGGGATACAGCAATGAAATAGCTCTTAATGCAATCAACAAGGGCGCTCTGGCTGCAGGGGTATCGGGAACAGGCCCAGCGGTTGTTGCCATCTTTCCTGAAGATTCCGAGCAATCTATCACCCCCTTGCTGAGCGACTGGGAGAAGAGAGGGAGCCTAATTATTCGAACCAAAGTCAACAACAAGAAGGCCTCGGTGATACATGTTGAATGAGTTATCTTTCTCAGCCAACGGTATGATATATGGAAGCATCAAACCTCCCTCTAGCAAGAGCTATACCCACAGAGCAATAACAATTGCAAGCATTGCTTCTGGAGAATCAACCATAAGAAATCCGCTTTTATCAAGGGACACTGTTGCAACGATTGAAGCATGCAGGGCTTTCGGCGCCGAAATACATACCGATGAAAACATTGTAAAAGTGAAGGGGACTAGGCCCGTTGTTCCTGATAACGTAATCGATGCTCAGAATTCGGGTACGACTCTCAGGTTCATGACCACTTTGATGGCAGCTGCCAGTGGTGGATATGCAATTATCACGGGCGACTCAAGTCTGAGGAAGAGGCCGATGCAGCCTCTTTTGGACTCTATTTCAAAGCTTGGAGCAAATGCTTTCTCCTCAAAGAATGACGGGCATGCCCCAATTATAGTGCAAGGCGATAGTCTGATTGGAGGAGAAACAGAGATAGATGGAAGCATCTCGTCTCAATTTGTATCTTCAATACTGATATCTTCTCCCTTGGCACGAAAAGGTGTAAAGGTAAGAGTAAGCGGTGCAATTTCAAGGCCATACATTGATGCTACTGTTTTAACGATGAATAAATTTGGTATTGATGTTGTAAGAGATTCATTTCAATTTTTCCATGTTGCTGGGGAAGGAGAATACAAAGGAACGAGTTTGCTGTTCCGAGCGACTTCAGTTCCATGGCCTTCCTCATAGGATGCGCAGCAATAGCTGGGGGTAAATTAAGACTTGATTGCACAGGTCTAAACATGCCTCAGGCTGATTCCAAGATAATTCAGATAGCAAGAGCTATGGGGTTGAAGCTGACAGTTTCTGATAACCTTTTGCTGATAGAACATGAAGGTGAGGAGCTTGAAGGCGGAACCTTCGACCTGTCAGATTCTCCTGACCTTCTTCCAGTAGTTTCTGTTCTTGGGCTTGCATCCAAGAGAGGTGTGGAGATAAGAGGTGTTAAACATGCCAGGTACAAGGAGACAGACAGGTTATCGATGCTCAACATCGAGCTGACAAAGGCTGGAGCAAGGGTTAAAGAATTGGATGATGGTCTGATAGTTAAGCCCGGCGAATTCAGGAAAGTGGTGTTGAATTCATACGAAGACCACAGGCTCTTCATGGCATTTTCTCTGGTTTCCATTCTTTCCAAAGGGAAAATAAGAGTTAGAGGAGAAGAGAGTGTTGATGTATCATATCCAGGTTTTGTCAAGGATTTGGAAAAGCTTGGGGTTAAGGTGAGGAGGATTAAACGTTGACTGGGAATATAGTGGGAGAAAGGTTTGTTCTGGTCAGCTTCGGTGAGAGCCATGGCAAGTGCGTAGGTGCAGTTATAGATGGCTGCCCAGCAGGCCTGAAAATTGACGAAAGTGATGTACAGAAAGAACTGGACCTGAGAAAGCCAGCGCAGTCCATAGTAACCACACAAAGAAGAGAAATGGACCTGGTTGAAATAATGTCAGGTGTCTTCAACGGCTTCACCACTGGTGCACCAATCATGATGATAATCAAGAATATGGACAAAGATTCCAGCTTGTATGAATCAATGAAAGATACCCCCAGGCCAGGACATGCAGACCTTGTAGCCAGGGAAAAATATGGAGGATACAATGACTACAGAGGAGGAGGGAGATTTTCTGGCAGAATAACAGCTTCGTTCGTAATGGGAGGTGCAATCGCAAAGAAACTGCTGAAGGAAACTCTTGGAATAGAAGTTATTGCATATACGCTGGAGCTGGGAGGGATAGTTGCAGAGAGTTTTACGCTTGACGATGCAAGAAGGCAAAGATACCAGAATGAAGTGAGGGCACCTGACAACACTGTTGCAATTGAGATGAAGAAGAAAGTGATTGAAGCCAGAGGGCAAGGCGACAGTCTTGGAGGTGTCGTTGAATGTGTAGCTACAAATCTTCCTGTAGGCCTTGGTGAACCTGTATTTGGTTCTCTTGACTCTGACCTAGCTCGAATGGCCTTATCGATACCCGCTGCCAAGGGTGTAGAATTCGGCTCCGGCTTTAATTCTGCCAAGCTGACAGGAAGCCAGAACAACGACCAGTATAGCCTGAAAGATGGAAAGTTGGTTTATGAGACGAATAATTCTGGCGGTATTCTGGGCGGGTTATCGACTGGAATGCCTCTAATCTACAGGATAGTCTTCAAGCCTGCCTCGTCTATAGCAAGGAAACAGAAGTCTGTTGACCTAGCTAAGCAGAGAGAGGTTGAGCTGGTGGTGCCAGGAAGGCATGACCCAACCGTAGTACCGCGTGCAGTTCCTGTTGTAGAATCAGTAACCGCTCTTGTACTTGCAGACCATGCAATAAGGTCTGGCTTCATTCCGAACGTTCTTGGAAGGAAGTGAAATTGCTGATGAGCATAGAGCAGTACAGAAAGAAGATTATTGACATTACTGAAAGAATCATTGAACTTGTCGGGGAAAGGGAAAGAATGGCCGAAAAAATAGCCATGAAGAAGAGAGATAACAAAATCCCTATAGATGATGCCGGAGCTGAAGAGAAGCTTATTGATAGTGTTATAAAGAAGAGCAGGAAATCTAAAGTTGATATTGAGACTGCACTGAATATTTTGTCTGTACTTTTAAACGATTCCAAGAGGGTGCAGCGCGATATACTGGGCATAGCAGACAAGCAGAGGATAAGCCCTATGGCTATGGCTTCCGTTGCTATGGACCTTCAGAGGTCTGGCAGAAAGCTGTACAGGCTGGATGTTGGCGAACCTGATTTTCATCCTCCTCAGAGGGTTATAGATGCGTGCAACTCTGCTCTCCAATCGTTCAAAACTCATTATACTAGAACCAGGGGTATACCTGAATTGACCCAAGCTCTATCTTCATACATTAAGAAGAAGCATGGATATGATGCAGTTGAAGAACAGCTAATGATAACACCCGGAGGGAGGTTTGCAATATATTCTGCCCTTGCATCAATATTGAAACGAGGAGAGAGTGCTATAGTGATAGAGCCTAACTGGCCCATGTATAGGGAAGCGCTTGAGTATCTGGGGTGCAGGTGTATCTCTATTCACACAGAATTAGATGATGCTTGGGAGCCTTCTGTTGAAGAAATAAACAAAAGAATAAAGAGCCATACAAAAGCCATAATACTGAGCTATCCTTGCAATCCTACGGGAAAGGTAATTTCCAGAGAGAAGTTCGGGCAGATAATCGAGGTTGCCAAAGACAGGAATTTGACAGTGTTGAGCGATGAAATTTATAACGACTATGCATATACAGATTGTCCATCAATTCTCGACTATGATTTGTCTGATTTCGTGCTGACATCGTCTTTCTCAAAGACCTGGGCCATGACTGGCTTCAGAATAGGCTATGCTGTTTCATCAACCAGCATGATAGAAAAGATGTTGAAGATAAGTTCCCTGATGATAACTTCGGTCCCCGAGTTCATTCAATATGGAGCAATTGCTGCGCTTGAAAGTGAAGACGCAGTTAAAAGGAATTCAAGGGAAATGAAAAGAAGAATTAAGATTGCCAGTGAAGAGTTGGAAAAGATAGATTCACTTGAATTCATGAAACCGGATGGTGGAATGTACGTATTCCCCAGGATAAAGGGAAAAAGGATTGACTCCTCTGAATTTGCAATGAGTCTCCTGAAAAAGAGAGGTGTTAGCATAACCCCTGGCAACGGGTTCGGAGACTATCCTGATTTTTTCAGGATATCCCTGGGGCAGAATGAGGAGACGATAAAGCAGGGAATAAGAATTATCGGGGAAGAGCTGAATTGAGAGTAGCCGTTCTTGGCAGCTCCGGCGGAATGGGAAAGCTTTTTGCTAATTATTTCATAAAAAAAGGGTACAATGTATTAGGCTACGACCCCAGGGTGAAAAGGATAAAGGGCTTGGAGATAAAAGATTCAAGCTTAGATGCAGTTAGAGAAGCTGACCTCATTGTTATTGCCACGCCTCTAGGTACTGAAGTAGATGTACTTGATGAGATAAAGAATCATCTGAAGAAGGGGAGTTATGTAGTTGAAATTTCTTCCATTAAACAGAATCTAGACATGCTGAAGAAGATGGTAACTGATTCTACCCTGCTATCGATTCATCCTCTCTTTGGCCCAAAAGTTGCATCCCTTAAAAATAAGAGGATAGTGGTTATAGGCAGTGAAAAAGATGCAAGGATTGCTTCCAGCTTTTTTCCTGAAGCAAACATAGTAGCTACAGATGCTGAAGAGCATGACAGGCTGATGGCTATGATGCTATGCCTGCCATACGCGCTTAATGCGGCCTACTTTTCTTTTGTCTTAAAGCGCTTGGATAATAGGAAGATGGAGAATTTCTTGACAACCACGGCTGAAAGGCAGATTAAGCTGGCGAAGAGAGTTCTTTCTCAGAATCCCTCCTTTTTCGCAAAAGTATTGATGATGAACAGATACTCTGAAGATTATATCAAAGGGTTTTCAGATGAAGTTCTTAGCATCATAAAAATGATTGATAGAGATGACTATCTTTCCCTGTTTGACTTTGCCAGGCATCTTAATCGACTGAGCAAGCAGTGAGTCAGAAGGATGTGGCTTCTCTCATACTTGCTACAAACTCTTTCAACTCTGTAAGAGCTCTCTCCTCATTTCCAAGATTCCGATTTATCCTGTCTATTATAGCGCTACCTACCACAACTCCATCAGCACCACCATTCATCAACAGCCTTACTTGTTCTGGATTTGAAATTCCAAACCCTACAGCTACCGGCAAGGATTTGGCGTTACTCTTTACGAACTTGAGAATATTAGTTATGGTTTGAGGAAGTCTGTCTCTGGCCCCTGTCACTCCCAGAGTAGATACCAAATATAGGAAGCCTGTTCCCTTATTGGCTATATTGCGAAGCCTCGACCTGCCTGTCACAGGAGATGCCATAGGAATTATATCCACTTTTTTTCTTTTGCCTTGTTCTATCAATTCATCCGCCTCTTCCATCAGAATATCAGGAACTATCAGACCATCAGCGCCAAATTCCCTTGCTTTCGAAATAAACCTTTCAGTTCCTGCAGAGTATATTATATTGTAATAGGTCATCAAAACTATAGGCATGTCATACCTAGCTCTTACCGACCTTGCAAGCTCCAGTACATCTATGGGCTTTATGCCGATGGAAATCGAATGTGCAGAAGCATTCTGTATGGATGGTCCGTCAGCTATAGGGTCTGAGAAAGGAATTCCTAGCTCTAATATATCGGAGCCTCCCTCAGCCAGAGTTTTACATATCTTCTTGGCTAATTGATAAGATGGATAACCACCCATTGTGTACGTGATAAGTAGCCCTCTATCCTTTCCCTTAGAGGAGAAGGCTTCAGATATCCTGCTCATCAATATTCATCTTCAGCCTATCTGTAACTATCTGTATGTCTTTGTCGCCTCTGCCTGAAAGCGTCACCACTATTTTTTCCTCTTTGCCCATCTTCTTAGCAAGTTCGACAGCGAAGGCTACAGCGTGAGAAGATTCGAGAGCGGGAATGATTCCCTCAAGCCTTGAAAGAGATGTAAATCCCTTAATCGCTTCATCGTCCTTCTCTGTCACATAACTGACCCTTCCTGTATGCTTCAGATATGCATGCTCTGGTCCTGCAGCCGGATAGTCTAGTCCAGGAGCGATGCTTCTTGTCTCCTTGATTTGTCCATACTTATCCTGCAGGATGAAGGTGAGCATTCCATGCAAGACCCCTTTTTTCCCCTCTAGCAATGCAGCGGCATTCCTTCCTCTACCTTCGCCTCCAGCCTGCACACCAAACATCTTTACAGACCTGTTGCTTAAGAAAGGATAGAACGTGCCAATTGAATTACTTCCGCCTCCGACGCATGCTACCAATGCATCAGGGAGTGAATTTTCCATTTCCTTTATTTGCGTCTTTATCTCTTTTCCTATAACGCTCTGAAAGTCTCTTACCATCATCGGATAGGGATGTGGTCCTACAACCGAGCCTATCAGGTAATGCGTATCCATAAGATTTGTAACCCAATCTCTTAAAGCCTCGTTTATTGCGTCTTTCAGTGTCCTGGAGCCTGTTGAAACAGGATGAACTTTAGCTCCTAGGAGTTTCATACGGAGAACGTTAAGACTCTGCCTCTTCATATCTTCCACCCCCATGTAGATCTCTGCCTTCAGCCCCAGGGCGGCACAGGCCATAGCAGTGGCTACGCCATGCTGACCTGCTCCGGTTTCAGCAATCACTCTCTTCTTTCCCATCTTCTTGGCAAGCAATGCTTGAGCTATTGCATTGTTTATCTTGTGAGCTCCTCCGTGTAGCAAGTCTTCTCTTTTCAGGTATATCTTTGCCCCTCCGGCAAATTTGGTAAGGTTTCTCGCAAAGTAAAGCGGAGTTGGCCTGCCAGCATATTGTCTGAGCAGACTATCCAGCTCTCTCCTGAAATCTTCATCCTGCTTGAATCTAAGGTATGCATGCTCCAGTTCTTCAACTGCATGGTAGAGCGTCTCAGGTATGAATCTGCCTCCAAATTCCCCATACTTTCCTTTTGAATCTGGCATCTCAGTCTTTATCAACAAAATCTCCCCTTGCATGATTGACGAATTCCACTATCTTTGCTCTATCTTTGACCCCTGGCGATATTTCTACACCTGATGATACATCCACTCCGTATGGATTAACCTCCTGAATCACTTTTGCAACGTTTAAAGGATTCAAACCTCCTGCTAGAATCAATGGCTTTGGATAAATTGCATCCCTTATCCTTCTGCATTGTTCAAGTTCGTTTTCAATCATTCCTTTAGCGGCACGTGAGTCTATCAGCAGCGCATCATAACAAACGTCTTCATCGGCATGATAATCTGCTGCTGGGATGCTCCATATCAGCCTGGACTGAAGCAAACTTCTGAGTTGATTTATTTCTTGAATATTGCCGTAGACCTGAACGGCCCAAAGTTTAACCTGATTAAAGAAGTCTATATTTTTCGAAAGGTAAGTTGAACTTGTAACTCCTATTACATCTATCTTGTTCCTGGCGTAGTTCGCAAGTTCAACAGCTCTTTCTCTGCTCAGGTTCCTCGGAGACTCGGGCAATCCGATAATAAGGCCTATGGCGTCAGCCTTTGCTCCACTGACTGAATCTACATCTTCTTCTCTTGTTATACCGCATACCTTTATCCAAACCATAATTTAACCCCCAACAAGCCTGCGCAATACTTCCTCCGGGTTTTTGGCTTTCATCAGCACAGAACCAATCAGGAAAGCATCTGCTCCCATTTTCTTTATCCTTAGCAGGTCTGTTCTCTTGCTAAATCCACTTTCGCACATTACTGGCTTTCCTTCAGATTTCCTCTGCAATATAGTTAAAGAAACATTCAGAGAAACTGTCATTGTATCCAGGTTTCTGTTATTTACCCCAATAATATCAGCTTCACTCTCCACAGCCTTTTCATATTCCTGAATAGTGTGGACTTCGAGAACGACTTCCAATTTTTTCCTATGAGCTGAATCGATAAATTCTTCCAATTCCCCATCAATTAGCTTCCTGTCGAATATGGAAGAAATCAGCAAAACTGCATCTGCGCCACATGCATCGGCAGCGTCAATCTGAGACTTATCAACTATGATATCTTTCATCAGGAGAGGTATGGATGTGCATTTCCTTATTGCGACCAGATGCTCAAGACTACCATTGAAATTATCCGGGTCCGTTAAAACGGATATTGCTGTTGCACCGGCTCTTTCATACATCTTTGCTATCTCTGCTGGTCCTTTGATGCATCCAAAGAATCCGGATGAAGGAGAGGCATATTTCACCTCTGCCACAATAGCTAGAGAATCCTTCTTTAAAAGTGCCTCTTTCAGGCTCCTTTTGCTTTGTGGGATTCCGTTCTGTTTGGAATAATATCCTTTCAAAACCCTTTGCTCAGCAGTGTAAACCAGCCTTTGCAGGATACCTTCAGGCAAGCTGATAACCCTCCTTAGAGCTAATGTCTTTGCTTAACGCTATCAGCTCTTTCATTTTTGTATATGCCCTACCTGAATCAAGAGATGCCTTTGCCATATCAATTGCCTCACCAAAATTATCAGCAAGGCCAGAAACTATTATTGCAGCAGCAGCATTGACAAGCAAAGTGTCGTATTTTGCTCCCTTTTTAATATCTCCAGTTAACAATTTTATTGCCACTTCTTTGCATTCTTCGCCATTCTGAACTACAAGTTCATCTGTACTGTACCTTGGCAGGTGGAAATCCCTTGGTGTATATTCTCTTATGCTCACTTTTCCATCTTTCAGCCAAGCGATAACATTTCTGCACGAAAGCGATATTTCATCCATGCCTTCTGTCGCATGGACTATCATAGCCTCTTTTATGCCAAGCAATGATACAACTCCAGCCATGGACCTGACCAAAGTTGGGTCGCAAACTCCGAGCACTTGAGCGTCGATTGGTGCAGGGTTCAGCAGAGGACCCATTATGTTGAAGACGGTTCTAACCCCTAGCTCCTTCCTTGTCTGACTGACCTGCCTTAACGCTGGATGGAAGACTGGTGCAAAAATGAACCCTATACCTATCCTTTCTATACACTCCTTGACCTGGCTTGGTTTGATGTTGAGGTTTAACCCCAAGCTTTCCAGCAGGTCAGCGCTGCCAAAGCGGCTTGTAGCTGACCTATTTCCATGCTTTGCAACCATGACCCCGGCTCCGGCTGCCACGAAGGCAGAAAGTGTACTTATGTTGAAAGTCTTTATCCTGTCTCCTCCAGTCCCGCAGTTATCCACTAGCCTGCCATTGACATTGGGATAAATACTGATGCTGTATCTTCTCAACGATACAGCTAGGCTGGCTATTTCTTCAGGGGTTTCTCCTTTCATCTTCATGCACATCAGTAATGCAGCAACCTGGGTCTGCGTAGCTTTACCTGTGGCTATCTCGTCGATTATTGCATCTATCATATGCCTTTGCAGGTTTTGACCCTTAACCAGCTGTTCTATAGCCTGCTGTATCATTCAGTGACACCATTCTCAAGAAAGTTTCTGACCATTTCTAGTCCATTTTCTGTAAGGACCGATTCGGGATGAAACTGAACGCCTTCTATAGGTAATTCCCTGTGCCTAACTCCCATGATCTGGCCATCGTCAAGCGAAAGAGCTGTTACTTTGAAAGAAGATGGTATTACATCAGCTACCAAAGAATGGTATCTGCAGGCAATTATCGGGTTCTTTAGCCCTTTGAATATGCTCTTGCCATCATGATATATTCTACTGGTCTTGCCATGCTTTAATACTGGAGCCTTTCGAAGGGATCCGCCAAAAGTGCTTATTATGCCTTGATGACCTAAACATACACCTAGTGTGGGCACCTCTTTACTCAAACTTTCAAGAATATCAGAGCTGCATCCAAAATACTTTCTCTCGGAGGGGTCACCAGGACCTGGAGATATTATTATCCTGTCAGGAGATAAATGTTTTGCTTTGTCGCAGCTCAAGTTGTTGCTCCTGTATACTATTGGCTCATGACCAAGCATACCGACATACTGAGCCAGGTTATAGACGAACGAATCGTGATTATCTATTATGAGTACTTTCATTCCACTACACTCCTGGCCATTTTCAACGCTTTCACCAGAGCGCGCAGCTTCGACCTGACTTCTTCACATTCACCTTCAGGTTTCGAATCTGCAACTATTCCTGCTCCTGCCTGCATGTAGATATTTTGCATGAATGTGAAGAAGGAACGAATAGTTATTCCAAAGTCTGCATTTCCGTTGAACGAGAAATATCCTACAGCTCCTCCATACGGGCCCCTCGCCACTTTTTCCATTTCTTCTATAATCTCTATTGCTCTGGGCTTTGGTGCTCCTGTAACAGTTCCTGCGGGAAAAGTGGCTTTGAGCGCATCAAATGAGTCAAATCTGTTGTCAAGTTCTCCTGTCACATGGGAGACCAAATGTTGCACATGGCTGTACCTTTTTACCTGGAAGAAATTCTTGACCTTTACACTTCCGAACTTTGAAACCTTGCCTATGTCGTTTCTTGCCAGGTCTACAAGCATTACATGCTCCGCTCTTTCTTTTTCGTCTGAAAGGAGTTCTTTTCTCAGCTTGTAATCTTCAGCTCGATTCCTTGACCTCCTTCTTGTCCCTGCGATTGGATAGGTTTCGAGCATTCTATCCTGGACTTTAATGAGCATTTCAGGGCTTGACCCGAACAATTCCCTTCCATGAAATTTCAAAAAGAACATGTATGGAGAGGGGTTGACCTTTCTCAGTGAACTATAAACAGACCTAGTATCTCCTTCATACATATATGTATATCTTCTGGATAGTACAACCTGAAATATATCTCCCTTGTTTATGTATTCCTTGGCTTTAACTACACCATTCTTAAACTCGTCATCAGAAACAGAACTTTCTTCCCGATGGAAATTCAAGCGTCTTAATTTAAGTTCATCACCTGTAGCTTCAATTACAGAATTCTTTCTATCTTCATCCAAAGTGATATAATATGCAGAATTATTCCTATGGTCAAATGCAACCCAGTCCAGGTAGAGGCCAAATTCCATATCTGGGAATTGAGAACGCTTTTTCTGTATTGTTTCAGATTGCTCCCAGTAGAATATTGAATCGTAAGATATGTAGCCTACCAACCCACCGAAGAATGCTTGTTTTGGTAGTCCTTGCTTTAAAGGCAGAAGTCTTTTCAGGAAATCAAGAGGGTCCGAAACATTTAGATACTTTTTTTCTCCATCTTTATATGAGACAGTTACAGCAGAATCCTTCAACTTGACAGTCAAAACTGGAGAGAATCCTACGAATGAAAAGTTGGATAATCTTCCTCTACCGACCGATTCGAGGAGAAAACAATCGTCAAATTTTTCGTAGAGTCTGTAAAACAGTTCAGCCGGACTATTTTTCAGATGTAGCTTCTGAACCCTTGGAGTGTGTATGTAGTCAGCAAGGCCAAACTAAATCACCCAAACGAATCCCCGCAAAAGGCATTATATGCTGATTTATAATCATTTTTGTATATTAGCGTATGTTAATGTACATTCGTAGATATGCTAAAGAGGCATGATGTAATAAACATGTTCAGAAAATCATAAATATGGCATATGCAAAAAGAATGCAGACCTGATATGGAGATATTCAGTCCCTCTGTGCCTGAAGCTGTGAGGTACATAATTAGTAGAAATCCTCACTTGTACGCATGCATAAAGATGAGGGTCCTGAATTATAATGCCGTAGCAGACCTAATTCAGCCAGAGGTTGAAGAGATGGTGGGGAAGAAGGTGAACCCTAACACAATAGTTGCTGCATTGGTAAGGTATGCCAATACCCTAAGCCAAGAGACAGACACAACAAATCCGCTTGAAGCTCTTAAGAAGGCCCGTTTCACACTAACCACTGGTGTCACTGACGTTACAATTCAGGTGCCGTTAGCTGACCAGAATGAAATTCTTAAAAAGGTCTTTGACCTTCTTGGTGAATCAGAAGTTTCTCACGTCAACATCTTCAAGACTCCAGACCACTTAAAGATAATAATGAGTGTGGAAGACTTCGAGAAGATAAGAGAAGAGTTAAATGGAATCGACGTTGACTATGATGAAGGATATGCAAGACTAGCTATAACCGTTCCCGCAGAAGAGGAAGAAGTGGCAGATATCTTGAATTACATAACAGACAACCTCTACAGAAGCGGGATAAAGAGTCTAGACGGCTTCTTCAGCTATGATGATATAGTTCTTATACTGAGAGAATCTGACGCTTCGAAGGCCTTCGACATACTCAGAAAGCAGGCAGAGTACATAAGACGCAGATTTCTTGAATGAAATGCATTCATCAAAAATTCAGAAAAGCTTATAAATTGTCATATTTATGACATGATAAACGGTGATATGATATGTCCTGGAGAGATGACTACTTCGACTCCTTCTTCGAAGAGATGTCCCGTGAATTCAGGGAGATGAAAAGGATGATGGACAGCATGTTCAGGGCTGTCCGCTCCTGGCAGCCGGGCACAAACATCGAGGGTCCCTACTATTACGGCTTCTCCGTTACCATAGGACCTGACGGCAAACCGATGATCAGAGAGTTCGGAAACGTCAGACCAAATGCCTTAGGTAACCTTGCAGTCGGAACAAGGGAGCCTCTGATAGAGACTGTAGTTGATGACAAGGAGAACATAGTCAGAATAGCTGCAGAGATGCCCGGAGTTGAAAAGTCAGACATCAAAGTTGATGCCATGGAAGACAGAGTTATAATAAGTGCAGAAAGAGGGAACAAGAAATACTACACCGAGATCCCGCTTCCTGCCCAGGTAGACCCTGCTTCATCAGAAGCGACTTACAACAACGGCATACTTGAAGTCAAACTCAAGCTGAAGCAGCAGGTCAAGCAGAAGGGCACAAGCATCAAGGTGAAGTAAAACGGGACATCTCCTTATTTATTTTTGGGGTGATTAATCTTGGATAGTATAACTCTAAGAGTTGCTGAAGCTTATGCAAAAGATGTTGGTAGAGGAATAGCTGTAGTTGACCCGAAGGTAGCCAGAGAGATGGGATGGAAGACTGGGGATGTTATAGAGATATCAGGAAAGAGAAAGACCTATGCTCTATTGTGGCCCGGGCATATGGATGATTATGGTACAGGTGTAATAAGAATAGACGGAAATATAAGGAACAATGCTGGAGTAGGGATAGATGATAAGGTTTCAGTAAGGAAGGTGGAAGCGAAGATAGCAGAGAAGGTAACACTTGCAACATCTAAACAACTCAGGATTGTTGGGGTTGAAGATTATCTAGCTCAGGTGCTTGAGGGAAGGGTGGTTGCCAGAAATTCTATACTAACCTTGAATCTTATGGGAAACAAGATCGACTTCAACGTTGTCGCTACAGTTCCTGCCTACAGCCCGCTTATAATAACTGAGAATACTGAGATAGAGATAGAGATACAAGAGGTAGGAGCGGCAGCTATTCCAAAGATAACCTACGAAGATATAGGAGGCCTGAAAGATGCCATACAGAAAGTCAGGGAGATGATAGAGCTTCCTCTGAAGCATCCGGAGCTGTTTGAAAGACTGGGCATAGAAGCACCCAAGGGAGTTTTGCTCCACGGTCCCCCTGGTACAGGCAAGACACTACTTGCAAAGGCTGTTGCCAATGAAAGCGAAGCCAACTTCTTCTCTATATCAGGACCTGAAATAATGAGCAAATTCTACGGAGAGAGCGAAGAAAGGCTGAGGCAGCTCTTCAAGGAAGCACAGGAAAAGGCCCCAAGCATAATATTCATAGATGAAATAGACTCGATAGCCCCTAAGAGGGAGGAAGTGACTGGCGAAGTAGAGAAGAGAGTGGTGAGCCAGCTCTTAGCCCTCATGGATGGGCTTGAATCAAGAGGCAAAGTTGTAGTCATAGGAGCAACCAACAGACCAAACGCCATAGACCCGGCTCTGAGAAGGCCAGGAAGGTTCGACAGAGAGATAGAGATAGGCGTTCCTGACAGAGAGGGAAGGCTGGAGATACTGCACATACACACAAGGGGTATGCCACTGGCAGAAGATGTTGACCTGGAAAAGCTGGCTGAAGTAACTCATGGATTTGTGGGTGCAGACCTTGAAGCCCTTGTCAAAGAGGCAGCAATGAGGTCCCTCCGAAGAATTCTTCCTGAGATAGACCTGAAGCAATCCAGCATCCCTGCGGAAGTGCTTAACAAAATAAACGTGAAGATGTCAGATTTCATAGATGCTTTGAAGGATGTACAGCCTTCAGCCATGAGGGAAGTGCTTGTAGAGGTACCTAACGTCAAGTGGGAAGATATAGGAGGGCTTTCATCAGTTAAGGAGGAACTGAAAGAGGCGGTTGAATGGCCGCTAAAGTACAGAGAGCTGTTTGACACCGCTGATGCCAAGCCTCCAAAGGGTATACTTCTTTATGGTCCGCCTGGTACAGGCAAGACACTACTTGCAAAGGCTGTTGCCAACGAAAGCGAAGCCAACTTCATAAGCGTGAAGGGACCTGAACTGATGAGTAAATGGGTCGGGGAATCAGAGCGTGGCATAAGAGAGATATTCAGGAAGGCAAGACAGGCTGCTCCCTGCATCATCTTCTTCGATGAAATTGATTCGATAGCACCGGTAAGGGGAAGCAGCATCGGAGATTCCGGAGTGACTGAAAGGATGATCAGTCAGCTATTGACAGAGCTTGACGGCCTTGAGGAGCTGAGGGACGTAGTAGTTATAGGAGCAACCAACAGGCCTGATATGATAGATACAGCACTGCTGAGACCAGGAAGGTTTGACAAGCTGATCTATATTCCGCCTCCTGACCTCGAAGCAAGAAAGGAGATCTTCAAGATACATACTAGGAGAAAGCCTTTAGCCCCAGACGTAAGCATAGACAAGCTAGCAGAGATGGCAGAAGGTTACACTGGAGCAGATATTGCAGCTGTATGCAGGACTGCTACTATGCTTGCAGTTAAAGAGCATATATCAAAATACCCAGACCCGAAGGAAAGCAAGGATAAGGCTGGAGAACTGAAAATAACCATGTCTCATTTCATGGAAGCGATGAAGAAAATCAAGCCTAGCACTCCTCCCTCGAGAGTTCAGCCAGAGAAGTTGCCAGCAATAGCCTGATTTTTTGTAAATAGTGTTCGAATCTTTATTTATTGATTAAGACTTTTGACATCAATACCCTCTATTATATCACTGCAATCTAATGACTTGACAGCCCTTGAATGAGGTACCGTAAAATATTGCATTTAGTCTCTCTTTCCCGCCAAATATAATGCGATTGTCAAAGGAATTACGGACCAAGCTGCAGCATCAATCATGAGAGTATACAAGGTCACTCCGAATTGTGAGATGGGGAGATGAAAGCCGTTAGGTCCTCCAACATGAACATACCCTTGCAGATAGAGCAGCACGAGCGATATAAACTGAGTAGGGTTGACGAAATAAGAATAGACCTGGGATTGCAAGTATTGTTTGCTGAAAACTGAGTCTATCCCAGTACCAAAGAAACCTAAGGGGAAGATGACCATGGTTGATATCAGGCTGAGCGNNANCGATAGTGTCAACGCTAATATGATCAGTGCATTGGATGTCTTGATTATGTGCGAAAGTAATATTGTTAATCCTGTAAAGCAAAGAGATTCTACCATTGCTGATGCTATAGTCCCAAGAAGAAATAAAATAGGCAGTGTTGAATTAGTGATCAAATGAATAACTGAATCGACAAGAAGTATCCCCACAGCAATGGCAAGGATAGCAGTAGCATTGACCGCAAAG
>JGI20133J14441_1001935_pt1 | contig 15566 bp, 13 predicted proteins | sample RS3BMetagenome_FD_14441 | JGI IMG/M metagenome (IMG submission 14441)
CGCGCGCCTCGCCTTCGCGCGCGTCGCCGCCGCGCGCCTCGCCCCGCGGCCCCCGCTCCACCCGTTCGTGCGCGGGGCGCTTGGGGCGGGCGCCCTCCTCGCTGCGCGGCGGATGGATCGCTCGAACGTGCCGCGCCCGGGTGGGCCCGTGCAGCCCGGCCTTCTCGACGAGCCTCGCCACCGCGGTCACCGCGCCGGCGCCGCGCAGGATGCGCTCGGCCAGCGCCATCGCGTGCGGGTCGACCGTCTCCCCTTCCCCTTCGCGCGCGAGCCACGCCGCGAGCTTCTCCTCGCGCGCGCGCTGGATGGCCTCCGGCGCGGGCACCGGCTCGACGCGGTGGGCGATCTTCGCCCGCGCCAGGCCGCGCGCGATGGCCGGGTAGTGCGACGGCGAGACGAACAGCACGCTCGTCCCCTGCTTGCCGGCGCGCCCGGTCCGCCCGCTGCGGTGCGTGTACGTCTCCACGTCCGACGGCGGCTCGATCTGGATGACGCGCGCCACGTCGCGCACGTCGATCCCGCGCGCCGCCACGTCGGTGGCCACGAGCGCCTGCACCCCGCCCTGGCGGAAGGCGGCCAGCGCGCGGTCACGCTCGGCCTGCTCCATCTCGCCCGAGAGCGTGCGCACGACGAACCCCGCCTCGGCGAGCTCGCCGGCGACGCGCGAGACGTCCGCGCGCGTGCGCACGAAGACGAGCGACTTCGCGTCGTCGGCCAGCAGCAGGTTGACGATCGCGTCGACGCGCTGCGCGGGCTCCACGAGGTGCACGACGTGCTCGATGTCGGCGTGCGCCTCGCCGAGGCGCGTACCCTGCACGTGCACCGGATCGCGCTGGAAGCGGTCGGCGAGCGACACGACGTCGCGCGAGAACGTCGCCGAGACGAGGTGCGAGCGCCGCTCGGCGGGCAGCAGCGCGAGGATCGCGTCGAGGTCCTCGCGGAAGCCGAGGTCGAGCATCGAGTCGGCCTCGTCGAGCACGACGGCGGCCAGCCCGGTCGCGTCGATGCGCCCGCGCTCGAGCGCGTCGCGGAGGCGGCCCGGCGTCGCGACGACGACCGCGGGGCTGACCGACAGCGCGCGCTTCTGGTCGACGTACCCCGACCCGCCCGTGACGGCCGCGACGCGCACGCGCAGCGGCGCGAAGAGCCACGACAGCTCGTCGGCCACCTGCTTCGCGAGCTCGCGCGTGGGCGCCAGGACCAGCACGCGCGGCCGCGGCGTGCCGCCGGCCGGAGGGGCGAGATCGTCGAGCAGGTCGCGCACCGCGAAGCCGATGGCGATCGTCTTGCCCGAGCCGGTCTGCGAGGTGATGCGCAGATCGCGCCCCTCGAGCGCCTCGTCGAGCACGGCCTGCTGCACGGGCGTGAGCGTGTCGTAGCCCTTGTCCGCGAGCGCCGACGCGAGCGCCGGACCGACGAGGTGCACGAGATCGGAGGGCGCGGTCATGGGGGCGCGCCCATTAGCACGCCTTCCGCGCCGACGCGCGCCGCTCGAGGCGTCGGCCCGCGCGATCGGCCGCGCTCCCGCGGCGTCAGCGGTAGGCGATCAGCACGCTGGACACGTAGAAGAACGGCTCCGTGTGCAGGCCGCCGTCGTAGGCGCAGCTCGCGCCCAGCGTGCACCCGACGCACGTCCCGCCGTCGGGCACCGCGTCCGGGCGGCACGTGTTGTCGTAGGCCTGCACGTCGTACGCGAAGGACGCGGTGGGCCCGGCGCCCACGTCCTGCGTGACGTCGACGATCCACGGCCTCACGCTCGCTCCCGGGCACCAGCCGGCGCGCGACGCGAACGGGTACGCGCCGCCCTGGTTCTTCACGGCGGTCGTCGCGCAGTCGGTGCGCCACACGGTCGTGGACACGGGGGTCGAGCCGACGGTCAGCGTGTGCTGGCGCGAGCAGAACTCGGCGCAGTCGTCGACGTTGCCCTGCCCGTGCCCGGTCACGAACGCGCGCACGGCGTACGACGAGGCGCCCGCGGGCAGCGTGACCGTCGCCGGCGGGATGCTCCCCGCGATCGGCTTGGCCGGATCGCCGTACCACACCTGCTTGGTCGTCCAGATCGGCACGACCGCCACCGGCACCTTCGCCGGCACGCCGCCGGTCATCTGGAAGGTGGCCGTCAGCAGCCAGCCCTGGCCGATCCCGGACTGCCCCTGCGGCACCCACGTGTCGATGAACGCCTCGAGCGTGAGGTCGCCGGTCAAAAGCGGCCGCAGATCGGTGAGGTCGTAGTCCCACGAGCCGCCGACGCCGTAGGGCGTGACGAAGCGCGCGATCTCGACGACGGTGCTCGGCCCGCCGTCGGCGCCCTTCTGCGTGACGACGCCGAGCGTGCCGAAGCGGTCGTACACGTCGCAGCCGCCCTGGGGGCAGGACAGCGTCAGGTGAAGGACGATCTTCGCGTACTCGCCGCTGGCGGGGAACGACGCCGGCGCGTCGACGGTGCGCCGGTTGCCGGCCGCCGAGCCGTCCTTGAAGAAGAGCGGCGTCTTGCTGAACGCGGTGACCGTCGCGTCCGCGCCGGGGGTGTCCGTCGGCGCGTCGCTCCCGCCGGCGTCGTCGCTGGCCGCCGCGTCGGGCGGCGCGGCGGAGCTGGAGCTGCAGCTCGCGGCGATGGGACCCAGGACGAACAGCGCGAGAAGAGCCGAGGAGCGCGCACGCATGGTCCGGGCATCCTAGTCGCACCGCGACCGCGACACGGCTCACCCGTCGGCGGGCAGGCGCGGACGTCAGCGAAACATCAGCGAAAATCGGGCGCTCACGGAGCTTCGGGCGCACATGAACGAGCCTCCTTCGCGCGGGAGCGAGGTTCGTGGGCCCGTGCATGGGCTTCCTTCGCAAGAGGATGAGGTTCGCGCGCACGCGAATGAGCTTCGGACGCTGCCGCCTGGCCCTCGGGCGCTCGCGCATGAAGCTCGTGCGCGCGCGCATGAGGCTCATGCGCGCGCGAATGACGCTCACGGACGAGCCAATGAGGCTCAGGCGCTGGCGCGTGAGCTTCATGCGCAGGGGCATGAGCTTCATCCGCCTGCGCATGAGCTTCGCCCGCACGCGCATGAACCTCATCCGCACGCGCATGAACCTCATTCGCACGCGCATGAACCTCATTCGCACGCGCATGAACCTCACTCGCAGGCGCATGAACCTCGTTCGCACCCGCACGAGCTTCATTCGCACCCGCATGAGCCTCATTCCTACCCGCATGAGCCTCGTGCACGCGCCCATGAGCGTCCTTCGCACGCGCATGAAGGACATGGGTGCGCGCCCGGGCCTCGTGGGCGCGTCCGTCGGCTCGATGGGTGCGCGATGGCCGCTCGTGGGGGCCCCCCTTTCGCTCGCGAGTACGCGTTCTGGCTGGAGAAACGAGCGCCTCGCCCTCACTCGCACCCGCGTGGGCGTCCTCCGCGCGTCCCTGCCGCTCAGCCGCGTACCCGCGAGCGACCCGGGCCCCTCTCTTTGAAACGACGGAACGCGCGCGAAGGACGGGCGCGGGCGCCTCGGCCGAAGGCGGCCCTCGCTGGCCGACGTGGATGCGTCCTCGAGCGAGGGGCGCGCGCGCCTCGGCCTCCCCGCATTGACCCTGGGCCCCGTCGGCCTCATCTTCCCGGCCGGCGGGGACCGCCCATCGGCCCCGACCGGAGGACTCGTGCTCCGTCATTTCCTGCTCGGCAAGATCCACCGCGCCACCGTCACGCGGGCCGACCTCGACTACGTCGGCTCGATCACCATCGACGCCGACCTCGTCGAGGCCGCCGGCTTCCTCGAGAACGAGAAGATCGACATCTACGACGTGACCAACGGCGCGCGCCTGTCGACGTACGTCATCCCGGGCGCGCGCGGCTCGGGCGAGATCGGCATCAACGGCGCGGCGGCGCGCCTGGTCGAGCCGGGCGACCTCGTCATCCTGGCGAGCTACGGGTGGCTCACCGCCGACGAAGCCGCAAAGCACCGGCCGCGGGTCGTCCACGTCGATGGCAGCAACCGCGTGGTGCAGGTCGCGCACGAGGAGCAGACGCCCGCGGCACCCCCGCGCGCCACCGCGCCGCGCGCGAGCTGACGCGCCGCCCGGGCAATCATCACGATCGTCGCCTGCGCGCCCCGCCGCGCCGCGCCGAACGGGCACCAGCCGGCGGCCGACCCACGCGACAAGATTGCGCAGTCGTCCAGCAAGTGGCGCGGGGGACGCCATCGCTGCAGTCCAGGGCCGGTTACGCGTGCGGCCTCGACGGGGGCGGCGTCGATGGCGATCGAGCCGACGTAGTCGATCTGGGCGCGCGCGACGGTGGCGCAGTGAATCTTGCCGAGCAGGAAGTCGCGGAGCACGAGCACGTGTCCTCCGGTCGGGGCCGATGGGCGGTCCCCGCCGGCCGGGAAGATGAGGCTGGAGGGGCTCAGGTGCACTGCTTGGACGCCGAGGCGCTAGCGCCGTGAAGTTCGTCTCCGCCAGCACCGCCACGGCCCGGAAGCTCAGGCCGAAGTGAGCTCTCTGTGGAGCGTCCGACCGCAAGCCCAGAGGAGCACTGCGGGCCTTGCGGCACCGCGCAGCGGCTGGATACTCTCGGGTCGAGCTGCGTCGGGCTCGTGCTCGGTGACCGCCGAGGCGACGACCCGGCTCTCCTGAAGTCGCGTTGATTATCGACGCGAACCCTGGCGCATCCGGACGGAGACCACCTTGACAGTATTACGGTTGGGCCGGACGCTACCTCATGCGCGCACAATTGAACCCGGGGGGGATCGTTACAATTCGCGCCTTCTCAGTTGTCGTCGCGCTCAGTGGGTGTGGTGGAGAAGTATCATCGGCCGCGGATGGCGGATCCGCTTTTCACGACGGCAGCGTGGCCGGTTCCGGGGATGCGGCTCTCGGCGCAAACGACGGGAGCACCGATGCGCCAACCATCGACGGCTCGAACGTGCGCGACTCGGCCTTGTCGCTTGACGCCGGGGACGGCGGAGTAGCGTCTGACGCATGCGTCCCAATCCGCCAGGCATGTGGCAGCGGGAGCACGTGCTGTCCGACCGGCCCCCTTGGCAGCAGCTGTCAAGGCGGTGTTTGCAACGAAAATCACGGGCAATAGCCGACAAACAGCAGCTCGGCTCCTCGTCGGTTGGACGGTCTTCTGGACGGAGGCTCAGATGAGAGCGGTGGTCGTGATAACAGCGGCGCTACTCCGGACAGGCACCTTTGCCCTGTCAGGCTGTGACAGCTCACCACAGCACCGGAATACGCTAACTGGTCCGACCTCGCAAAACTCTGGGGTCCTTGCTCAGAGCGTTCCCACCGTGATCGCTGACGCATCTACTCCAGACGCTGGAGACTCGGCTGCCATACATGCGTTAATTGGCTGAACGGAGTGGGCAATTACGTAACGGCTTCGCTCGGATTCTTTGACGCCCCATCGTGCGAATACGACTATGGTGTATCTGGGGTTTGCGGCCCGCAATCTGGATATTGGACGAATAGCGTGGGCTGGGGCTTCGGAGCCTACAGCACGGGGTTCACGGGGGCGCCGGACAACACCTGGGGTGAGTACTTCTTCTTCGGCGGAGGAGAGGGCCAGTGCAAAGGCGGCGTCTGGCCCTGTAATTGAGGTCGTTGACGGGGCGCACGCGGCTCAACGTGGTCCACGTTTTCGATGCCTACGACGTGACCAACGGCCCGCGCACCGTCCGCGGGTCGTCCACGTCGACGGCAGGAACCGCGTGGTGCAACTCGCGCACGAGGAGCAGACGCCCGCGGCACTCCTGCGCGCCACCGCGCCGCGCGCGAGCTGAGCCACGCCCGGGCCGTCGCGACCGTCGCTCTCGCGCCCCCCGCTCACCGCGGCGCCGCGCCGAACGGGCACCAGCCGGAGGCGGGGCGCAGCCCGTTGGCGCACGCGGGCGCGCACTTGCCCGTCACGATGTCCACGAGCTCCCCCGCGCCGCAGTCGTCGTCGGTCAGCGGGTTGGTCGGCGCGCACGCGCTCGGCCCGCTCCCCGGCAGCACGCTCACGCAGGCGGCGCCCGGTCCGCAGTCGGCGGCCGTCGTGCACGACTTGTGGCAGAGCGGCAGCCCGAGCACCGTCGTGTACCCGGCGGGGCAACCCGGCGTGCCCCCGGGCTGCGGCGGCGGCGCGGGCACGGGCGTCGGCGGGGGCTGCGGGGCCGCGCTGTCGACGATCTTCACCGTGTACGCGTACTGCGCGTGCGCGCGGATCATCGCCTCCGAGATCCAGCCGTACCCGCCGTCGCCCCACGACGGTCCCCAGCTGTTGTGCACGAGGAACTGCCGGCCCGCCGCCGTCGTGCGGTAGCCCGCGAGCGCGACGGCGTGACCGCCGTCCTCGATCACCCAGTCGGGCACGATGGCGGTCGCCTGCACCTGGGGGCCGGTCCACGCGTCCTGGCTGACGCCCAGGGCGAACCAGACGTCCTTGCCCATCGCGAGGTCGAGCGCGATGACGTCCGGGTCGACCGGATCGATCCGGTCGACCTCGGTGATCGTGTAGCGGCCGGCGGCGTCGGCGGCGCGGATCTGCGCCTGGATGGTGGGGTCGCCGGCGGCGGTGTTCACCTGCACGGGCGGCGCGAGCAGCTCGGCGCACCCGTCGTCCTGCGTCTCCATGCGGCACGCGACGCGCTCGTCGTACGGGTAGTCGGGCCAGAGCGTGAGCGGGCGGCCCTCGTTGCGCGACTCGGCCGAGGCCATCGTCGGGTCGGCGTAGCGCGACCAGACGTGCATCGCCGAGACGACGTCGGCCTGGTTGAGGCGCCGGATGGCGTTGTCCATGACCGACGACAGCGAGAACGCCGTGCACGATCCGACGAGCTGCTGGTCCTTGATCGGCCCCTCGGTGCCGAGCTGCCGGTGGTCGACCGCCGCCGGGAGCTGATTCGGGTTCGACGACGGGGGCGCGGACGGCGCGGCCGAGGGCGCGGCCGACGGCATCGCGCCCCCGAGCAGCGACTCGAGCCCCGTCAGCAGCGACGGCGGCGCGATCGCCCCGACGACCTGCGGATCGAGCCGCAGCTGGCCCGCCTGGAACAGGCGCAGCAGCCCCGCGGAGTCGACCGTGCGCGCGCCGGCGACGGGCTCGTAGCGCCGGCAGTCGAGGTGGACGTACACGCCGGGCGCGGCCTGGAACGGGGCGCAGCCCTTGGGGAACATGCGCGCCACCGTGGAGAGCGCGGCGAGGTTGATCTGCTCGAAGACGTTCGGCGCCGGGGGCGGCGGCGTCGAGCGGACCGACGTCCGCTGGGCCGCCTCGGCCTGCGCGAACTGGCCGACCGCGTAGGGCAGCGGCTGCGAGGGCGGATACCCGCCGGGCGGGGGCCCGTAGGGGTAGGCCACCGGCGCGTACGGGGGACCGTACGCGGGCGGCGGCGCGCTCGCCGGAGGCGACGACGGCGCGCAGCCGTCCACCAGGCATCCGGCCGCCGCGAGCGCGAGGGTCGCGCACCACGCCAGCGTCGACGGCCGTGCCGTCCCCATCCCCCCGCGCGTTCGATCGATCCCTGCTCGCACGGTCTCTCTCTCTCTCTCACTCTGCCCGGAGCGCCATTGTGCTTCCACGCCGGCGGCCCGGCAATCGCTGCGTGCTCGTTCGCGCCCGGCGGACGCGCTCTCGCGGGGCCCCCGCGTCCTGCTACAGTCGCCGGCCGCGGAAGCAGCGGAGGAACGAGATCATGGCGAAGAGCGTCTTCTTCTTCGGTGACGGCCACGCGGAGGGGGATCCGAAGCGGCGCGATCTTCTCGGCGGCAAGGGCGCGGGCCTCGCCGAGATGACGTCGCTCGCCCTGCCGGTCCCGCCCGGCTTCACGATCTCGACCGAGGTGTGCAACGCCTTCTCGCGCGCCGGCAAGATCCCCGAGGAGGTGCGCGGCGAGGTCGAGGCGTCGCTCGGGCGCCTCGAGAAGGCGATGAGCGCGCGGTTCGGCGATCCGAACGCGCCGCTGCTCGTCAGCGTCCGCTCCGGGGGGCGCGCGTCGATGCCCGGGATGATGGACACCATCCTCAACCTCGGCCTGAACGACGCCGTGGCCGAGGGCCTGGCCAGGCGCACGAGCAGCCCGCGCTTCGCGTTCGACGCCTACCGCCGCTTCATCGCGATGCACTCGAGCATCGCGCTCGGCCTGTCCAAGGAGCCGTTCGACCGCGCGCTCGACGAGGCGCGCGCGCGCGTCGCCACCGCCAGGGGCATCGACCGGACGCGGCTGAACGCCGAGGAGCTCAAGCGCAAGGTCCCCGACGCCGACATCCCGGCCGAGGAGCTCGAGGCGCTCGTCGGGACGTTCAAGGCGATCGTCAAGAAGGAGACGGGGCGCGACTTCCCGGGCGACGCGCGCGAGCAGCTCTGGCAGGCGATCGAGGCGGTGTTCAAGTCGTGGAACAACCACCGCGCGATCGTCTACCGCAAGATGCACGACATCCCCGACGACTGGGGGACCGCCTGCAACGTGCAGGCGATGGTGTTCGGCAACCTGGGCGACACGAGCGCCACCGGCGTCGCCTTCACGCGCGACCCGTCGACGGGCGAGAAGACGCTCTTCGGCGAGTGGCTCCCCAACGCGCAGGGCGAGGACGTGGTGGCCGGCATCCGCACGCCGCTGCCCATCCGGTCGCACGGGCGCGTCATCGGCAAGGCCGACGAGTCGCTCGAGACGAAGATGCCCGAGGCGTACCGCGAGCTCGATCGCATCGCGACGACGCTCGAGAAGCACTTCCGCGACATGCAGGACCTCGAGTTCACGATCCAGAGCGGAAAGCTCTACATGCTGCAGTGCCGCGGGGCGAAGCGCGCGGCGCGCGCGGCGGTGCGCGTCGCGGTCGACATGGCCAGGGAGGGGCTCGTCTCGAAGGAGGAGGCCGTGCTGCGCGTCGACCCCGGCGGCGTCGACCAGCTGCTCCACCCGACGCTCGATCCGCGCGCGCCCAAGAAGCTCCTGGCGCGCGGCCTGTCGGCGAGCCCCGGCGCGGCGAGCGGTCACATCGTCTTCAGCGCCGACGAGGCGGAGCGGCGCGCCGGGCAGGGCAAGCCGGTCGTCTTGGTGCGCGTCGAGACGTCGCCCGAGGACATCCACGGGATGAAGGCGGCGCGCGGGATCCTGACGGCGCGCGGGGGCATGACGAGCCACGCCGCCGTCGTCGCGCGCGGCATGGGCAAGCCGTGCGTCGCGGGGGTGAGCGCGGTGGCGGTCAACTACGAGACGCAGACGATGACCATCACCGTCTACGACGACGCCGGGCACCCGACCGAGAACGTCACGCTCAAGAAGGGCGACGTCATCACGATCGACGGCGGCAGCGGCCACGTCTACGAGGGGGCCGTGCCCACCGTGAGCGCGGCGCTGTCGGGCGAGTTCGGGGAGCTGATGGCCTGGGCGGACGCGGCGCGCACGATGAAGGTGCGCGCCAACGCCGACACGCCGCTCGACGCGCGCACCGCCCGCGCCTTCGGCGCCGAGGGCATCGGCCTGTGCCGCACCGAGCACATGTTCTTCGACGAGGAGCGCATCCAGGCGATGCGCGAGATGATCCTCGCCGACGACGCGCGCGGCCGCACCGCGGCGCTCGCGAAGCTGCTCCCGTTCCAGCGCGAGGACTTCATCGGCATCTTCCGCGAGATGCGCGGTCTGCCGGTGACCATCCGCCTGCTCGATCCGCCGCTGCACGAGTTCCTTCCCACCGAGCCCAGGCAGCTCGAGCAGCTGTCGCGGTCGATGAACGTCCCGGTGCAGAAGCTCGCGCAGCGCACCAAGGACCTGCACGAGTTCAACCCGATGCTCGGCCACCGCGGCGTGCGCCTCGCCGTCACCTACCCCGAGATCTACGCGATGCAGGTGCGCGCGATCCTCGAGGCGGCCGTGCAGGTCAACGCCGAGGGGGCGAACGTCGTGCCGGAGATCATGATCCCGCTCGCCATCACGCGCGCGGAGCTGGCGCGCACCCGCGCGATCGTCGACCAGGTGGCCAGGGAGGTGCTCGACGAGGCCGGCAAGCCGGTGCCGTTCACCTTCGGGACGATGATCGAGCTGCCGCGCGCGGCGATCCTCGCGGGCGAGCTGGCCGAGGAGGCGCAGTTCTTCTCCTTCGGGACCAACGACATGACGCAGGCGACGATGGGCCTGTCGCGCGACGACGCGGGGAAGTTCCTGCCCGCGTACGTCGAGAGCGGGATCCTGCCCAGGGACCCGTTCGTGTCGCTCGATCAGGAGGGCGTCGGCGCGCTCGTGGAGATGGCGGCGACGCGCGGGCGCAAGGCGCGCCCGACCCTCAAGCTCGGCATCTGCGGCGAGCACGGCGGCGACCCCGCGAGCATCGGCTTCTTCCACCGCGTGGGCCTCGACTACGTCAGCTGCAGCCCCTTCCGCGTGCCGGTCGCCCGCCTGGCCGCGGCGCAGTCCTCGCTGCGCTCGCGCGGCCAGAACGGCGGTCACGGCACCGCCTGAGGGGCGTGAAGCGCGCTACGATGGAGGCGTGAGGCTCGCTTCTCTCCTCTGTGTCTGCATCGCGCTGACCGCCTGCACCGGCGACGACACGAGCTCCCCCTCGCCGCCCGCGAGCGGGACGCCCCCATCGGCCTGCGCGTCGCCATGCCAGGCAGGCGCGCAGTGCTACCAGCCCGCCGAGAACGGCTGCGAGGGCGTCTGGTACTGCTGGAGCGACGCCACCTGGCACTGCGCGCCGCCCGACGCGAGCACCCCGGGCGGCGACGGCGGGCCGATCGTGTTCCCCGACGGGGGCGAGAGTCAGGACGGGGCGACGGGCGGCGGCGACGGCGGCGGGACCGGCGCGAGCGACGCAGGCGGGGGCTGACCGCCACGGCCCGGCGCGTGCACCGGGCCGTCTGCAAAGGTCGACGCGCCGCTCTTCTCGCGAGCGTTCGCGGCTCGCGCGCGACCCGTCGCGAGGTCCCCTCATGAAGCTCCGCCATGTCGCACTCGTCACCACCGCCGTTGCCGCGGCCGCCGGGTGCGGCGGCTCTCCCGACGGAAACGCCGAGAAGGTGGGCTGGACCAGCGACCCCGTCGTGGTCTGCGCCGGCGGAAGCACCGTCAAGGGCGTCGACGTGTCCACGTACCAGGGCGCCGTCGACTGGGGCCAGGTGCACGGCGCGGGGATCGACTTCGCCATCACGCGCGTGAGCGACGGAACGGGCACGCTCGACGGCACGTTCGCGACCAACTGGAAGGGCATCAAGGCGGCCGGGATGGTGCGCGGCGTCTACCAGTTCTTCGAGGGCACCCAGAGCGGCACCGCGCAGGCCGACCTGCTCGTGAGCCAGGTCAACGCGGCGGGCGGCTTCCAGGCGGGCGACATCCCGCCGGTCGCCGACGTCGAGGTGCTCGACGGCGCGTCGGGCAGCCAGCTCGTGTCGAACCTCGCCGCGTGGGTGAGCGAGATCGAGGCCAAGATGGGGGTGACGCCCATCATCTACACGGCGCCGGGCTTCTGGAACGGGCTTCCGAACAACACGCAGTTCGGGGCCGAGACTCTCTGGGTCGCCAACTGGCAGGTGAGCTGCCCCGACACGCCGTCGGGCTGGAGCAGCTGGAAATTCTGGCAGTACGACGACGGCCAGACGACGCCCAACGTCCCGGGCATCTCGGGCGCGGTCGACAAGGACGAGTTCAACGGCTCGCTCGCCCAGCTCCAGGGCCTGACCGACCAGCCGCCGACGGGGTGGCTGGACAAAGCGGACTGCACGCAGGTGGCCGGCTGGGGCTGGGATCCGGACACCCCCGGCCAGGCGGCGAACGTGGACGTCTACTTCGGCGGGCCCGCGGGATCGGGCGCGCCGGCCATCCGCCTCGTCGCGAACGTGTACCGCTCCGATCTGTGCACGGCGATCGGCTCGTGCAGCCACGGCTTCTCGATGCCGACGCCGCTCGGGATGATGGATGGCCAGGCGCACGGCGCGTACCCGTACGGCATCGACACGTCGGGCAACGGCGACAACCCGCTGCTGCAGGGGGCGCCCAAGAGCTTCACCTGCCCGCCGCCGGCGATCCCCTATTCGCCGGCCATCAAGCGGCACGTGACCGATCCGACGGTGTACGCGGCGTGGCACTTCGTCGCGCTGACCGATCAGGCGCAGCTGCCGGACACCGAGATCGACCCGCTGGCGCAGGGGCCGGACATCCCCGCCTCGCCGCAGCTGGTGACGCCCGACGACGGGTCGGGAGGGGTGTACGTCGTCGACGGCGCGGTCGTCCGGCACGTGCAGGACCCCGCGTCGATGGCGGCGTGGCACTTCGACTGGAACGCGATCCAGAAGGTGCCGGCGGCGACGTTCCAGACGATGACGCAGGGGCTGCCCTGGCCCGAGACGCCGTTCCTCGCGAAGGGGACGCCGGCGGCGGTGTGGATGATCGACGTGACGACGGCGGCCGAGGCGGACGCGGGCGCCGGCCCGGGATCGCAGAACGACGCCGGCGCGGGCGACGGCGGCGCCGCGGGCGACGAGGGCGGGGCCGGCGATGACGCGAGCTGGTCCGACGGAGCCGCGCCGCACTCCTCGGGCGGCTGCGCGATCGCCTCGGCGGGCGCCTCCGAGCCGCGGGAGCGGTGGTCGTTCCTCGCGCTCGCCGCGGCGCTCGCGATCGCGTGCCGGTGCCGCCGCCGGGCTGCGCCTCGGCCCGTTTGAAGCAGGTCCGCCTCAGCCATTCTCGTCGCACGTCGCGCCGAGGCGCTCGAGCAACCAGCTCGCCGCCGGCCCCGGCGGCTCGGCGCCGCGGTGCATCGCGAAGAGCACGGCCTCGAAGCTGGGCCCGCCCGCCTCGACGAGGTGGAGCCGCGCCAGGCGCTTGCGACGCAGGTCGTCGGCCACCACGTGCAGCGGCATCCCTCCCCAGCCGAGGCCCGCGCGCAGCAAGGCGTGCTTCGCCGCGAGGTCCAGGACGCGCCACGTCCGCCCGCTGAAGACGCCGACCGCGTAGTCCTGCGTCAGCCGGCTGCGATCGGCGAGCACGAGCTGCACGTGCTCGCGCACGACCCGGGCCGACAGCGGGCCGCGACGCCGCGCGAGCGGGTGCTTCGCGGCCGCCACGTGCACCATCGTCACCTTCGCCAGCGGGCGACGCTCGATCGTGTCGGGCACCCCCGGCACGGCCGCGCCGATCCCGACCGAGCACGTCCCCGCGACGACGAGCTCCGCCACGGCGCCGAGCGCCTCGGTGTGCACCGTCAGCGCGACCGTCGGGAAGCGCTCGCGGAACGCCTCGAGCGCGCGCACGAGCGCCGGCAGCGGGAACATGTGATCGACGGCGATCGCCAGGCGCGGCTCGACGCCCCGCGCGATCCCGCGCGCGCGCGCCTTGAGCCGGTCCACCTGCGCGCACACGGCCCGCGCCTCGGCGGCCAGCTCCTCGCCCGCCGCGGTGAGCGTGGGCGTGCGGCGCGCGCGGTCGAACAGCACGACGTCGAGCTGCCGTTCGAGGTTGGCGATGCCGTAGCTGACGGCCGACTGCGCCCGCCGCAGGGCGCGCGCCGCCGCCGAGAAGCTGCCGGAGTCGAGCACGGAGAGAAAGAGCCTCAGCTGGTCGAGCGTCAGCGCCTCGGCCAGGGAGGAAGAGGTCGGTGCATCCATCGGATGGGCTGATGATACCCATCGAGTTTTCATCGGTTCCGGTGATGTGCGGGAGGCCTTACCTTTCGTCGTCGCGAGGAGGTCCTCCCCATGGCCAAGTTCACGATCGACAACGCCCACTCCGACATCAGCTTCAGCGTCCGCCACATGGTCTTCGCGAAGGTGCGCGGCCACTTCACCAAGTGGTCGGCCCAGCTGGTGTTCGACACGGCCGATCCGCTCAAGTCGAGCGTCGAGGTGTCGATCGAGGCGGCCAGCATCGACACGCGCGAGCCGCAGCGCGACGGCCACCTGCGCTCGCCCGACTTCCTCGACGTCGAGAAGTTCCCGACGATCGCGTTCAAGAGCAAGCGCGTCGAGAAGGCCGGCGAGAACCGCTACCGGGCCGTCGGCGACCTGACGATCCACGGCACGGCGCACGAGGTGGCGCTCGAGGTCGAGGAGACCGGCCGCGGAAAGGATCCGTGGGGCAACGACCGCATCGGCTTCGTCGCGCGCACGACCGTCAACCGGCTCGACTACGGGCTGAAGTGGAACCAGGTGCTCGAGACGGGCGGCGTGCTGATCGGCGAGAAGGTCGACATCGAGATCGACGTCGAGGCCGTCTCCGCCGAGAAGAAGGTTGCATGATCACCGTGCGCAGGGCCTCCGAGCGCGGTCGCTCGGCGACCGACTGGCTCGACAGCCGCCACACCTTCTCGTTCGCGGAGTACCACGACCCGCGGCACATGGGGCTCGGCCCGCTGCGCGTCATCAACGACGACCGCGTCGCGCCCGCGAGCGGCTTCGGGCGCCACCCGCACCGCGACATGGAGATCCTGAGCTACGTGCTCGAGGGACAGCTCGAGCACGGCGACAGCATGGGCAACGGCTCGGTCATCCGCCCGGGCGACGTGCAGCGGATGACCGCGGGCACGGGCGTCGTGCACAGCGAGCGCAACCCGTCGGCGACCGAGCCGGTGCACTTCCTCCAGATCTGGATCGAGCCGGAGCGGCGGGGGTTGCCGCCCGGCTACGAGCAGAAGCGCTTCGAGGCCGAGCAGAAGCGAGGCGTGCTGCGCCTCGTCGCGAGCCGCGACGGACGCGACGGATCGGTGCAGGTGCACCGCGACGTCGGCGTGTACGCGAGCGTGCTCGGGCCCGGCCAGCGCGTCGAGGCGGCGATCGCGCCGGGGCGGCGGGCTTGGGTGCAGGTCGCGCGAGGCCGCGTCCGCGTCGACGGGCAGGCGCTCGACGAGGGGGACGGCGCCGCCGTCGAGAAGCAGGAGCGCATCGCGCTCGAGGGGCGCGACGAGAGCGAAATCCTGGTGTTCGATCTGGCGTGAGGGGGAGATCGGCGCGGCCGCCGTCGTAAGGATGACGCGGACCGATGCGACGCCTGCTTCTCGCGCTGGCTGCCCCCGTCCTGATGACCGGCGGGCTCGGAGCGTGACGCGAGCTCGCCGGACGTCCGGCAGGACGGGGGCGGCGCCGTCCCGCCGGTGGTCGATGGCGGAGAAGGCGTGGGCGCGACGGACGGGTCGAATGCCGACGCATCACCTCGATCACGAGCGCCACGCTGTCGATCTACGGCCGCAGCTACTCGGTCGACACGAGCGGCAGCTTCAGCTGGCAAACGCTCGACGGCACCGGCCAGACGCCGACCGACTTCGTCAGCAACGTGGCGCCCTACCAGTGGTACTCGGCCGACATGACCGCGGACATCGGGCCCGGCGAGAACAGCGTCATCGTTCGCATCAAGGCCGGCCCGTCGAGCGACACGCTCGTCGTCGACCGCATCGAGCTGTGCATGGTCGCCCAGTGACGGACGCCAGCCTCAATCACTCCGCCCCTTGCCCGCCTGACTCGCCGTAGCGGCCCCGGCCAGGATCGCAACTGGCCCGGGCCACGCGCCCACCACACCCCTGTGCCCCATCGGCAAGCGTAAATCGTTAGCAAGCATGTAGTTCTGCGGCGCTTTGGCGATGAGGGAGGGTGGGGGAAGGCGTCGTCGCGCCG
>JGI20133J14441_1001967_pt1 | contig 15392 bp, 15 predicted proteins | sample RS3BMetagenome_FD_14441 | JGI IMG/M metagenome (IMG submission 14441)
GAACCTCTTCTTGTTCCTCACGAAAACATTTAAATTCCTAAAGAATGTAAAGACATCCGTGGTGGGATCCACGGGTAGTCACCAATTCCGAACCGTGGCGCCCACCACGTTTAAGCCTTATCCGGACACCATCCTCCAGCTACCAATACAAAAAATACTATTCCTTCAACGACATATTCGATAACCTTGGGCTCTACCCCAACTTGAATATGCTGGGTATGAACACGCAGAAATACCCTACCAATAACACCAACTTCAGGTTGGCCGTGGTCCACGCCATCAACTATACTCAACTCTTGGATACCTACAGCTTTAACGGATCAACGTATGCGAAGAACTATTTGGGTCCAATAACTCCTGGGTTCGGCGCCTACTACGACCCAGGAAACCTTTCACTCTACAGTTATAATGACAACTTGGCCGCTTATTATCTGAATCTGGCTGGGGAGTAGGAAGACTTTTCGGTGACTCTTCCCAACGGCACAGTTATAGGCAACACTTCCGCGCCACCTCTTCCACCAATAACAATCGACTACTCCGCACCGCTTGACCCGTTTACACAGCTACAGCTTACCATAATCCAAAACGACCTCTCCAAAATTGGACTGTCCGTTGGCTTACAAGGATTTCCACCATCAGAGTTCTACTCTTTTAACACTCCGCAGGATACACCCAACATGGCCCTTGACGGCTGGGTTGCCAGCTGGGACGACCCAGTTCTGCAAGAACTCGTTGCCTTTATAACGCCAACCTACTTCTACACGCCTTGGATGAACGTGTCCCAAGTCAACCAAATTCTTTCCACGCTACCGTTCATCACGAATCAGACCCAGCAGATTCAGCTGATCAAAGAGGTATACAACATAACCTATTGGTACGCTCCTGGCGCGTGGCTCCCAGACCCAGACCTGTATTTCTTTGTGCAGCCCTATGTTCACGGGCTCGTCTATAACATGTTTGTGGCCTACTGGTACAACACTATTTCGTACACAGCCTCATAAAACCCTTTTCTTTTTAATTCTTTGACGCCGCTGTGGAAAAGTATAGAACGGAATCCATGCCGAATACTTAACCAGTTGGCGGACGCATTGCCTTGAACACTCAAAACCGTCGAGTCAAACCCGTTTGGCGTTGTATTTTTCTTTAAGATACGGGATCACTTGGCGACCAAGTGTTTCTATGACTTTGAATTGGTTTGGACTCGAACTCATGAATACCACTTCGTCGAATCCCGCGTCGTAGCACTGCTCAGCCTTTCTGACTATGTCGTCTGGGTTATCCGTGATTACCCAGTTCTTCTTTATAGCCTCCAGACCAACCTTTTCGGCGTGCTCCTCTATCTCCCTGGGGTCCCAGACGCCATACTTAAAGAAAACTGGTAGCAGTGAACCGGCCCACCGCCTTATCGATTCGGTAGCTTTATCCAAATCTTCATCCAACGAGAACAGCATCTCTATTGAAGACCCAATTTGGCTCAAAACCCTTCCCGCTTCATCAGCCCCTTTTTTAAGCGCTGGGAAGACCGTGTCCCTGTACACCTCCAAAGGCTGCGAAAGAAAAGAGTAGAAGCCATCAGCGTACCTTCCAGCCAACCGAGCCATTTTTGGTCCGAACCCCGCAACATAAATCGGAACCGGCTTCTCGGGTCTTGTGTAAAGCTTAGCGTTTCGAAGCGTATAATACTTTCCCTTGTGAACCACGAAACCACCACTCCAAAGCTTTCTGATGACTTCTAGTGCTTCTTCCAATCTTTCCATGCGTTCCTTGAGGCTCGGCCAACTGTAACCCAAGGGCATCTCGTTCAAAGCTTCTCCGCTACCCAAACCCAACCTTATTCTGTCGGGGTATAAGTGTCCAAGAGTCGCGAAGGCCTGCGCCACCAAAGCTGGATGATACCTGAGAATGGGAGCGGTCACACCTGTACCCAAGCTGAGATTGGTTGTTCGTTCGGCCACGGCTGCCATCCACACCCATGCGAACCCAGACTGGGCGCCGCTGTGAAACCATGGGTGAAAATGGTCGCTCGCCCAAACCGAATTGAACCCTTCTTTGTCGGCGATAACGCAGTGCTCGAGAAGTTGTCTTGGACTGAATTGCTCATGCGCAGCCTTAAAACCGAAGGACACACCCATTTGAACGGCCCAAACTGATAGCGCAGCCAAGGATTAAAGCTTAGCAGGTCAATTCATTGCAGAACTACTCAGTGGCCAGTCCCTAATTCTGACCGTTAAACATCTGGGAAAACGTAACCCGAAGAAAATCGACACGACGCGCAGACAATTACGTTGTGAATCCTTATAAACACATCATAATACAGAATTGAACCATGAAAATAACCGAGGTAAAAACTCATCTTTTAAAGGTTCCGCTTGAGACGCCTATCAGGGATTCCATAAACAAGGTTTCATACATTGGCTTGCCGCTTCTAAAGATTTCAACGGACAACGGCGTGGACGGCTGGGGTTTCAGTTGGAACACGGCCGGCGGCGCTGAGTTCGCAAAGGAAATGCTCGACAGATATATGAGCCGAAAACTGATTGGGTTGGACCCCACCAAAAGAAAACGTGTCGTACACGACCTGTTCTTCGTGGAAAACTTTGGCTGGGACTTTCGACTGGGCCGAAACGGTCTAGCGGTCATGGCGGTCTCCATGGTGGACATGGCGCTTTGGGACATTCTGTGTAAGCAAGCCGGACTTCCCCTGTGGAGGGTTCTTGGGGGATTCCATGAAAAAATTGAGGCGTACAATACGCATGGTGGATGGCTCTCATGGTCAATCGAAGAACTCGTTGCCAACGCCAAAAAACTGGTAAACCAAGAAGGATACAAAGCAATTAAAATCAAGGTTGGCAGCGAAAACCCTGAAGACGACTATGAGCGCCTAAAGGCTGTGAGAAGCGTTGTGGGAAGGTCCGTCAAGTTAATGATCGATGCAAACACCAAGTGGGACTTGGAAACAGCGCTGAGGTGGGGTAAAAAGTTCGATGAATTCGACCTCTACTGGTTTGAAGAACCGCTTAACCCTCTTGATATTAGTGGTCACGCCTTTCTTAGAAGCAGGATTGCGACTCCCATTGCGGTGGGCGAATCGATCCATAACAAGTTCACTTTCAGAGACTATATCGAACAGGGCGCAGCGGACATTATACAGGTGGACTCAACCAAGGTTTCGGGAATCACCGAGTGGTTGGAAGTGGCGAACTTCGCCGAAATGCACAATCTTAACGTTTATCCGCACACAAACATTCAGCAGCCGCTTCACGTCCAGTTGGCAGCCTCAAGCAGAAATTCCTATGTAGTGGAGCATGTGCCTTGGCTTCTCGACGTCTGGAAAACATCGGTTGAACCCAAAGAAGGGTACTTTGAGCTGCCGCAGATGCCTGGCGCCGGAACTGAAGTAAGACAGGACGCAATCGAAAAATATTCGGCCGACTGACCTACACACTATATCCCACCTCTGGCTTTACACGCCGCTGCACGAGAACTTCTGAGGCGCAGCGTAAAACGTAACTAAGTTTCTTGGTTGACTGCCACCTGCTTTGGGTCGCCTTGAAGACAACAAAAAGGCAAACTCGAAAAACTTCAAAAAGCGGTGAGGTAGTAGCCGATGCGCGCCCACGGACACTTCTGCAACAAGCAATCATCCGCAGGTGTCCTGCAACCATGCCCACAGTTTGCGGTTCGACGGGTAGAATTTTTGGTTGGCTAGCGAACACCAGTTGGCGGACCCTAAGAAATGTTGGATACAAACACTTAGTCAAGAAAGTTAGAAACCTCAGCAATCAAGATGCAAAACCCTGATAAGGGCGGCGAAAAATGGGATTTGGGGATTCGGGATTTGAAGATTTTCAGGGTGATAAGCAGAGGAATAAAACATGTCTATTTGAAGGAAGGGGAGAAGGTGTTTGAAACAAGCATGGATCCAGTCGAAGTGCTCGGATTATACGCGCACAAAGGAGAAATCATGCGGCGGGAAACCCGCATAGACTTTGAGAACCTGCTTATTAAGGACTTTTCACACGCGGAAGACAGAGTAACCCTACCGTTTGACCCACCAGAGGTATGGGGTTCAGGCATCACCTATGAAATGTCCCGGAGAAGATACTCTGAGGAAAAGGTTCCGAAAATCATGGATAAAACGATTTATGAGGCTGTCTACGAGGCGCAAAGACCCGAGGTCTTTTTTAAGGCCACGGCTCCAAGATGCGTGGGCCACGGTGAACCCATACGCATCCGACGAGACTCTGTGTGGACCCTGCCAGAGGCAGAGCTGGCTGTCGTCATCGACGAAAACGGTAGCATCATGGGGTTCAGTGCCGCCGACGATGTTTCCGCCAGAGATATAGAGTCGGAGAATCCTCTTTATCTTCCTCAGTCCAAGATATTCAGTGGATGCTTTGCGATGGGGCCATGCATAGTAACTCCTGATGAGATAGGTGACCCATATTCTTTGAAAGTTGAACTAAAAATTAAAAGAGGGGGGCAAACAGTGTATCAAAACAGCACAAGCACATCCAAGATGAAAAGAAGGCTCAACGAACAGATTGAATATCTGCTTAGGGACAATCCTGTGCCGCGCGGAACGGTTCTGTCCACTGGAACAGGAATAGTGCCTGGAAGAGATGTTTCACTGCAAGAACATGACATAGTCGAAATACAAATTGAAAAAATAGGCGTACTGGTCACTCCAGTGATTAAATCTGATGTCCAATACAAATAGGACGGCCCAAAACGCAGCAGTGGCTCAAAGCGACTTTTCATCAACATTCAGAAAGGCTGCCATTCGACTTGTTGGCAGAACTCGCAGCCAACCGACCGTCTATACCGATTAGACCGAGAACAGATGAAGGCATGATCGTTTTGTGAACAACTGTGAAAAGATGTCTGGGTAACCATGGTTGACATCTTTGTTGAACCATGCTAGAACCAGCGCCGGAGGCGCGGGGACACTGGGCCAACACAATAATCAAGCTTGAAACCAATGTTATTATGACCACGCAGTCGCGATCCATTCATCCATCATACACCCAATTTCGAACACCCATTGCCTTTGAAGGACCTTCGTGACCGAGGGGAGATGGAGACATCTTTTAGGTGCGGCCATTCAAGGAGAGTGGGTTAATCTTCGTTGAACAAGCGTCGTATGTCTGATTCAATTTTTTTCAGGTTGAGCTCGGCTGCATTTGCTTCGTTCAGACAACTCAAAAGTTTAATGCCTTTGGAAGTGGTCACATAACCTTCGGCGGTTTTGATTATTAATCCGTTTGTTCTGCAGAACTTTAAGTATCTTTCAAGGACAAGTGGATTCAGGTTGGACTTGAACATTATGCGTGTCTTCTTTTCGCCTCCTTGAGCAGCGTCCAATATGGCTCGCAGCACTTCGGCGAAACTTCTCCTCTTTCTCTGAATCGTTTGGGAAAAAATCTTTTTGTGCTCTAAGCTACTCAACCATTCTCACCCGCGTGGCTCCGTTTTGGAAAGCGGTGCGTCGCGACCGCAAAGTCTGGTAACTGATGGGTCGCATCGAACGTCCGTAGCCATTCAGCCGCGTTAAGCAGGCTGCACGCACCTGTTGGAAAGCAACAAGGATGCCGAAAATTCAAGCTCGTATGTACCTCGATTGGGAAACGCATGGTCAATAGTCATAATGTGGTTGTGCGTCACGCATATTGTTCTTTCCCCTGACCAGGGGCGCTGAACATCACGAAGCGTGTATCAAGTGGTGCTGACGAGGCTACTTCAAACATGGCTCATGAAGCCGTGGAATCCGCTTTGTCACCCTATAATCCTGATGCATATTTTCCTTAACTCGGCTGCGGATAGACGGGTTATTGTTTGGGGGGCTGAGACTGCGGCTGAGCCTTCGCTTCTTTGCCAAGGAAAGCACCCAGCAGCGCCACTATGAATGTGAGCAACCACCAACCCGCTGCAAACATATCGAAGGGGTTGTCTCTGTCGAAAGACACATTAGCTATTAAACCTATAAGAGCGATTATGGCCGCTGCGATGACCAACGATTTATTCAAGCCAACTCACCAACAAGACTCTAACCGTGTCCCCGACACATAAGGTTTGGGTGGTTCCAACCTACTAATAAGGTCCTAAAAGAGGGAGCTACGCGGAACAACCGTTTAGTGTAGTAGTTGTAGTTCTGCATTCCTTTAGGAGGATGTCCGTTACGTTGACTGAGCACTAACACATGAATAAAAGTGTGCAAGCGTCTAGAAACCATGGTTTAGATGCTGTCATCGCCAAGGCCGGTTTTCTGATTCTGCTGGATAAAGTCTTTAAGAAGCTTGGTCGTGTACGCATTGTGATTTTAGTGGAAGTCGAGCAGTTGATGGTTGGCTCAATGCTCAACTTTGCCTATATACTCAAATCTGATGAACGAAAAGCTGCGGTGGTGGACGCAAGCTTCGGCGCGCGAATTCTGTTTGAAAGACTCAAAAAAGAGGGCCTTGAGCTAAAATATATTCTGAGCACACATCATCACTTTGACCATGTTAATCAAAACGAAGAACTTGCTTCTTTGACTGGGGCCGAGATTGTTGCACACGCAAACTCTCCCATAAAGAGAGACATTTCGGTGGCAGACGGCCAGACTATACGCGTTGGGGAAATCGTGATAAATGTTGTGCACACGCCTGGCCACACCACTGACAGCGTATGCTACTATGCGGACAACTCGATTTTCACAGGTGACACACTCTTCGTCGGCGAGTGCGGAAGAGTGGACCTACCTGGTGGAAGCGCGCAGGACATGTATTTCAGTCTGTTTCAAAAACTGTGCAAACTACCCGAGGAGACCGTGGTTTATCCTGGGCACGACTACGGCGCGAAGCCCACCTCCACCATCGGTTATGAAAAAAGACACAATTATGTGCTGAAACGGAGAACCCTAGAAGAATTCCTGGAGTTTATGGCAACGCCATGATTGCGGATTATTTGATCAGGGCCAACAGGTTGGTCACGCCGCAGCGACCCACAACGTTGGGCGGGGACCAGACGTTGAGAAAGATCGAAGAAGGAGGGCTCGCCATCAAAGGCCACAGAATAGTAAAGGTGGGGCGATGGGATGAACTCAAGGGCTTTGACGCGCATGCTACGCTTGATTTTTCGGATTACCTTGTTACACCGGGTCTTATAGACCCTCATACTCACCTAGTGTTTGCGGGAAACAGGTCAAAAGAACTTCTGTGGAAGTTAGAAGGACTGGGCTACAAAGAAATCGCCAGCAGAGGAGGGGGAATAAACCTGACTGTCAGGGAAACTAGGAGCGCCTCCGAAGAAGAACTCTTTTTCACCGCAATGAAGCGGTACAGAGCGGTCTTGAAAAGCGGCGTGACGACACTGGAAGCCAAAACTGGTTACGGTCTCAGTGTAGAGTCCGAACTCAGGCTGCTCGCTGTTCTGAATGCCTTGAAGAAACAGGCAGACATAAGAGTGATTCGCACGCTTCTTTCAGCTCATGCTTTGCCAGACGAATTCGTGGGCAAAAGCAAAGAATATATCAGACAGGTGGTCTTTAAAACTATTGACTCGGCTAGTGAGGAAGATGCGGCAGACTTCGTTGATGTTTTCTGTGAACCCGGCTACTTTTCGACGGACGAGACACGCGAAATATTACGATATGCCTCGCTGAAGGGTTTTGGGTTAAAGGTTCACGCCGACGAATTCGAAAACAGCGGCGGCGCGGAATTAGCAGCCGAACTCGGGGTCTGCTCAGCCGACCATCTGGGACGAGCCTCTAGAGAGGGCTTGGTGGAAATGGGAAGGAAAGGAGTGGTGGCTGTTCTTCTACCATTACTTTTCCATGCAACATTTCTTGAAGCAGTGAACGTTTCAAGGTTCAGGGGACTCGGTCTGACAGTAGCGTTGGGAACAGACTTCAACCCGAACTGCCCAATCGATTCCCAGCTTGTTGCTATGAACCACGCTTGCTATAGGATGCGAATGAGACCCGACGAGGCACTGTGCGCCTCCACTGTAAACGCGGCCAAAGCGGTTGGGCTCAAAGACGTAGGCATCTTGGAGCCCGGACGATGCGCGGATATTGCCGTTTTCGACGTGGAAGATGAAATTGATTTGGTTACAAGAGCTGGAAAGTCTCCGCTTGTCATGTCGATGTCGCGGGGTCAACCCGTTTTGAACGACTGGTAGTTGCAACTTGAAAACAGACTCTTATCCAACAGTCAAAAGATGGTTGTCAAAAATTGTTTCTAGGAGGACGCGTTCGGAAAACACGGTTAAGATCTACCTTTGGCATCTGAATAAGTACTGCGAATGGGCTGGGAAAACACCCGACCAGCTCATAGAGGAACACCTAAAGAATCAGAATTCCGAGTCGGAGTCTGTTAAGAGAAAACACGAAGAAATGTTGACGCAGTACTTTGCATACTTAGAGGACACAAAGAAGCTGGCCAGAAACACGGCTTTGGTTGCGCACGCAGTGGTGAGAAGTTTCTACAAAGCGAATTATGCGTCGCTTAAGGTGGACACACCCGAAAGCTGGTCGATTAGGCAGGACCGAGTACCAAAAAAAGCAGAAATAGCGTTGATGATTGAGAAGGCTCAGTCGCCACTTGAAGAGGCTCTCATAGCCTTCTCGGCTCAGTCCGGCCAGAGAGTTGGTATAATAACCGCTTTAAGATATGGGATGGTGAAAGAAGCTCTGGATTCAACCGGACCCGGCAGAGTGCATGTGCCGGCTGACCTTAGAGACTCCAAGGGGAAGCTTGTCAACAAGCGCAGACAAACATACGATTTCTTTATAGGCGAAGACGCGAAGAGACTTCTTATTAACTATCTGAAACGAAGAGGGGAGCTTCGAGACGATGACCTAGTTTTCGTGAGCTCCAAAAGAGTCAACGGCAGGGAAACAGCGCTGGACGACGAGGCAGTAAACAGACTGATACGTAGGGCAGCCAGAAACGCTGGAGTATTCGGCGCGGGCGTGACCAAACAGATGCATCACCATGTACTAAGAAAGTTCTTTCAGACAGCAATGGAGGAGGCTGGAGTGGCGTGGACTTGGTACGAACAAATGATGGGCCACGTTTTACCCAAAACCCAGAAAGCCTATTCGAAACCCAGCGTCGAACAGCTCAAACAGGCTTACGCAAAAGCCGAAAGATACCTGAGCATCGTAGAAGACAAGATAAACGTTCAAAAAGAGCCCGATGTCAGGGTTCTGGTTTGGGCTGAAAACCTGAGAATTATGGGTTTGGACCCTGTTAAACTCAGGTCTGAATTCGTCAACAAATTCGGAAGAGAGCCCAGTGTTGAAGAAGAGATAAAACTGTATATGGAGCAGATTGAAAAAATGAGGTCCAAACAAGGCGGCTCAGAACAGACTTCGAAATCCGAAAGAAAATCCGAGAGACGAGTTGTGGATCAAGACCAAATCGAGAACCTTATCGAAGAGGGCTGGGAGCCCATCATGCAGTTGGCAAACGGAAGAGTAGTGGTGCGCAGGGAAAATGTCTAGTCGAGCATCAAGACTCTGAACCCGTCAAGGAAATCCTCAAACCAATGCGATTCCAATGAATAAATGACTACCTCTTTCAGCCTTAGGAAGGTTGACTGCATCACGCTTATACATTTGCGCGATAACCTCACAACTGTTATGACGACCACACTCGAATTGGATACGCCGTTCATAGCCGCCGACGTGGACACTGTCAAAAAGAATATTTCCAACATGCAAAAGATCGCCGACGAAAACGGTAAGAAGCTTCGCCCCCACATAAAAACGCACAAGTTACCGCTTTTGGCTCAGTGGCAAATGGAAGCCGGCGCCGTAGGCATATGCGTGCAGAAAACGGCTGAAGCAGAAATTATGGCTCAACACGGGTTGAAAAACATTTTGGTGAGCAACGAAATAATAGGCTCCGAAAAAACGGACAGATTGGCTCAACTCGCCCTATACACAAGGCTATCAGTAGCGGTGGACAGCGAACTCGGGGTGAACCAGCTTTCGGAGTCCGCGGCCAAGCTGGGAGCCGAAATCGGCGTCTTTTTGGATATAGATGTTGGAATGAATAGGTGCGGGATAAAAGCTGAAGAGGCGAGCCGACTGGCTGAACTCGTATCCAAATCCGCCAATCTGTACCTTGAAGGAGTCATGGGATATGATGGGCACAGCGCCAAGGTCGCAGACCCAAACGAACGCACGAAAGCCGTAATGAACTCTTATAGATCGGTTCAAGAAGCATTAAGGCAAATAAAATCCAAAGGATTAGTGGTTGAAACCGTATCCGTGGGTGGCAGCCCCTCAAGCTACATATGGGCCAAGCTCGAAGGCATCACGGAGCTTCAGCCTGGCACATATATTTACAACGACGCGCACCAAGTTTTAGTGGGCGTCGCTAAAAAAGAAAGCTGTGCGGTTCAACTCTTCGCCACGGTTATGAGTAAACCCAACTCGCGGAAGGCCGTGGTGGACGCAGGGTCGAAAAGTTTCGGATTCGACCAAGGCAAATTCCCCATGCCAGTCCGAGATATTAACGGTGAATTCACCAGTTTTTCAGAAGAACACGGCGTCATACAATCTAAAAACAGCGACCTAGACTTGTCCCTTGGTGAAAAACTCAGCTTTATACCTTATCACATTTGCGTTACCACGGATTTGTGGGACTATATCTATTTCTGTAAAGGAGAAAAAGTGTTGACCAAAATGCGCATAGAAGCCCGGGGAGCGAGAACCTAGGGTTATGAGGCAAGCGTCGATTCACACAATCCATTCAACGGTTATCCGCCCCCAACCTTCAGTCCTTGAAATTTGGAAGAAGGTTTTCGGCTACTTCCCTGATGCTTTCTTTTTTTGGCCCTGTGTAAAGCACGATTTCGGTGAATCCTATGCGCCCAAAGCTTTTAATAACTTGAGCCAAGTCGTCCCAATTCTCGCAGAAAAATGTTGAGTCCACAATTCTTTTTTCGTCAACGCTTTTCCCCAATTCTTCCACTACTCGTGGGTCTCTTACATCCCATGACTTGGGTGCTATGAGCCCAGCTCTTTTTCTGGCCTCATTCACGTAGGTCGCTCTGTCTTCAAAGGTAAATGAAAGGGAACCTATTTTCTCGGATTTGGAGGGGTCTCTGCCAGCCTCTCTGAGGCCTTTTTCGAAGGCGGGTAAAATCACTTTTCCGCAGCGCTCCAAGGAGTTGTGAGTGGTGAGAGTTATAATGTTGCCAGCGTGTTTACCCGCGAGAAAGGCGGATTTTTCGCCCACGGCTGAAAAATAAAAGGGTATGTTGGTTTTGGGTTTTGTATAAAGCATGACGTCCTTCATCTTAAAATATTTTCCCTCAAAATCGAAGGGTGTGCCCATTTTAAAGAGTTCTTCGATGAGACGTAGACCCTCGACCAGTCTTTCGACACGTTCTTTCCAATTGGGCCACCCCCTCTCGAAGAAGCTGGCTTCGTTGACGGCTTCACCCGTCCCAACTCCCAGAAGACATCTACCAGGATACATGTTATCCAGCGTAGCAACTGCCTGGGCCACGATAGCTGGATGATAGCGTCCCCCTATTGGAGAGGTAACGTAGGGTCCAGCCTGAATGCTGGACGTCCTGTCCAAACACACTGCAAGGACAGACCAGACAAACGCAGATCTGTTGCCGGAGTGCACCCAAGGCATGAAATGGTCTCCCAGCCAAACGCGGCTGAACCCCTGCTTTTCCGCGAACTGGGCAGCTTCGACGAAAACCGCTGGGTCATAGTCGTCTTCGCCAAGATCCAAACTCAAACGCATATTTTTATCCCGTCTCCCTGCAATCACCAGCATGAATCATATGGATCAGGCGACAAAATTTCTTTTATTGTATCTCAGCTCATCGCCCTGCTCAAGTATGAGCAGCCTGCACTTAGGTGCCTCTTGAGTCAGGAATGGCCGAATCTTCTCTGGGTCCTCGTAACGCGCATGGAAAATATCCCAGTGCATGGGTACAAGAATTCTTGCGTTTAGGTCACGCGCGGCTTTGGCCACCGCAGCAGCGTCCATATAGTACTGCTTATCCATGTCCAGTTGTTTGCCGTAGTCAAGCATGGCTATGTCCACTTCGTAGGAATCGCCTATCCGTTTGAAGTTTTCGGTGTACAGCGAATCACCGCTATGCAAAACGTTTCCCCAAGGAGTTTCAAAGAAGAACATGGCGGCAGATTCAGCGTAGTAGTCCAGTGGTTCGAACGCTCGAACAGTGAAGCCCTGCGCCTCGTAGAATTCGCCAGCGGCCATACTATGTATCCTGTGCTTAGGAAAGCCGTATTGTAAAGCTCGGGTGGCCGTGGACACGGGGCCCAAGAAAACCGCGTCCGTGTTTTCGGCGATCGCGCCCAGAGTTTTAGCGTCGCAGTGGTCGGCGTGTTCATGTGAATTCACGACGTAATCCACTTTTGATACACGCTCGACGGGGAAAGGCACGGGTGTTCGACGCTTACCACTCTCGGCTGGATAGTTGAGGTACGGGTCTATATACACGGTTTTGGAGCCCACGCCCAACACAAACCCAGCACCGCTGAGGCTCCAAACAATCAGTTCTTCCTCGCGTCTTGATTGTTCGATCGCGCTCAAAAGATGGCTCAAATCACGGTGAACCACGGACACGCCGGACTGCATTTTACTGTCAAAACCAAAGTTTTAGGGTTTATAGGCTATGGCATCGATTTCAACCAGGAATTCTTTTCTCGCCATGCCCGCCTGAACAGTGGTTCTAGTTGGAGGTTCTTCTGGAAAATACTTTCGATAGACACTGTTCATTTTATCAAAATTGCTGATGTCCGCCAAATAGACTGAGACCTTGACAACGTCTTTGAGAGACGCTCCAGCCGACTCGATTATGGTTTTCACATTTTCAAGCACTCTTTCGGTTTGTTCTTCGACTGTTTTGCCAACTACTTGACCGGTTTTGGGGTCCACTGCTACCTGTCCTGAAACAAAGACGAATCCCCCCGCCCTAATCCCCGGCGAGTATGGACCAGCCGGAGGCGGTAAATTAGGTGATTTAACAACGGTTTTGTGCGACACGGAATCCACTTTACGGATTCACATTTAAGTCTACTCATTGAGTTGTCGACGCCGACACGTCTTTTTTCGCAATCCAGATTTCATTTAGCGGGAATAGCGTAGTCCGCTTTGTTACGAAGAAGAGTCTCTATGTAATCTCCAAGCAACTTGGACCGTTGAGAATCCAAGGCTGTGAGCGGGGGCCTCACTGAATCAGATTGGATGATGCCCAATCTGCGAAGCCCCTTTTTTGCAAAGTGCATCATCAGAGGTTGCTCGCTTCCGATCATTATCGACCTGTAATCCACTAGCAGATTGCTCAATCGGTTGGCCTCAACCAAATCGCCATTCACAAAGGCGCTGTATATGCCGAGCGGCAGCTCTGGCAGGAAGTTTGCTATCGAAGTCGTGAAGCCATCGCTTCCAAGAAGAAGACTGTGGAAGGCGTATTCTTCTAGCCCACCCAAAATTTTCTTTTTGCCTTTAAGAGTCTTTATCACGCTTCTGTGGGCGAGCAGGTCGGACCTCGCATCTTTGATTCCCACTAATCCTTCGACACCAGACAATTTTTCAATCGTCGTAGGAGTCAGATCCACCTTGGTTTGGGCAGGGTTGTTGTACACCCATACCTTCATATCAATGCGGCCGAGTAGTTCCTTGAAGTAATCCACCATGGCGTCCTGACTGGGCCTTAGATAATAAGGCGGGATGACCAGAACAGAAGACGCGCCCGCATCTTCGGCGTGCTTGGAAAGCTCAATTATCTCTGTGAATACTGTGGAACTAACGCCCGCTATGACCTCGGCGTTACCGGCGTATTCAATTGTCTGGTCCACGACCTTCTTTTTCTCGGTCATCGTAAGGGAAGAGAACTCCCCAGTGGTGCCAAGAGGAACTATGTGTTTGACGCCCCTCTCAACGATGTGTTCAACTAGGCTCTTTATCCCGTTCAGGTCCAACCCCAAATTGGAATCAAACGGGGTCACAGTGGTAACGTAAACTGCGTTGTCAACCATAAGACAACCACATGTCGCCCACCATTAAACTTAGCCTTAAAACTTTACATCAAACGCGGAGCCCTGCCGAAAAGACAAAATCAAGTCCTTTGATTCCTAACCTTGTTTCGGGTCGAACCACTACCACATTATCAGACAATCCTTGCTGTATCTTGAATACAAAAGAGGCTGAGGACCACGTTGCAATAGACTTAAGATTTTGACTACCAAACGCTAATCGATGAATGATAAAGAGCAGTCACTGCTTCGCGTGGAGGAATTAACGATTTTGTACCACTCGCCGAGCGGAGTCATCAAAGCTCTGGACAACGTCCACCTTGAAGTGCGGCCAAAGGAGTTCCTAGTGGTTGTGGGCGAGTCTGGCTCGGGTAAGAGCACCTTGGCGCTGAGCATCATAGGACTCCTTCCCCAAAATGCGGAGACCCAAGGGAAAATCGTGTATAAGGGTTACAACATGGCTGAACTCTCAAAAGAAGAATGGACCAAGTATAGGGGCACGGAAATAGGCATGATTTTCCAAGAACCCTTAAGCTCCTTGAACCCTGTTCAGAAAATAGGGGGACAAATGCTCGAAGCGCTTCAAATCGAGAACACGCGTCGTGGTAGGCCGAATAAGGTTTACAACTATTCAACGCGAGGCATCGTGATGACCGAATCAAAGCCTTCCAAAGATTTAGAGACCAAGCTGACAGGCCAAATAAGGATGCTGAGAGGCGGTTACAAGAGGGAGGCACTGAAGGAGGTTTATGACTGGTTGAAAAAAGTGAGAATAGCCGACCCGGAGGGCACAGCTGAGAAGTACCCCTTCGAGTTGAGCGGGGGAATGATGCAAAGAGTCATGATAGCCATGACTTTGTCGCAGAAACCATCGCTGCTTTTGGCGGATGAACCCACAACCGCCCTCGACGTGACCACTCAAGCTCAGATACTGGAATTGATGCGCACACTCATGGATTCACAGGACACAGCTGTGGTACTCATAACACACGACTTAGGCGTGGCCGCTCAAGTCGCGGATAGAGTCGTGGTCCTCTACGCGGGTGACGTCGTGGAGGACGCCCCGGTTCAAGAGCTTTTTTCTAAACCTTTACATCCATACACTAAGGGATTGCTGAAATCTTACCCTAAAGGAACCAAAATCAGGGAAAAACTCGAAACGCTTCCGGGCTCCATACCAGACCTAAGAAGGGAAATAGTGGGTTGCAAATTTGCGGATAGGTGCCAATTCGTCAATGAAAAGTGCAGGAACGACAGGGTTCAGTATGTAGAAGCCGAGAAGGGTCACTATGTCAGATGCACGCTTTACTACTGACGGGAAGCCGTTTCTGAGAGTGGAAAACCTCTCAAAGTTTTTCGCAATAAAAAGTGGGGG
>JGI20133J14441_1001979_pt1 | contig 15307 bp, 10 predicted proteins | sample RS3BMetagenome_FD_14441 | JGI IMG/M metagenome (IMG submission 14441)
ATAACTTGGAACCTCCTTGTCGTAGAATCTTGTTCACAAAAGTTCTATCGGCAATGGAGGTCCTTTTTTTTTGCTATTTCCTCTTAAGTAAACCGTATTGCGCCTAGCCTGATGAAAATCGCGTCATCATTCGTCCCATATTTGTTGCGCACTCAAAGGCGCGTTGGCATTGCGCAAAGAGTGTGACACCAAGCGTCTGCTTGGCCCATGTTCGTATCTTAGCGGTGCGGCTGGTCTGCATGGATTGCCTTACCGTGACCGAACTTAATGAAACACTTCCTTGGGATGATATCCCGATCGGAGGTCAACGATCGATGAGCGGTTGTGGAATTGAATATCTTGGTCGAAAAACCGGTGGCATGGCTGATCGTAGAACCACCAATGATTCTTCCGTGCGTGTACGCTCTGATGAAAAGTGGTACACCTTTGATAAAAAGTGGGACTTCCATTGGCGATGCGGAGGTGTATAGTAACGAACGACAGATTTGTGCCGGTGCTGCTGAAATTCGGTTCCGGCAAGGAAATTGAAAAATCTAAACGTCAGTGTGCCCCGGGCGCAGGGGTGCGTTATCTTGGGTTTTGGAATCGGGCGAAAGCCGGAAAGGATGATTTTATGAAAAGTCATACATCGCATGGAAATGGTGGTACGTTGGATAACACGGTCCGGAAAAATGCCATCAGATCTGCTGGAAGTTTGCGATCCATGGGAGGCTTTACTCTTATCGAGTTGTTGGTGGTTATTTCCATCATCGCGTTACTGATCAGTCTGCTTTTACCGGCATTGGCCAGGGCGAAGTATGTGGCCGAACAGATTGTCTGCTCCTCAAACTTGCGGCAATTGGGGATAGCCATGCATGAATACGCCAATGAATATGCTAATTATCCGGTCAACGCAGGATCAATGTACCCCATGGGAGGATTCCGGTATCCTGAGGGCGGATACACCATTCCCGCTTGGGGACTTTCGATGCTATATTGCAGTGCGAACGATTTTGGCGTGGCACCCAATGGTAAGCAAATGGAACCCACCACCATTCGACCGGGTATTCTCAAGCCCGATGCGAAGGGCGTGGCATTGCTTTTTTCCACCCAACCTGGAGTTATCAGTCAGCCGAACCAAATAATCTCCAAAGGTTCCGCCTCCTTTTACGTTCCTGCATCCGGCCTGTTGAAGCAGTGGAATTTTTCGTCGGGATATTGTTATTGGGTGGATCGTGGAACCAGTGGTGATACGCCCGGGTCAATCCCAAATTCCAGCACAGTTTCACGATCTCCGGAAGGATATAGTGCGGCCTTTGACTTGTCGAATATTCTGGAGAGCCGAGGTGCCCCGATTAATCCCTTGGAAAACTTGACGAAATGGCAGTATTTTAATACCAATACATCGCACATGCCTGCCGAAAATGTGACGTCAGGTCCCGGGACCCTTTTGGCATCCGACATTGCGTTAATGACTGATCCAACCGGAACGATGGGAGCCATGGGGGATTGGGGACCTGCTGGAGGACCATTGTCTGGGCTGGCACCGTTCTCCAACCATGTGGACACAGCTAATAATAATTACCTGCCCGATGGTGTGCATGATCTGTACAACGACGGATCTGTTACTTGGAACCCAATGAGTAAGGTAAAGGTGCACTACTTCAACGGATATAATTACTACGCTTGGTAATCCGAAACTAAAATCGTACAGTGATTGAGCCTCCCCTCCGCATTAATGAGCAGGGGAGGTTTTCATTTTCTCGTAAACAAACCCGTTCGGCACATTCAACCAAAGGAGGAAACCGCCTTTGAGCAGATACGATATTATCGTTCCAGTCAAAAATCACATTTTGCAATTTGTGCGGTCACAAACAAAATGGTCCGCAGTTGTTTTGATTGCGATGCTTGTCACGGCAGCATCCGCAGCTGCTCCAAGGGTGATTCCCGTGTGGCCTGAATTGCATGTCACGCCGGCGCAACGGGCGGGACATAGCTTCATGAAAAAACACAAGGGACGTATTATCCTGCATCCCGTACTTTGGCCTACGCTGACTATTTTTCCCGCGCCTGAAAAGATCGCCAATGGATGTGCAATGGTTATTTGCGCCGGCGGCGGCTATGGCGTGGAGGCCATTTCTCTGGAAGGTTATCGCGTGGCGCGTTGGTTTAATAAAATGGGTGTAAGTTGCTATGTGCTCAAATATCGCCTGCCTCAGCAGAGCCTGCCAGCCAGCGGCGTGCCATGGCCCCTGCAGGACGTGCGGCGCGCGGTGCAGATTGTCCGCGCTCATGCGATCTTATGGCATATTGATCCTCATCATTTGGGCGTGATGGGTTTTTCAGCCGGAGGATCGTTGGCGTCATTGGCCGGTGTGCACTGGCGGCCCGGTAATCCCAATGCCCGAGACCCGCTCAACCGATTCAGCACGCGGCCGGATTTTCTGGTGCTGGGTTATCCCACCATCTCCATGATGCCGGGAATTGCCAACAAAGGCACACGCCATAATCTTCTGGGCCTTCATGCACCACTGGATGTTGAAAAGTATTTCTCCGGTGAACTCAACGTCACGCCACTGACGCCGCCGGCATTTATTTTTTACGCCCATGATGACCGCACGGTAAATCACCAGAATGAAAAGCGTTTTTACGCGGCGCTGCGGCGCAACGGTGTGCCTGCCAAGCTTGTAGAGTTCAAACGCGGGAAGCATGGTTTTGGCCTGGGAGAAAAAGGCACCGACAGCACGCAATGGCCCCGCGATTGCGTCCGCTGGCTGAACGAGATGAAGTTCATTTCGCAAGCCAGCCACCAGCGATAAAATTGGGACGTCATAATTGATGGCGCGCCTCTTCCGCTCAAAGGCCATTGGCCACTGATCACTGACCACTGATCAATATCTTTGGTTATTGATCTTCGCACGTCGTTTGTTGATGCCTCCCCGGTCACGTTGGCTCTTGGTGTCTCTTCGTGAACCCAGCAGCAACATGAATACGGTACAAGAAGCGCCAAGGAATCTGTCGAACGGGCAATTTATTTTTTTTGATAAAAAATGGTACAGCTTTGATAAAAAGTGGAACTTCACATGCGGTTGCAAAGGTGTATAGTCATATTTGTCGGGGCGCTGATGAGCGCTAACAGTTGCCGGTTCGGGCAAAGAGATTGAAAGATTCAAGCAGGGTCAAGATAGGACAGGATATTTTGGTCGGCGTTTTGCTGTATTAAATGTTCGAAAGCAGAACTATATGAAAAGCCATACGCTGAATACTTTTTCGGATCACCGGTGCGCCGGTTTGCCAGGGAAATCGAGACCTATCTGGAGTTGGGGGCCATTGGCTGTTTCCAAGCCCGCGATGTCGGGATTTACTTTAATTGAACTGCTGGTGGTGATATCCATTATCGCGGTTCTCATCGCGTTACTGCTGCCGGCCCTGGCCAAAGCGAAAAGCATCGCGGAGCAGATCGTATGCGCCTCCAACCTCAGGCAACTGGGTATTGCCATGCAGGAATACTCCAATGAATATCAGGCTTACCCGCCGACAAACGATAATATGTTGCCCTTTGGCGGGTTTCGCGCCAGCAATGCCACCAATGGTGTGGCCCAGTGAGGATGGTCTCTGCTTTATAACGGATCTTTTGGCGTGGTAAGTAATAAAATGGTCAATGTGCGTCCGGGAATTCTTACGCCCAATGCACAGGGTATTAACATGTTGTTTTCCACGGAGCCGGGGCTGAAATTCACCGAACAAAATCAGTTGGATCCGACTTCGAAATATTTTGATGCGACCACCGGTCTGTGTGATTATTGGGCTTGTTACTCCGGATACTGCTACTGGGTGGATCGCGGCACCGGCATGTCCCCCGGTGCAACAGTTCCGGAGGGTTACAGCATGTCTTATGAAATGCGTTCGCTTGAACTCAAGGGCGTCCGGAATCCTGACTACAGCAGTCGGAAATTTTATAATAACTATACCACCGTCCATATGCCGGCGGAAAATCCTCAGTCAAACCCCGGCTCAGTGTTGGCGTCGGACATGGCGATTATGACCGATCCAACCGGGACGGTGGGCGCTTCGGTGCAGGCCTCAAATTCATTCGGATCGTCTTATATACCGGCGTGTAATCATGTCAACAGGCCGAATAATAACTACCTGCCGGACGGCGAGCATGAGCTGTATAATGACGGTTCAGTTTCCTGGGTGCCGATGTCTCATATAAACGTACGGACCCTTGAGGCCACATTAAGTAAGAGTTTCTATTTTGCCTGGTAATGCGTTAGCAGTTGAATTATCGTCTTATATTAATTAAACAGGAGTTTCTGATGAAGCATATCCCCGGTCTTGCCATGCTCGTGCTGGTTATCCTTGGCATCGGTCATATCGCGATCGCAGCCAATCCATTCTTCCTGAAAAATGGGGATCGCGTCTGTTTTTATGGTTACAGCATTACAGCACAGCGCTATTACACCACCGATGTGGAAACTTATGTTGAAACCCACTATCCAAAACTTAAAGTTAAATTTGTGAATTCGGGCATTGGCGGAGACCGTGTTACCGGTGGCTGGGCCGGCCCGATTGATCTGCGGCTTAAACGGGATGTGTTTCCGTTCAAGCCCAATGTCATTGTCTACCTGTTGGGTCAGAACGACGCCGGCTATAAGCCTTATTCCAAGCGAACCTTTGATATTTACCGGCGCGGTTTGAAACATATTTTAGATTCCCTGCGGTCACATTTGCCCCACGTGCGCATTGTACTTATCAACTCATCACCGTGGGATGATATTACCCATCCACCGGGGTTCATGCTCGATCCGAAGGCCAAAGGCAGTTATAACGACGTGCTGCTCCGCTATGGTCAATATAATCAGCAACTGGCGAAACGCGACCATTTTTTTTGGGTTGATTTCAATGCCCCGCTTGTAGCAGTATTGAAGAAAGCGGTAAAAATAAATCTAAAACTAGCCCGGATGATTATACCGGGACGCATTCACCCTTCCGCGGCGGGTCATCTGGTTATGGCGCAAACACTGCTCAAGGCGTGGGGAGCGCCTGCGACGATTACCTCGGTACGTATCAATGCGGAGGACAAACACGTTGGACCATCGGTAAATACCGCAGTAAGCGGCGTTGCGGAATCCCACGGCACGATCTCTTGGCGGCAAATGGACGGTTCTCTGCCGATGCCGATTATGTCACTGCATGACAAATGGCCGCTGTTTGCGCCGCAGGGGCTTTGGCCCGCACGAACCCCGAATTTTAAGTACACCAATCCCGCCACAGCCTTGGTTGTCAAGGAGTGTGGTTTCTACCACGCCCTGGATCGTGAGACCTTGCGGGTGACGCATTTAAGTGCCCCCAAATATCAATTACGGATCGACGGGCAGCCGGTAGGCACGTTCAGCAGCACGGATCTGGCCCATGGTATTAATCTGGCTAGGTTTGCAACACCCATGATGACGCAGGCCTACCGGGTTTTGGCATTGGCCTGGCAACGTACTGAAGTGCGATTTGCGGGCTGGCAGCAGGTGCAGCTTCCCATGGCGAATATTTTTCACCGTCCGACTTTTTTCCACGCCCCCCGGGGGCCGATTTTCCCGGTAGATACCCAGTCAAATCCGGCGGCGCGCATGGCGGTTCAGAAAATTATGCGTGGATTTTCCGCTTTGGAGCATGCGGTAGCGGCGGCAGAGCGGCAGGCTGCACAACCTGTACCGCACCATTACACGCTGGTCCCGATGGGCGGATAAACGGCGATCATACGGGTGTGCACCTTTTATCGGGAACCACCGAAACTTGAAAATCATACCTGGCAGTGGCGAAACACTGCAATGGGTTTCCAAGGGAAAACTAAAAGGCCCTGCGTTGGGGATATGGCCGCGAAAACAATTTGACCACAAATGTCACTGAAATTGATGAAAAATGGAACTTCCATTGTGAGGCAAACCAGCTAAACTTATATTTAGATCGGCTACCCGTAATCTGCGGGCGAGATTATATGTGCTGTTCAGCGCACTACTGGTGCCAAATACAAAAGGAGGTTGGTTATGCTGCCAATCCAATCTATCGGGTCGATTGGTGTTGCGTGATCGGGTGTTTCGATCCGCTTTTTCAGTTTTTTTCTTTTATGTCGGGCGAGGGCCCGAAGAGGAGTTCTTATGAGGTGTTTCAATAAAAGTTTTGGTGGAAGTGGTGTCGAGGAATGTCGTTTGGTTCGGGCCGACGAATTCTTGGATACAAGGAGTCATGTCATGGCTGTAAAGAATCGCAAATGGGAAGTTATGCTCGCTGGAGCGGTGGCGGCGGCGGTGCTCGGAAGCGGCTGCGTGGCGACAAGCCGGGCTGATATTACCAATGGCTTTTCCAGCAGTTCAAACTGGACTCTCAATGGAACCAGCGGGTCCACGAGCCAAGGCGTTCCAGCGATGTCCGGCGGTGATCTGACACTGACCGATAATTTTGCAAACGAAGATTCGAGCGCCTGGTACAATACCCAACAGAACATATCCAATTCGTGGACAGCCAGCTTTACCTATCAAATGTCTTACACTTCGTCCTTTCCGTCCGAGGGGTTCATGTTTGTCCTGCAGAGCGCCGGCACAAACGCCTTGGGAAGCGGAAGCAGCAGCGAGCTCGGTTATCAGAATTTATCCGCCACCCAGAGCAGCAGCGGAACCTATTCAGGATTTGTGAACGTTAACCCGAGCTGGGGACTGGGCTTTCAGCTTTTCGGCCACGGGGCCAGCAGTTTTCTGCAGGTCGGACAGAATGGTGCATTTACTGCGGGAATCGACAACCCAAATAGCAGTACATTAGTGATGTCACGGGACCAAAACAACCCGATTAACTTCACGATAAGCTATTACCAGCCCGACGGGGTCGTCAGCATTTCCGCTACGGACAATTCGGGAGGCGCTTATTCAGGCACTCTTAACTACAACATCCAAATGCCGGGTCCATATAACATGATCCCCACACCGCCGGCCACACTGGCTTCGGATCTTGGCCAAAATACAGCTTACGTCGGTTTTACCGGTGCCACAGGTGGCGACACCGTCGAACAGGATTTTACGAATTTCAGTTTTACATCGGGTACCCCGACCAGCCCCCCCAGCGGATACACCGCGCCAACGCCCGCACCGGCCTTTGTCACTGTACCACGTGCCCCGATCGCCCTGACGACGTACAGTTTCAATGCGGATGTGGTGGTCGAGAATACCGCCTCGTTGCCCTCGGGCGCAACGGTTTCATCCAGTATTGCCACGCCCGCCGGCAAGACGAATAATGCCCTTTACGAGGCGGGCGTTATTGTTGACGGCACCGCCGCAGCGGGTGGACTTCCGACATCCCACCAGTTCCTCAGCCAGGGCGATGGCGTGACGACATTTCAACTTCAACATTACACCAACGCTAACAACGTTCTGCGATTGTCGAGTGCCACTGGCGGGATTACCTCGGGCACGATGGCCCTATCACAGCCCACGGCATTTTCGACTTTGGCTATTTTAGCCATGTCTGCGGGAGGTGCACATGACAGTGTCGGAGCCGTGACGCTTAATTTCGCTGACGGCCAGAGCGTCACCACTGACTACGCCGCTCTGGATTGGTTCAGCGGCAATATTGTAAGCACAACACCCGATGGAAATCCCTACGGCCTGGCCTTGAGCGGACTTGGTCGGATCACCATCACTTCATCGATTTCCAGCAAGAGCGTAAATGGCTTGCCCAGTAATCCCGGCCTGTATGAAACCGTGCTGAACATTTCCCACCTCGGAACGGACAACACCGGTGATTTCGTGGATGCCTCCGGCTATGGCGCTCTGGATTCAATGACGTTCAACCTTGCCTCTTCGGTCTCTACAGGCACTGCCGCGAGTGTAACGGAGGTATTCGCCGTCAGCGGTTCGGCGGTTCCGGAGCCGGCATCGCTGGCAATATTCGCGGTCGGCGGGGGCTTGGGCTTGCTGCTGATTGGCCGCAAGCGGACGGTGCGAAGAACGGCTTGACGCGCCGTGTATGGCGGGAACACATCGGGCGTTCCGTCGTGCTCCCGCCTGTTTCAATGCCATCTCCCGGCCGCGCCGGTAGATGGCATTGAAACAGGACCTTATTAATTGGCCGAACCTTGTGTCCATCATTGGAGAACTATCATGTTTGTCAATCGTTGTGTCCAACCCGTTCGTAAACCCCTGCACGGTTTTACTTTAATTGAGTTGCTGGTGGTGATTTCCATTATCGCGTTACTAATCGCCATTCTATTGCCCGCGCTGGCGCGCGCCAAGGAATTAGCGAATCGGACTGCATGTGCGGCCAACATCAGGAGTATTGCGCAGTGCATGCGAATCTATTCACAGTCCAATGACGCGACATTCCCGTGCACGCCGGGGCCCTACGGCAGTAACATTCGTCTGGGACCAAACCAGCCCGCTGGACCGGGATACAGTGCGTCGCAACAGCCGTCCGGGGTGGCCGGTGATTGGTATTATCTAGTGGGTAAGACGAATCCTCCCGCGAATAATACAGGATCCATTCAAGCATCCATGTGGCTGCTGGTTTTACTGGGGTATTGCCAACCGAAAACCTTTATATGCCCGTCCGACCAGTTCTCGCAGGTTCCTTCTCTTGAATATGGAGCGCCCGGGGGCGGGATATATCCCTGTTTTGGTTATGAGCAAGCCGGCACTTGGAATTTAAGTGCGGCCCATGCGGGGTTAAGTTATTCGATTGCGGAGCCGTGGCTGCCAGCGGATTTGGCCTTAAAGATCGCCGCCGCAAGTGCCGTACAGCCCTATTGGACCACGCGTGGAGCCGATTCCGGTTTGCCTATCGTCAGTGATATGGCTCCTGATCCCAACGGGTCTTCGCCGTCGCTGGGAAATCTGTACCGTGATACAACCATCCTGCCATCGGCGAACACCTACGGCAATTACGTGTACAACTCCGGAAATCACAACGGCGAGGGTCAGAACGTCGGCTTCGGCGATGCCCATGTTGCATGGGAGACCAACCCGTACTGCGGCGAGAACAATGATAACATTTACAGTTATTACACAGTTCCATACCAAGGTGTCGGCGATGTTTCCGCCGCCCCCCAGGTTGATTGGAAATATAATATTCAAACTTGGCCGCAGTACCAGCCTCCGTATGATGTTGTAATGAAGCCGATGCAAAATGTCCAGACGGGGGCTTGGTGAAATTTACCCCCGTAGCGTCCACTGCGTATTGGCGATCAATGACGCCTTTTCAACCTGATGCTTCGCCCACAGAGCTGTCAATTGCCCTTGATTATGCGTAGCTGAGAACGTTGTGAAGTTTCTTAGCCCTCTTGGGGCAAAATTTAAAATACGACCCGGTTTTGGAGATTTTGATGGTGTGTGGAAATATTGGCCTTCGAGTTGTGAGGAAATTAGCTCAAGTAATGTGCCGAGGTGGCGGGATAGACACAACGCTCAAGCACCCGCAAAATTATGGCGGCTTGGATCATCGGTGCATACACGGACGCTTTGCTGCAAGGTTCCGTGCCGTGACGCTACTGCTGCTTGTGCTTGCGGCGGTTCTCTTCTCGGCGGCACACGCCTCCGCCGCACAGGTGGTGTTGCAGGACAGCACCATGTTGGTCTCCATCAGCAGCCGTACCGGGGCGTTGACGCGATTGGAATATAAAACCACGCACTGGCATATCCAACCGCGCTCGGCATTCGCCGGGACATTTCGGATGCTTGTGCCCATTAAAGGCCGACGGGATAACTGGATTCTCGGTTCCATGCAACATGGGGCCACGGTACGCAAAATCGGTGCTAATACAGTTCAGGTGCAATGGAAAACTCTGGTCAGTCAACACGCCGGGGTACTGCCGATCACGTTTACCGCCACGGTAACGCTGAAGAATGGTGCTTTGCGCTTTTCCGCCAAGGTAAAGAACAATTCGCCGCTGACCATTGAAACCATTGATTACCCGTGCTTGGATAACCTGCGGCCCCCGGCCGCGGGAACCACCATGGCGGTGCGTTCCGCCTGGTACGGCAATATGGGATCGGATCAGATCTATCCCAACTTCGGCAACGGCGAAGGGTATTGGGGCGTCAATTACCCCACGCAAATGGTGGCCCCGTCCTCCAGTTCGCTTTTCGCGCTGCTGGAGTGCTCCAACAATCAGGGACTGTATCTCGAGTTGGACAATCCACATATTTCCTATCTGCTGCAATATACGCTGGTGCTCAAGCCCGGCTCGGTTTCATGGCAATCCAACCGGATCCCGCGGAATTGGAAAGTCGCCGGAATGCCCATGCATTTGGAACTGCGGGCCACGCATTTTATTTATGCCGCCGCCCACAGCACCGTGAAGTTGGTACCCGTGGTCATGCAGGGCTACCAGGGTGACTGGCACGCCGGAGCGGATATTTATAAGAAATGGCTGAAAACATGGTTTAAGCCGCCGCACATTCCGCATTGGGCGCGAACCGTGAACTCCTGGCAGCAATTCCAGGTGAATTCGCCGGTGGATTCTCTGAACATGTCATATAAAAACCTGGTTAAAATCGGCCGGGACTGTGTGAAATACGGGGTAAAGGCCATTCAATTAACCGGCTGGCAGAAAGGCGGGCAGGATGGCGGAAATCCATCGCTTAGCATTGATCCCGAACTGGGAACTTGGCAGGATTTACACCGCGCGATTGCTAAAATCCAGGCAATGGGTGTCAAATGCATCATGTTCATCAAACCGCAGTTCGCGGACATGAGTACGAAATGGTACAAAACCCAGTTGTACAAATATGATGCGGATGATCCCTTTGGTGTGCCGTACACAACCGGCGGCTTCGGCTATTTCACGCCGCCGGAACTCGCGGGCATCAGCCATCGGCCTTGGGCGGTGATGGACACATGTGATCCAGCCTATCGGGCCATAGCGGTGAAGGAATTCGACAAGGTATTGGCCCTGGGTGCCGCCGGTGTTTTGCAGGACCAAGTGTGCGCACCAGGTGCGACGTACAGTTTCAATGCGGATCATGAGCATCCGGTTCCCGGCTATCTGTCCCATGGGCAGATGCTCATGGGTGAAGCCTTCAATAAGGCGGCATTCAAGGTTGATCCGCATTTCCTGTTCGCCGGCGAAGGGCCGGAAGACTGGCTGCTGCAATATTATCCGCTGATGTATATCCGTGTCGGACCGGGCAGCGTCCCGGCGACGCGGTATATCCTTCCGCATGAACCGATCATGATCGCCGTGACCGGGTTTAATGATCGGGAAACCATCAATCAGGCGCTGCTGGACCGTTATATCATCAGCTATGAGCCGTACTACTTTAAGGGCCGGCTGGAGGATTTCCCATTGACCTTGGCGTATGGCCAGAAGGTGGATGCGCTGCGGCGGCGCTATAAGGCGTACCTGTGGAACGCCACATTCCGCGATAATCTCGGTGCCAGTGTCAAAGCCAACGGCTGGCAGTCGTACAGCGTATTTCAACAGAAGGATGGCCGGCGGGCAGTGGTGGTCATGAATCGGGAATACCACCGGGCGATTGTCGCACATGTAAGTTTACCGCACCCTGGCAAACTGGTGGTTGTAACACCGGAAGACCCGAATCCCAAGGCCACCAACGGAACGGTGCGGATACCGGCGAATTCGGCGGCGGTGATTCTGGAGCAGTGAGTGATGCGTAATGAAAAACGAAATGCGGATGTTCCCGCCGTAAAACGCACGGTCATGCCGCTCCGCAAAACCCTGTGCTCGCGGTTTACTGCGGCGCGATATTGCGCGATGCTTTTACCGGCCCTGCTTGCGGCGGTGCTGGGGAATATTCAGGCAGGCGGTTTGTGTGCTGCGCCTGCGGGCCGGGGGATGGCGCGGCTGTGGCATGTTGGCGGCACCTCAACGCCTTGGAACGATTCGGCTTTCGCCTTATCACCGGGCGGCTGGAGCCATTATGCCCATGACGGTTTTATGGTCGTCGGAAAAAGCGATCCCAAGACTTCCTGGCCCTACGTTCAGCCGGGGCCGGAAGACCATTGGGCGGGCAATCGAATGCATACGTTCACGTTGGATTTCGGCGTTGCCCATTCAGTTGCGGGCCGGGCAATTCTGGTATTGCGTTTTGCCGATACGCAGCCGGTTCATCCGCCGCGATTGCGCATTGAGGTCAACAACGCCTGGCACCATATCTTTCGAACGCCGCGCGGCGGTTCCGGCACAGCGCTCACCGGCCATCCCCGGCAGGGCCGGCCCTATACGTTGCGTGCGGCGTTTCCTGCTTCTGCGCTGCACGTCGGCAACAACCTGATCCAAATAACCTCTGTGGTCGGCTCATGGTGTATTTACCATTCGCTGGCTTTGTACGCGCCCGGCACCGACCGGCTTGTTGTCCCGCACAACACCATCTCGATAGAGCGTGTGGCAGGAGATTCGCGATATGTCGTGGCGCGATCGGGCGATATCAGGGTGCAATTGAGCATTCTACGGATCGGAGGGGCCGTCAAGGGGCGGATTCAAATCGGCGCTTTCGGCGGCACACCCGTCACGCTGCAACCGGGGCTGCATCGTTTTCACGTCTCCATACCCAGGCCGCAGGTGTCCGGCCCGCTGTCGGTCGAGATTTCCGTTCCGGATCACCCGGCGGTCCGTTCGGCCATCACTGTGCCGGTGCCAAAAACAATCACCATCTTTATCCTGCCGCATTCACATACCGACATAGGCTTTAAGTACTACCAGCCCGTGGCCCTGCGGCTGCATGCCGATTACATTCTCCAGGCGCTGCGGCTGATTCAACAGACGCGCCATGAACCGCCGGACGCGCAGTTCCGCTGGAATCTCGAATGCATGATTGAGGCGCGGCAATTTTTGAAAATCGCCACGCGGGCACAAAAAAAAGCATTTTTTGCGGCGGTTGCCGACGGGCATATCGGGCTTGACGCCCTGTATGACAATGAATTGACCGGATTGTGCCAGCCGGAGGAATTGCTGCATTACGTCGCCTATGCCAGGCATTTTGCGAGTAAGTACGACCTACCGATTGATTCGGCCATGATCAGCGACGTGCCGGGTTATACGTGGGGTATGGTTCCGGTGCTGGCCAAAGCGGGCGTCAAATACTGGTCCTGGGGGCCCAATCGCGGCTACTCGCAGCAATGGAACAATCAACCGTTTTACTGGTTATCCCCGTCGGGACACAGCCGGGTGCTGGTCTGGCAGAGCTGCTGCGGATACCGATCAGCCTTCGCGCCGCGCGGCGGCCTGGTGGCAAACTTTGGCCGCGATGCCAAGGCGCTGCGCAAATTCACCAATCAGTTCGCCGTTGCCAACCCGAAATTCAAATACTCCATGATCTACACACGCTGGACTGTTGGAGACAACGGGCCGCCAGATCCGAACCTTTCCCGGTTTGTTGCCCGTTGGAATGCGAGGTATGCTTCGCCCCACTTGGTCATTGCCACAACCAGCCAAGCGTTTCACGCCCTGGCGACCAAATATGGCAAAACGCTGCCGGCGTACACCGGAGATTACAACGGCTATTGGGAGGACGGTGCCGCTTCGACGGCACGAACCACCGCGATGAACCGCCGCGCCGGCAACCGGCTTTCGGAAGATCAGATGCTCTGGTCCATGCTTAAGGCACCGGACTATCCGGCACATGATTTCGACCGCGCGTGGCGGGACGTGCTGCTGTTTGACGAACACAGTTGGGGAGCCAACTGCGCGTGGCGGCAACCGTATCGGAGATTCGCCCGCGAGCAGTGGGCATGGAAAAAGCGGTACGCCGCGCGGGCAATGCATATTTCCAACGTGTTAAGGCGGCGCGTGTTCAAGGTGCTGCAAGCACCGAGGGGCGGACATTGGTTTGGCGTGTTTAACACCTGCAACTGGCCGCGAAGTTCATTGGTGGAAGTGCCGGCTGCTCTGGGCCTGTCGCGCGGTGCCCTGGTGGTCAGCAACGGCCCTCCAGCGGCGCGGCCGCCGACATCGTGGAAGCATTGGGTGCGCGGAGTCCATGTGGTAAACGCCGAAAATCAGCCGGTGCCGTGCCAGCGCATGTCCGATCAGTCGCTGGTTTTCCTGGCTCGCAATGTGCCGGGACTCTCGGCACGGCGATATTATGTCGCCCCGGGCCACAGTGTATTTGCAGGATTAACACCGGCCCGCGCATCCGGGGGAACTTTATCCAACGCCCTGATCAACGTGCATGTCAGCTCTACCACCGGTGCCATTGATAGCATGCGGGTAGAGGGAATTACGGGCAATCTGGTCAATCGGAACGACAAGATCGCCCGAGGGCTTAATGATTACATTTACCTCCTCGGGACCAGCGGCAAGAATTTTGCATACAGCGGCAAGCCGAAAATTCGCGTGCTCGCCGACGGCCCGCTGGTGGCAGAGTTGGAAATTCGTTCCTCGGCACCGGGCTGCCATATCCTGATCCGCCGCATTTCGCTGGTCGCTGGCCTGAAACGGATATACATATCGGATATGTTGGATAAAAAGCAGGTTTATCCCGAACATGAAGCGGTACACATTGGATTTCCGTTCGCCATTGATCAGGGGGTAATTCGTTATGATGAGCCGTGGTCCGTCATTGAGTTGGGTAAAGATCAGTTGAAATGGGCGCACAAGAATTCGTTTACGGAAAACCGCTGGGTGGATGTGTCCAACAATCACTTCGGCGTTACCTGGGCCAGCGTCAACGCCCCGATGTTTGAGGTCGGGCGCATCACGGCGGTGACCGTAGAACACGGACAGCCCTCCCCGCGCCATGTTGTCAAAGGATCCACGATTTATTCCTATGTGATGAACAATTACTGGCGCACCAACTATAAAGCCTTCCAGAGTGGAATGATTGGATTCCATTATGTCTTACGACCGCACCGTGTATTTTCGCAGGCCGCAGCGCAACGCTTCGGTCTTGACACCCAGCAGTCGCTGGTGACAGCGCTGATCACACCCCATGCCCGGCCTTTTACCCCCCTGTTCACCGTGACGCCCGCCAACATCCTCGTAGAAGCATGTCACCCCGACCCAGATGGGGCCTACACCGTCCGGTTGTATAATGCGGGGCGGCGGCGCGCTGTAGTTCATCTGGCATGGCGGGGTGGAGGAACGGTTCAACTGTTTCGCACCGGCTTATTCGGCCGCGCTGTTGGTGTGCGCGTGCGGCAAGCCGTTCTTTCGCCGCTTGAGTTTGTAACGTTGCAAGTGCGAAAGCGATAATAAGGTTAAATTTACATCGGTTCAGGATAGGAATTCAGTATCCGTTCACGGGCCTGAGGGAAGTAGTGAAGGTGTGGGCCGTCCCGCGAAATGGTTGTTGACGGTCTGATACAGGAATTCAAAGACGCTTCGTTGTTG
>JGI20133J14441_1002010_pt1 | contig 15139 bp, 19 predicted proteins | sample RS3BMetagenome_FD_14441 | JGI IMG/M metagenome (IMG submission 14441)
GGAACGGCAGCAGCACGGGCAGATACCGCCTGTCGATGTCGTAACCGAAGTGCTCGGCCCACCCTCGGCAAACTCGGTGCCTGGTGGTTGGTGGTGAATGACCACGTGCCCAGCACGTAACCGCACCGGGCACAGCACCGGGCACAGCACCGGGCACAGCACCGGGCACAGCACCGGTCCACCAGTTCCCACCCCAGCCCCCGCAGTTCGTGAACAGGGACCGACACCCTTACCGAGGCCGAGCGCAGACACCGCAGCGCAGCCGGGCTCCGCTCCGCTGACCGCCAACCCTGAGGCACCGAGTTTGCCGAGGGTGGCTCGGCCATTCCGTCACCTCGAACTCTCCTGGACCCATCCGCATGTCGACACGTCACGTCGCACCACCACTGCGGGACGGGTCTTTCGTCGTCGCGAGCAGTCTGCCAGCAATCGGTGCCTGGACCGACGGCACCGAACGCTTCCCGGCGACCCGGCGATCAGGTACATCCCTCGGTTGGTCCGCAGACGGTGCGGCTACCCTTGGAGGATGCACCCCACCCGATGGTTCGTCGGCACATCCCTCCTCGGGTTGGGAGCGGCCGTGCTGGTCACCCGTCGCGAGTTGGAAGAGGAACGCAAGGCTCACCGGGAGACGGTCCTCGCCCTGGAGACCATCAAGCAGGTGGCAACGCCTCGGAACGATACGTAGGAGCGAGTGGGTGGTCCGGAGTGGCGGTGGCGTGACCCCGCTCGGGGCCCCGGGTCCGACCCCACTGACCCGGCGGCGATGCGGGGCATGGCGGGACCGGGCAGGTGAGAGAGTGGGCGATGGATGATCTTCCCTATGTGCGCAGTGAGAGAACTGTCGAAGAGCCACTGGATGCAGCCCTGAGCTTGGTCGCCGCTCAAGAGCGGCAGAACCTGGAAGATCTGATTGCCCAGGATCTCAAGACTCCGGTCGGCGAGATGGAGATCATCCCGGTGCAGGAAGACTCCTCGCTACCGGAGGGCCACCACACGTTCGAGTTCAGGCTGCATCACACTTCTTGACATCGCCGTACTCCCAGACGACCGGAGTCGTGACTGCCGACGGGGGCGGCCACGGAGCGGCCGAATGCGGTTCGGGCTCGGCGAGTGCCAATCGACCGTGGACGCACCGCCGACCTTGCCGGGGCGAGCCGCTTCCGTCTCCACGGCCGATCCCCATCGTCCTCGCTCGTGTCCTCCCGTCACGGTCGTCCGGCTGGGCAAGGCCTTTGTCCTCTGGATGCGCACGGTCAAGGGGGCCACGGTGGACATGGAGCCAGGCACCAGGGGTCCGGCACGCGTCACGATATTGATGAAGGTGAAACAGCATGGCTGGAAAGACGGATCAGATGAAGGGGAGGGCGAAGGAAGCCGTCGGCGACCTGACCGGGAACAAGGACCTGAAGTCAGAGGGCACGGCGGACCGCCAGGCCGGTGAGGTCAAGGAGAAGGTCGGCAAGGTCGAGGAGAAGGTCGACGAGGGCATCGACAAGGTGAAGGACGTCCTCCACAAGAAGTAGGGGTTCGTCGTCCGTCCAGCGGTTCCTGCGGATTGGCCGCGACGGTAGGCCACCCGGGGACAGCCAGAGTCAACACGGTGGGCTGGTCGGCGCGAGCGCAACGTGTGGTGTCGAATTCGGTGGGTTGCACATGCTGCGACCCGAGAAAGTCGGGAACTATGTACATCGGCTTGGGAACAGTGGTCTTCATCCTCGTAGTCGTGGGGATCGTGTACTTCGTCCGTCGGGCGTAGGGAGCTGTTCGGGACGTCGTCAGCTTGGGCGCCAACCACGCACCCGGCAGAGCCTCTGCTTGTCGTGGTCACGAGCAGGACGAGTAGATGGAGGCACAAGAGATGGGTCTGACCGGAATGGGCTTCAGCACCGTGGCCATCGCTGCGGGTGCGATCATGTATTGGGCAGTGACCTACCAGGGGACGGCTTCCGGTTCTCGACCGTAGGGGTCATCCTCATGGTCGTCGGGGCCATCGGTCTGGTGATCTCGACGATCGTGTTCGCCGTGTCGCGGCGTCCTGCAGGCGGTCGCCGGCTTGCGTACGACAAGCAGACCATCGATGCGGAAGGTCGCTCGACCGAGGTCCACGAGGCAGTCAGGTAGTCAGGGAACGCAGTGGCCGCTTTGCGGTGACCTCTCCGTGTGTCGGTTGCCCCGCCCGTGCCGGAGGAGGACGGGGCGAAGTCGCGGGAATGCTTGTCGCCATGGCCCGATTGGGTCGATGACAATCGTCCGTTCCAAGGTGTTTGGGCTGATGACACACTCACTGACCTCTGCCGCCGGGAGTGACGCGATTGCGATCGGAGGGTGATTGGCCGTCCCTGACAGCTGCTGTCGCCAAGAGGTCGCCAACGGAGCCTCCCGCAAGAGATCGGCGCCTGGCGGCGAGGCGAACCGATCAGGAGGGGAACGACACCTGCGCTGCCTGCGCCAGGAGTGGTGCCCGATCCGTGGGGAGGATGTACCCGGCGGCGATCGCCCGGTCGAGGTCGGCGGTGTAGTCGGCGACGTAGGCGGCTTTCGACCCGTGGAGCGCCACCAAGGTCTGTGCACTGAACGGAACGGTCGAACCGAACAGGCCGCAGAGCTCGCTGCTCCCCTGCGGCGGCGCGCCGCTCAACGTCGACACCGGCACGTCCACGGCGGGCGTGCGGACGCCACCCACCACGTTCCCATGGGTGTCCAGGGTGAGCTCGGGAGGGTTCGTGGAGGAGAGGGCGAACGGCTTGGGCGAGGGTGGCTGCGTCCCATTGTCCACCCAGTGCAGAAAGGCGACGAACGCAGCCTGGGCGACCTCGTGCTGGGGCCCGGAGTTGACTGGGGTGGTGCAGCCGAGGAAGGCGGCACCCACCCCCAGTTCGTAGGCATCGGCGTGGGATGTACCTGCCACCTCCCAGGTCCGGATCCTCGCGGTGTTCGGCTGTCGCGCGGCCGCATAGCCGAGCTGGATGAGGTCGGTCTGGGTTTCGAGCATGAAGACGGGAACGTCGAGGTCGGTGCGGACGCGCACATCGCCGTTGACCGCCGAGGCGACGTCCCGGCTGTCGAACGGGACGGCTCCGCCCCCGCGCGAGTGGATGAAGATGCCCTCGTACACGTGGTCGAGGGGCTGGATGCCGTTGGCATACGTAGTGAGGTAGAACGCCGACTGGGACTCGCCGATGGCCACCACGTGCGATGGTCGCAGCCCCCCGAGGACCGACGGGGCGGCGGCCCGCAGTGCCTGACCGACCTGGGCGAACATGTCGAGGGAGAACTGATCGCCGGGGTGGTGGAGGCTCCCGTAGCGGGCCGGCTCCACCTGCGCCAGACCGGGGCTCGACCCTGATCCGAGGAGCGCCTTTCCCCCGTTGACGGCGAGCGCTTGCGCCGACACCGCCACATAGGCGGCGCCCGAGTCCATGAGGGCCGGATCGAGGTAGTCCCAGTCGGGGGCGGATTCACCGGCGGACACGTTCATCCACTCCACGACGACGTTCCCGTCGAACTTCGCCGGGTCGTTCGGGCGTCGGACGATGATGCGCGTCCGGTACGGTGCCGATCCGGCGACGGCGACGGCCCACTTCCCGTCAGACGGCGTTGAACGGCTGGTGAATGAGTATGCGGTGCCCGAGGCGAAGTACTCCTGCTCCACGTACCCGTGGGTGGCCAGATCGGAGGGATTGGCGGACACCGGCTCGATGATGTGTCCGGAGTCCGGCGGCGTGCTCAGCGCCGCCGGCGCCCGCCAACCGGTCAGCTCGGCCGCTGAAGTCGCCGGGGCGGACGTGGCCGCGCTGCCGCAAGCGGCCAGGGTCCCGGCGAAGATCAGGAAGACGGCGGCCCTTCGGCTCGCTCTGTCAGCGGTGCGGTGATCCACGGTGCGTTATCGGCCTCCCCCGAAGGTACCGACAGGCGCCACGACGTGGCCCGGACCCAGGGGGCAGGATATCGCCCGCGGCCAGTGCCCCGAGGGACGCCGGGCGGACTCGCGACGGGACCGGCGGGCACCACCCACGATCCCGGGGTGTGCCGGCCGGGCCCGTCCACGTGGGTCGGTGAGGAACCGAAGGCATCCGCCTGGCACCGGAGCGCCGACTCGGGCCTCGCTTCGTCTCGTCAGCCTGCGGCTTCCGACCCGGCTCACCAGCGGTCGTTGCCATCAAGTCATGAGCGTCGCGTCGAACAAGTCGTGGAGCGCGCGCCAGTGCCGTTCGGACGCGTCGACGTCGTGGGTCGGCATGTCCGGCACAGCGAAGCCGTGCTCGGCCGGGTACGTCTCGATGCTGTGCTCGACACCGGCCTCGGTCAGCGCCCGCTCGAGCAGTGACGCCTGCTCCTGCGGGAACGAACCGTCATCGGTCGCCGCGGCCACGTACACCCGACCGGTCGCCGCAGAGAAGAGGCGGTGGACGCTGTCGGGGGCGTCGGTGGCGAGATTGCCGCCGTGGAACGATGCCGCCGTGACGACTCGCTCCGGGTAACGGCCCGCGGCGGCGAGGGACAGTCCTCCGCCGTTGCAATAGCCCGTTGCCCCCACCCGCAGACCGGCGACCTCGGGGCGTCCAGACAGAAGATCGAGGAGGGCGCCGGTGTCGCCCGCCACCATCTCCTCGGTCAGGCTCGAGAGCATGCCGAACAGGCGGGATCGCTCGGGCGGGTCGCTGAAGACGGTGGATGCGTCAAAGGGCGCGTACTCTCCGTGCCGGTAGTAGAACTCGGGCAGCGCCACGACGTAGCCCATGTCGGCGAGGCGCTCGGCCATGTCGATGAGTGCGGGGCGGACGCCTCCGGCATCCATGAAGAAGAGGATGGCCGGCCAAGGTCCGCCGACGTCCGGAGTCGCCAGTCCAATGGGCAGGACCCATCGGGGACCGTCATGACTTCATTCGTCCGCTTGGCCATCTGTGCCCTCACTCGTCGCTACGTGCAGTCGACGCGGCCCTACAGGTCCGCGTCGCAGCTCGGTGCCGAATCGGGACGACGGCCCGCGAAGCCGGTGGGCGACCGCTGGCTGCCGTCACTCCCCTCGAGCCAGAGGAGGATCGCCGCCCGGGAGAACCGCCACTCGTCGTCGAAGCACCGGCCCGGGATCTCCCCCTTGTCGGCCCGAGCCCGCACCGACTCCTCGGTGAGCATGAGCCATGCGCTCAGTCCGGCCAGGGAGAGGATGTCGTCGTGGACCGGGTCGCCCGGTGACGGGGACTGACCCAGCCGGTCGTCCATCGAGACCGCCAGCAATTCGCTCACCACGTCCTGCTTGGTCTTCCCCAAGGTCCGGGCCCGGGCGTCGACCTGGTGAGCCTGGTCGGCCGGCAACCGCACGAACAGTGGTTTGCGGTCGCCGGTTCCCATGCTCAGATGCTCTCTACTCTGCTATCCAGCTAGCGACTCGCTGCTGGGCCTTGCGCACCGGATCGGTTCACTGTCGGGCCTGGACGAGCGCGAACCTGACGTGACCGTCCCGCGAACCGGGCGTCCCGATCTCCCGGCGAGTCACGCGGTGCGGCTGGAGTGGGGCGCCCCTCGGCCTGCCGACCCAGCTGGGCCCACCCGGTCACGGATGACTCTCTTGACACCCACTCGGACGAGGCCTAGTCTACAAGTAATCCCTTGTACAACAGAGGGCTTAAGGAAGGATGGCCATGACCACCACTGCAACCACCACTGACGACTTCTGCTTGACGAAGACCTTCACCTCCACCCCGGACGCCGTGTTCTCGGCCCTGACCGACGTCGGCGCCCTGACCGGCTGGTGGACCCCCGCCGCCGGCGGCGCCGGCTCCGGCGAGACGCTCCGCTTCCTGTTCGGCGACAGCGAGTTCGTCGCGCTGGTCGGCGAGGCCGATCGACCCTCTCGGGTCCGCTGGGAGGTGCTCGCCTGCGAGCCTGTTCCCGACTGGATCGGGACCGTGATCATCTTCGATCTGGTGCAGGTCGGCACCGGCACCGTGCTGAGCTTCCGCCACGAGGGGCTGAGCCCCAGCCTCGAGTGCTTCGATGATTGCCAGGCCGGGTGGACGTACTACCTCGGCAGCCTCGTCGGCTACGTCGACAGCGGCGTCGGCCATCCGAACCCGCCCGCCGACGCCGAGCACTTCGCCGCCTGGCGCGCCGAGCACAACCCCAACTGAGCAGGCTTGGACGGCGGAGGTCGCACTCCGTTAGAAAGCACCGATGACGACCGAGCCCGAGGAGCCGGCTGCGCCCGCAGGACCCGACGCGGTCCTGCGGGCGCTCGCCGATCCTCACCGGCGTCAGATCCTCCGGTTGGTTCAGTACGCTGAGCTTCCCGCCGGCCAGATCGCCTCCCACTTCGAACTCACCCAGCAGGCCGTCAGCCAGCACCTCACCGTCCTCAAGCGGGTCGGCCTCCTGACCGAGCGCCGGGAGGGGACCCGCCGGCTCTACTCGTTGCGGACCGAGTCGCTCCAGCCGCTGCGCAATCTCCTCGACGAGTTCTGGCCGGACGCCCTCACACGGCTGAAGCAGACTGTCGAGCAGGACCACCCCCGCACCTGAAGGAGGGACTCGAGTTGATCAGCACCAGCGTGCGCATCGCCGCGCCACCCGGAGTGGTGTTCCCCTACTTCACCGACCCCCGGCTCATGGTCACCTGGATCGGGGATCGGGTCGACCTGGATGCCCGGCCGGGCGGGCGGTTCGCCATCGACTTCAGTGGGGTCGCCGCCCGGGGCAGCTACGTCGAAGTGGAGCCACCACATCGGGTGGTCTTCACCTGGGGGATCCCCGATGACCCGGCAATGCCTTCCGGCAGCAGCACGGTGGAGGTGGACCTCGTCGCCGACGGCGACGACACGATCGTGAACCTCACCCACCGCGATCTCCCCGAGGACCGCGAGCCCTCCCATCTGGAGGGATGGGAGCGCTGCCTGGGCGAGCTCGTCGCTGCACCTCTCCGCCGACGCGATCCGGGAGGCAGGTCGTATCCGCCTGCGGAGTAGCGGCCGAGTGTGGGGGCGCCTCCCACTACCGGGTCGGTTGGACATTCGGGAACTGGGCGGCAGGCCTGGAGCGGAGAGGCGAACCCTGCTCAACGGACCCAGTGCACCCGACATTGGAGCATTGTGGCGGTGCCGACATCACCTACCCGGGATCGGCGGATCCGCCATCCAGTCGGACGGTCAGACCTGACGTCCCACGAAGGCGAGAAGTGTGTCCTGTGCGTCAGCATCCGGAGCAGGCTCCAACTTCGGCCCAAAGAACCCTGGTGCACGAAGGAGAACGTCGAGCGGCTCGAGTCTGGCGTAGACGGTGGCGCAGGCCTCAGGAAGTAGCCGGTCGTCGGTACCCACCGCTCGGGCGAGGTCCCAGGTATGGACCAACAGGTCTCCGGTCGGGAATCCGAGACCGTCCTTGGCGGGCATCTCCCCGAAGGGGAGCTTGACGACTCCATCGAGGGCTCCCGGCGCACTGAGCGCTCGATCGGCCGCCGCACGAACCGTTCGCCAGACCTGAATCAGGTCCTCACCCTCGACGTCGATGTCCCCGGTCGCGCCGAGTGCCTTCGGCACCATTCGTTGTGCCCCGATCGCATGGTTGACCAACTGGGTGACATCCCAGCTCTCGCAGCAGGTCGGCAATTTCCGATCATCGGACCGGACAGTGGTCAGCCGCTGGTCGAAACCATCTGCTACCTGTCTCCACATGGTCAGTGCTTCAGTCACATCGACTCCTCTGACTTGTCACCCACGGATTGCCCCTCATCGGGAAAGTGTATTCACGCGAGTCGAACCGAACACGGGAGAGCCGAATGTCCCGGCGAGCGAGAACCGGAACTGACCCGGTCGGACGCGCAGCACGGGTGCAGGTCACTGCGCCATTGTTCAGGTCTGGCCACCCGCGGGTCATCCCAGCCTTGTCGCCAACGGCCAACCGCCTGGGACGAACTCGGAGTTGTCCGTCCTCAGCTCGCGTAGCTGAGGACGTCCCGCTGACAGTCAGTTGACCCAGCTGAGAACTGACGGGAGCAATCGTTCCACTCGCGCAGAGACGGCGCTGGGCACGCGAGGACTCCGTGCCCCAGTCACTTCGAGGACGCTCATCCGCCGTCCGGCCGATCTGTTGATGCCACGATCCGCTCAGCGATCCATTCCCGGAATGCGGGTAGCGCTGGCTATTGCCCTGTCGAGGTGGACGGTGCGTTGATCTGGACGCCCTCCCCGAAGTCCGAGAATGTCGTCGTAGAGTTCTCGACCACGACGTGGGAGGCCTGCGAGCTGGTGGTTTCCTGGGTCGCCTGCGTGCGGACAATTCGGTCGGCCCGATCAAGCCACACTGACAGGACGAACGGCGCAATCCGGAACTGTTCGTGGTATGGCTGGTTCTTCGAGTTCGTGAGCGAAACCGTCTCAGAGGAGCCGGGTATCGGGACCAGATACTTGGTAGCCAGTTGACCTTCCACCTCCCCGGTTCCCACCACAGTGACCGGACCAGTTGTCGTCGTGAGGGCGGTTGTCTGAACGGCTCCCAGGTAGGCGTAGCTCTGGTGATAGGGCGTCCGGACCCAGCGGCGCGGGTCCGATGAGACGTTCATGTAGAGGTTGCTCCCGATGTAGACGGCCGTCGTGGTCTCTGAGGTCCCAGTGCTTCCCGACTGGACCGTGTTCGTCAGCTTCAGATCGGGACCGTCGAACTTGATGTCGCCTACGGAAGTGATGTGATAGTGAGCACTTGCTGCCGACGAAGCAGTGGACGTCGGTCCGCCCGTGTCCGCGACTGTTACAAGGTGAGCCGATCCCGCTGCCTCAGTTCGTCCGACGGCAGCGTTGATGCGCCGAAGGGCGGTGGAGGATCCAGAACTCTTCGTCGCCGATGATGATCCGCAACTCGCAAGGAGCAGTCCCACGAGGATGGAGGTCCCCACGACGCCACGCTTCCCCATGGTGAGGACGGTACCAGTCACTATCCCAGAACGCCGGGTGGGCGGCGCGTCATCAGCCGCCGTCCGCATGCCAAACGCCAACCAGTCGCGAACGGCAGATTCAGTGGGAGGAGCGATTGCCGACTACAACACCCAGTCGTCGACGACTGTCAGGTCGGTGAACTCCGGAGCACCTTCGAAGATCTCCATCATGGTCGCCCTGGCGACCTGGAGTCCCTCCTCACGTCGGGGGTCGCTCTCGCGCTCCCGAGCCTTCTCTTCGCTCTCGAAGACAACGAGGGTGATTACCCGGCTCGGATCATTCCTGTCTCGCGTTGTCGTCGTGTGCACGAGACCTGAGCCCGGCTGCTCAGCCGCCCGCAACTGAGCGGCCACCTTCGGCAGATCGGCTTCCTTGCCGGGCTTCAATCGCATGGTGATCATTTGTGCCCACATGTCGACGACCCTCCTTAGACGATGATGCGCAGACTATTCCTTCGACCGTCTGGTTGCGCTTGCCCACCGGCACCGACCACGGCACTGCGCTGTCGATCCGGCCGACACTGCCCCCGAACCGGGGTCGAGGTCGCTCATCGACCGAAGGGCGATTGCTGAGCGCGAGCTGTCACAGCCGGCACGACCGGGGCAGCGCACACCGTCCGTTGGTGCCGAGTGACGTGCTCTCTTCGGGGTCTCCCCTTCTCTTGGCATGAGCACCTCAACGCTCCACAATCAACTAGTCAGTTGATTATCTAGGTGATTGAGCAACCATGGCGGACGATCCGCTGAGCCTCACATTCGCCGCCCTCGCCGATCCGACCCGACGGGCCCAGTCCACATGGCGAGCGCAGCGACAGAGCCGATCCCGAAGACGATCACCGCAGGAACGGCGAGCGATCCGCCCGGACAGGGCAGGACCCACCCGAGGTAGCCGAGGACAACGGCGATCGATAGCAGAAGCGCGGCAACCACGACTGCTGGGGAATGAAGACGGCCGCCGTCTGCCAGCTTCACGTCATCGGACAGAACGACCACATCGCGGGCGTATGGCAGGCAGACGGCACGGCGAGGGGTGCCCTCGAAGCGCCGGCAGGCGATACCCACGCATCTGGGACCTCGAAGCTGGGTGGAAGATCCACACGTCGGTTCCGTCGGAGACGAGGTGCGCCAGCCACCCCGCCGGGAACCGAACCACATCGATGGCAGGTCGATGAAGGTGACCTTCGGCACTGGTCCTTGTCGGCATCCGGGCACAGGATGCAGTGGGGAGTTGCCAATGGTTGATGAACGACTGCGTGTCGCCAACGTCCCCGGCCACGGTGTCCGTCCATATGTTCGGAACGCTCGCCGGCTCGAGGCCTTCCAAAGCGTGTCGATCGGGGGGAACCAGAGCACTGGTGCGGTTGCCCTCGCCTTTGGGCAGTCGACCGGGCCACTCGTCGACCCCGGGGCACCGGGTCGACCTCGACGCGTTCACCAATGGCGGCGTTGGTCGTTCGTCTGCCGAGCTGGTCGCTACCGCGGGCGGACAGCGCTAGTGAGTTCCGCTCTCACGTCGAGGAGCCGACTCGGAGTGGGTGGAGGTCAAGCGTCGTGAGAGAACTCGTGTATCCCAGGCTCTTGCTGCTGCGCATAGAGCAGCTGCCCGACAAGATGGCGTTCGTCGACGTCACCACCGGGGGCACCCGCTATCAAGGCACGTTCGCTGGTCATCTCGATCGTCTGTTGCGACTGATGCATTCCATGCGAGTTGTGCTCGGTATGGAACCGGGCGATCGTTTTGGAGTTCTGGCCATGAACGGCCATGAATATCTCGAGCTCTACCACGCCGCGATGTTCGGGGTAGGTGTGATCAATCCTCTCAATCTGCGGTTCACCCCATTCGAGTTGGCCTATGTGCTCAATGACTCTGGCTCGAGAGTGGTCTTCGCCGATCCAGGATTCGTCCCTCTCCTGGACCGCGCTCTGGCCGCGGGAGCAAGCGTCGACAAGGTGGTCATCATCGGCGGGGAATCGGACGCCGGTGTGAGGGGTGCCGACGCCACCTTGGGCTACGAGGACCTGCTGTCGGTGGGCAAGCCGATCATGCCGTCGGAGCCGGAGGAGGAGGACGCCGCAATCCTCATGTACACCGGAGGGACTACCGGCTTCCCCAAGGGAGCGTTGCTCGAGCAGCGAGCCGAGGTGCTCAACGTCTACCACGTACTCGCCGCGATCGGACTTCGCGAAGACCGGCGCTTCCTCTTCCAGTCGCCCATGTTCCATGCTGCCCTCGTCGCCGGAGTGCTCGGTATCCCCGCCACCGGAGCGACCTCGGTGACGATCCCGGTGTTCGAGCCCCGGTTGGTGCTGAGAACCATCGAGGAGCAGAGAATAGATACAACAATGGTCGTCCCGATCATGTTGTCGATGCTCGAGCAAGCCGAAGGGTTCTCGCCTGAACGCCTGGAGTCGCTGCGCCAACTGGTCTACGGAGCATCACCGATCGCACAGGATCTCCTCGCTCGATGGTTGCAGATGCTTCCCGATACCGACTTCTACCAGGGATATGGCATGACCGAGGCGGCTTCGGCGCTCACCTTCCTCGGACCCGAAGATCACCGGCATGGGGGTAGCGCGCTCACGGCTGCGGGCAAGCCCCTGTTCGGCGTCGAGCTGCAGATCACCGATTCGCTCGGCAATGCCCTCCCTCGAGGAGAGGCGGGGGAAGTGTGTGCGCGAGGCGGCAACCTCATGCGCGAATACTGGCAGAAGCCGGAAGAGACTGAAGCGGTGCTGCGCGACGGCTGGTATCGCACCGGCGACATGGGGTTCGTCGACGAACACGGCCTCTTGCACCTGACCGATCGGATGAAGGACATGATCGTCACCGGGGGAGAGAACGTGTACTCCATCGAGGTGGAGAACGCCATCGGCTCTCATCCTGCCGTGGCAGAGGTCGCGGTAATCGGAATTCCGAGCGACCAGTGGGGCGAGGCCGTGCATGCGATCGTCGTGCTTCGGCAGGGCATGAGGCCGACTGTGGAGGAATTGATCGCACATGCCCGCAAGATCCTTGCCGGATTCAAGGTACCGAAATCAATCGAATTCCGGGACGGTCCGCTTCCGTTGTCCGGTGCCTTCAAGCCTCTGAAGCGCGAGCTGAGGCGTCTCTACTGGGAGAACCAAGACCGCCAGGTGAGCTGAGTCAGCCCGCTCTCGGTCCGGCCGGACCTCCTGGAGGGACACGTACCCCCATCCAAGGCCTGTTCGATCGACCAGTGGGGTCACTGCGGCGAGGAGTTGCCGATCGCACCAGCCGTCCGCCTGCAAGGCTGGAGGACGTGGTGACCTCCCTCGTTGGCCCGAGACGTGACACTGCGGGTCAGGGACCGCCGCCGGACCGGACTGCGCTGATCGGCCCGATGCTGCCGTAGAGCCACGAGAGCCCTCAGGTTCTTCGCGCGTCCCGCCTCTTCCGTTGGTCGGATCACATCGGAGCTGCTCGCCGTCCGGTCAACTCCCGCTCGCTCGGCCGACTCACCCTTGGAGAATCCCGCCTGTTGACGAGCGAGAACGAGGAGGATACCGGCTGTCGAAGGAGATGCCGCGGCCATGCATCCATGACAGCTGACGAGTTATCAGCCGGTTCGTCCGCGCTCCTCGAGGCGGCGACGCCGCTACTCAATGTCGAGCCCCTTCGAGGGGCTCCGGAGGAGAAGGCAGTGGACCGAACAGTCATGAGCTCCCAGCCGACCGGAGCCCACAGTCGTGGGCTCCGGTCCCGTCTTCAACATCCGAAGCCGGGTGCGCAAGCGGGTGAACACCGACCAGGCCTGAAGCAGGGTTCAGATCACGTAGGCGCATCCGTCCCAGGCCGCAACGGTGTGCTTCCATACCCGACCTTCCAAGGACAGGTGGAGTTCTCGTGGCCGCGTTCGAGCCGGGAAGCGGGTGCAGACCAAGATGTCTTCGATCACGAACAGTTCGTAGCCTGCGAGTGACCTCGGCTCCTTCGTGGTGGACCGGAGAAAGGGCACCCCTCGACGTTGGGTGTGGACGAACAGTGATCCCCCACGGTCGACGACGTGCTGTCGAAGCTCCGGACTAGCTGTGACCAGCATGGCTCTGATCCTAGGATCGGCGCAGGAGAGGCGACAGTGCAGTTTGGCTGCTCGTCACGTGCGGGTGGGACTCACGGCCCCGTCGGTAGGTACCGGTGCCTACCGATCTCCGAGCACCGATCCCCGAGCACCGAGCACCGAGGGGGTCGGATACGCGACCGAGGCGCAGGCCAAGCTGGCGCACGCCGCGCACGCCGCGCACGCCGCGCACGCCGCGCTCGCAGGTTCGGGGACGGGGACCTGCGTCCAGCGGGTGTCCGACACGATACGCAGCGAACAGGTCACCTCGCTCGATGCGAAGTGTGGGCCTGCCGCGACGGTGGGCGCCGACGTTGCAGCCGCCCGTCGGCCGGGGGAGCCAACACAGCCCACCAGGTCGTCATCTCGATCGGCGTGGACGGCACCAGCCAGAAGGTCGGATTCGTGCTGCAGCTCGTCCGGCTCCACCAGTACGTCGTCAGCTACAACGCGACCACGCACCAGGCCGCACCGGACGAGTTCGCGAGTGCCCGGTCGACCGCTCCATGGCACGGTTCGAGGCCACGCTCGGCGGTACCGGACACCGATCCCGCAGGGTCGGATCCCAGCGCAACCCGTTGGTCGGGCCGCCGCCTGCAGCACGGTGGGCCGCACGGGCGGCGCGGGGGAGGCCCGTCGTGCGGTGCGAAGCGTCGCCTTACGGGGGCACGGATGACGGTCGTGTCGATGCCAGGCGGTGGGGCAGGGGACCTTGCGGGGCCTTCCTACCAGAGTCGTGCGCAACCTTTGCCATGCTCCTCGACCGGCGTCGTCGCCGTCGCTAGAGTGACGTGCGAGCGCAGGAGGGGGAGCCGGCGCCGACAAGGAACAAGGGGGACGCATGCGGAAGCACCGGTCAACTCTCGCACTCGTGGGGGTCGTCGTGGCGACAACCGTGGGCGCAGGACTCACGCTCGTGACGGGCGCGCCGCCGGCGGCGGCGGCCACCTCCGGTCCGGGGGTGGGCACGCCCTATGTGGCCAGCCTGGGCGACTCGTACATCTCCGGCGAAGCCGGACGCTGGGCGGGCAATACGAACCAGAGCTCGTCCGAGATCGACGCGCTCGGCCCGACGGCCTACTTCGACAACGCCACCGGCACCGGCGAACAGATTCCCGGGTGCCACCGTTCGAAGTCGGCCGAGATCCAGATCGGCGGGGGCGTGGGGAACGTGAACCTCGCCTGCTCGGGAGCCAAGACGTCGACCTTCTTCGACTCGAGCGGCAACTTCAAGCCGGGCATCGACTTCTACAGCGACAGCAGCGGTCGACAGGGCCAGGCGCTGATGCTCCAGGACTTCGCCGCCACCCACAACGTCAAGTTGGTCATGCTGTCGATCGGCGGCAACAACTTCAACTTCGCGGGCATCGTCCAGACCTGCGTGGAGGACTGGCTCCTGTCGCCGTCGTGGTGGCCCGACTACTGCTCCCGGGACTCCTCGGTCACGAACAACTTCTCCTCGTCCAACATCGCGACCCAGGTGGCCGCCATCCGGGGGGCGATCGACCACATCCGGACGGCCATGACCGACGACGGCTACACGGTCGCCATGTACACCATCGTGGTCCAGGACTACCCGTCGCCGATCCCCGACGGGTCCGGCTTCCGCTACAGCCAGGACGGCTACACGCGCCAGTCCGTGGGCGGCTGCGGGTTCTGGAACACCGATGCCAACTGGGCCAACGGAACGGCGCTGCCCGACATCAACGGCGCGGTCAAGACCGCGGTGGCGACCGACGGTGCGTCCAACCTGAAGGTGATGGACATCTCGGGGGCCTTCAACGGCCACCGGCTCTGTGAGAACACGGTGGGTCTCCTCGAGGAGGAGGGGCTGACCAGCTGGACGAACCCGGGTGCGGTCAACGTGTCCGAATGGATCAACCAGATCCGGACGGTCACCACCCTCTTCGGCCCGTACCAGATCCAGGAATCGCTGCACCCCGACTACTGGGGACAGCTGGCCCTGCGGGACTGCGCCCGGCAGGCGTTCAACGGAGGCGCCCCGAGGGGCGGCACCTGCACCATCAGCGGCTCGGGCCTCGACGCCCAGGGTGAGCCGGTCATGACCCTCCACTGATCCCTGGGCCCGCCGGGCCGGTGCCCCGACGCGCCCCCGGGGTGCGTCAGCGGGCCG